>Ga0209537_1004339_pt1 | contig 12151 bp, 14 predicted proteins | sample BioPla4DNA1_FD_187698 | JGI IMG/M metagenome (GOLD analysis project Ga0209537, IMG submission 187698) | Biogas fermentation microbial communities from Germany - Plant 4 DNA1 (SPAdes) (version 2) | ecosystem: Engineered > Bioreactor > Anaerobic > Digestate | place: Bielefeld, North...
TTAAGGGGGACACCCCCTTAAGCAAGCGGGGTGGTCAGGACCGCCGGTCCGCCGAAGGGGTGGCAACCCCTAAAGGACAAGAAAGACGCATCATTAAAAAAAATAGAAGCGTCTTTCTAATCGGATAGTATATCCGAAGGGGGATATTAAGGGGGACACCCCCTTAAGCAAGCGGGGTGGTCAGGACCGCCGGTCCGCCGAAGGGGTGGCAACCCCTAAAGGACAAGAAAGACGCATCATTAAAAAAAATAGAAGCGTCTTTCTTGGTGTGTATGATCCGGAGAAAAGCGGCCAGAATAAATTGCAACAAGCAGTCTGTGCCTGCAGGAATTTGTCCAAGCAGGTCGAAGATATTTTGTTGAGGTGAGGGAAATGACACAGGCAGAGGCCAAATGCGAACTAAAACCAAATGAAGGTCATGAACTGACGCGAACAGTTAACGGACAAGTCTTCTACAGATATCCCATTCGTACCCATTTTGTTGAAGTGGGTGAAAGCTATTTTGCTTTGGTGGAAAAATATGTACTTCCCCATTATCAAGCAGGAGATATTCTTTCTCTGGGAGAAAAAGTTATTGCTTTATGTCAAGGACAAGTAAAATATAAAGATCAAATGAAAGTCAGCCTTTTGGCCAAACTGCTTTCCCGTTTTGCCATGAAGAACCCTGCGGGCCCGGCCATGGATAATGTATATAAAATGCAGACGGCCATTGATTTATGTGGCTGGTGGCGTGTGCTTTTGGCTGCTATTTTAGCTGCTTTAGGCAAACTGATAGGTAAAAGAGGCATTTTTTATGATTTTCTGGGCAATAGTGTGCGCAATATTGACGGCTTTTGTGTTGTGGGCTGGGAATATTACGCTGACAAAGGTATTTTGGCACCGGCTGAACCTGATCGGGTTTGCCAGGAAATAAAAGATAAATACGGCATAGATTGTATGATTGTAGATGCCAATGACCTGGACATCGAAATTTTAGGCAAAAATAAAGAAATTCCCTATGATGACCATACTTTGGCTGAATTAATCCGGGACAATCCAGCCGGGCAGAGCCGGGAGCAGACGCCCTTTGTTCTGATCCGCAAAAAAAACTATGGTAGTTAAAAAGCGGCTTTTATTGGGCAATAACCGGTATTCGCTGATGTAAACTATTTCTTGATTTTTCCGCTCCCTTCAAGTAAAATAAAAAACGCAAACGGGCGTGTAGCTCAGCTGGGAGAGCACTTGGTTCGCATTCAAGAGGCCAGGGGTTCGAGCCCCCTCACGTCCACCAACGGGGCTATAGCTCAGGGGGAGAGCGCTTGACTCACATTCAAGAGGCCACTGGTTCGATCCCAGTTAGCCCCACCAGAAGGCAAAAGATCCTATTAACAATTTAATGTTATAGGATCTTTATTTTTTTGACTTGGAAGCTGCATCAGCCTTAATATGCCAAACGCCTTTCTTGTTTGTAGCAGAAAAGAATTACTCAGGGTAAAAATATAATGTTAAGGTAAATAATAATATAGATTTCTTTTCGGCTTGGTGAATAAAACTTTTTGGTTGCTTTTTACCCTCCTGCCAATATCTTGTTTTATAGGAAGGATTACGGGAAATAATTTAGAATAATAACCAATAAATATTTTCACAAAGGAGATGACTTAAAATGAGGTTAAAAGATAAAGTTGCCATTATTACCGGATCCACATCTGGGATGGGACGGGCTACAGCTATCTTGTTTGCGCGCGAAGGGGCCAAAGTTGTGGTCACAGGCCGCAACGAAGAAAGAGCTAAAGCCGTTGTCGAGCAGATTAAAGCGGAAGGTAATGAAGCTACTTACATTGTTGTTGATATGTTAAAAACGGAAGATCTAAAAAAGATTGTAGATTTAGCTCTTGAGAAATATGGCACCGTTGACATTCTTTATAATAACGCAGGCCTTTTGAGCATAACTCCCATTCAAGAGTTAACTTTGCAGGAATGGGAAGACGTCATGCGTGTTAATGTTACGGCACCCCTAATTTTAAGCCAGCTGGTAGCACCTATTATGAAGAAAAAAGGTAAAGGTATAATTATTAACACAGGTTCGGTGGCCGGAGCTCATGCCCGTCATGGTTTAGCAGCCTATGTTACTTCCAAGCATGCCTTATCCGGCTTGACAAAGTCAATGGCCAATGAATACGGTCCGGAAATTCGGGTCAATGCTATTTTACCGGGCGCAATTATGACAGCAATGGTTGACAGTGTAGGCGGAAAGGCAGCTGTGGAACATCTTATCCAGGCATCCCCACTGAAGAAATCGGGAGAACCGGAAGAAATAGCAACAGTTGCCCTCTTCTTGGCAACTGATGATTCCTCCTTTATTACCGGTCAATTGCTCCGTGTTGACGGCGGCATTGATATTTAAAATTTTTTGGAACAAGCTGCACCGTATAGCACAAAGCTGTACGGTGCTTTTCCCTTTATAGCAAAAATCCGGTTACAGTAGAATCCGGCCGATTTAAGTTGGTTAATTTGCAAAAACTAAACATGTAATCTTGCTAAAGAAAGGGAAATAGGGGGAAAAGCATGAAAGAACAATGCCTGAATAAAGATTTTATCAGAAGAACGCTGCACATTATTGAACATTATGACGGACCCTACGGGGTTACACTGTTAATAAATTGCCTGCTGGGATTGATTGTTTTACCGAAAGAGAAAGACTTTAACGGTATTAACGACAGTAAGCTGAATTTTTCCGCACTGGGCATGAGTGAAAAAGAGATTCTTACTCGTCTTGCTTTATTAGTCATTGCAGATTAGAGCTATATGTACCACGGGTTTGTAACCCGTGAGTTTTTTTAGCTGCCTGTGTTATCGTCGCGGACAACTAAAATTTCATCAGATTTTGCACAAACACTATTAATGCAAGCAACGACAAAGACGCGTCCCAGGGTGCCTGCCGGTACTTGCCAAAGAATTTCCGCTACTCCTTGCGTGGCGCTGGGACAATCAATACCAATTAAAGTTGCGTTTTCACAAGCTTCTGTACCTGTAGGTTCAAGGAAGAAAAAGGCACGCTGCACGGGAGCGGTAAAAGTACCCCTGAGAATAACGCGGGCGTTGAGCTGTACGGCGTTATCTATAACCGGCAGGGGCTGACCGGTTTCCGAAAGGATTGCTAATGACAAAACCTGAAAACGTTCTGCGTTACCGGTAGGAATACAGATAACTTGGCCTACGTTGATAATATTAGAATTGGTGATTTGGGGATTTGCCTCTTGCAATTGGGCCACCGTGAGGCCGAAGCGTTTGGCAATTAAAAACAGTGTATCTGCTGCTTGAATGGTATAGAGCTGGCCGCTGCAGTTTGCGGGCGGTGGCGGCATGTGTGCGGTAGTGGCAGTTTTTTCGGAGCGTGCAGTTTTGTTTTTAGCAGCCAAGTCTATCACCTCCTGGCTGAAGGCTTGCTGCTATACTATATGCAAAACAGCATAAAGGTGTGGCCGTAAGATTTTTTTGCCATCTGTTCTCCTTGGCAGCAATTCATGCTAAAATGAAAGGAGTGCTGTTTTTAGCAAGAGTTGAAGCAAAGGAGACAGAATTCAATGAAGCATTCACGTATGGTTATTTTGGCGGAAATTTCTTTGTTAACTGTAGCTGCCGTTTGGGGACTGACCTTTGTTACGGTTAAAAATGCCATTGCTTTGTTAGATCCCTTTAATTTTAATTTTTACCGCTTTAGTTTGGCGGCACTTGTTATGATCTTATTTGCTTTGCCAAAACGCAAGCTACTTACCGGTTCCACCATCAAGGCAGGTTTTATTGTAGGAATTTTTTTGTTTGGCGGCTATTCCTTGCAAACCATAGGTTTAAAATTTACTACAGCCTCAAATGCCGGTTTCTTTACCGGCCTGTCGGTGGTTTTAGTACCGGTGATCAATACTGTCATTACAAAAAAACGGCCTACAGTAGGGGTGGTGCTGGGTGTAATTTGCGCCGCCCTGGGACTGCTCCTGTTTTCCATTCAAGACCTGCAAAGCTTTAATGTGGGGGATATTCTTGTTTTATGCTGTGCCGTTTGTTTTGCTTTGCATATAGTTTTTGTCGGCCGCTATAGTCCCCAGCATCACACCACCTGGCTGGTTGCTATCCAAATAGCCGTGGTGGCACTTTTAAGTGGTATTGCCGGCTTTTTTACTGAAGGAGGCATACAGCAACTTCTGCCTAAAGTTTGGCCGGCGCTATTGATTACGGCGCTCTTTGCCACTTGTTTTGCTTTTTTTGTGCAAAATTATATGCAACGCTTTGCTTCCCCTAGCCATACAGCCATTATTTTGGCTTCTGAACCGCTTTTCACCGCCCTCTTTGCCTTTTTGCTTTTGCAAGAACAGTTAACAAGAAATGCTTATTTAGGTGGAGCATTTATTGTGGCAGGTATGATTGTGTCTGAAATTAAAGCAATGCCCAGCGTCAAAGCTAAAGAAGGCAAAAGCATTGAGCAGCAGGGATAAAGACAAAGCCCCTCTACAAAAAAATGAGACGATGTAGAGGGGCTTATTATTACTTTTTTGTATTTACATGCAAAGGCTTGCTTGTCCACTAGAGGATTTTGCTGAGAAAAGATTTAGTTCGTGGGTTTTTCGGGTTGCTAAAAATTTCATTCGGTGTTCCTTCTTCCAGGATGAGTCCTTCATCCATAAAAAAGATACGATCGCTGACTTCACGGGCAAAACCCATTTCGTGACTAACCACCACCATGGTCATGCCTTCATAAGCCAAACTTTTAATTACTTCTAAAACTTCACCCACCATTTCCGGATCCAGCGCCGAGGTGGGCTCATCAAAGAGCATAATTTTAGGGCGCATGGCCAGGGCCCGGGCAATGGCTACACGTTGCTGCTGGCCCCCGGAAAGTTTTTCGGGATACTGGTGCGCTTTATCTGCCAAACCTACCCGCTGCAAAAGCGACATGGCCAGTTCTTCCGCCTCATCCCGTGGTTGCTTGCGTACTTTCATGGGGGCTAAAGCTACATTTTCCAAGGCCGTCATATGCGGAAAAAGGTTAAAACGCTGAAAAACCATACCTACTTCCTGGCGAACAAGGTTGATATTTATTTTCGGATCGGTAATGTTTACCCCATTAATGATAATTTCGCCGGAAGTAGCTTTTTCCAGTTGATTCAGACAGCGCAGAAATGTGCTTTTCCCCGAACCGGACGGGCCGATGATCACGACAACTTCCTTAGGGGCGATATGGCAGGAAATACCACGGAGAACTTGAAGGTTGCCAAAGTTCTTTGTTAGGTTATTGACTCTGATCATCTTTGCCAAACACCCTTTCTAAATAAGACACCAATTGTGAGATGGTGGTAGTCATAATCAGATAAAGCAAAGCCACAAGAATAAATGTTTCAAAGGAGCGATAAGCACGGTTAACGACCATCCTGCCCGTATGCATCAAGTCAGGTAAGGAAATAACCGATACTAAAGAAGAATCTTTCAGCATGGCAATAAACTCGTTGCCTAAAGGCGGAATACTGACTTTAAATGCCTGTGGCAAGACAACGTAGCGCATTGCCTGTGCATAAGTCATGCCCAGGGACCGTGCCGCTTCCATTTGGCCTTTGTGTACCGACAAAATGCCGCTGCGAAAAATTTCTGCCACATAAGCGCCACTGTTGAGACCTAAAGCGGCGATACCGGCTACATGCCTGGACATGGAATCTAAACCTAATAATTGTGGTACACCGTAATAAAATAAGAGTATTTGTACCAATAAAGGTGTGCCGCGAAAGAAATCAACATAAATTTTCGCAACCCAAGACACCGGTTTAAAATTAGAAATGCGTAATAAACTGACAAAAAGGCCGATGACGGTGCCTATGGCGACGGCAAACACCGTTAATTGAATTGTAAGCTTGGTACCTTGTAATAGTAGTGGAATATAGCTCCAAATAAGATCAAATCTTAGATCCATGGTCTCCCCCTTAAAAAACACAGTGGGTAATACCTGGTATTACCCACCAGCGATGTACAAAGTATGCGGGTAAAATGGCAATTATTTGCCTTCAATCAGTTTGGTAATGGCAATATCACCGGTTGTGCCAATTTGCACGCCAATCTTTTTGCCGGTCAAAATATCATCGAGACTCTTAATATCTGATCCTTCTTTCACCACAATGTACTGGGTAGCTTCAAAGTATGGATCGGAGAAAGCAACACTTTGTTTGCGTTCCTCGGTAATGGTCATGGCGGAAATAACCATATCACAATTCCCCGCTATTAAAGCAGGAAGAATGCCGTCCCAAGCAGTGTTTTCCAGTTTTACGGCAAAACCTTGATCCGCGGCAATGGCACGGATTAGATCCATATCAAAGCCTTCCGGCTCGCCCGCCTCATTAACAGATTCAAAGGGAGCAAAAGCCATGTCTGAAGCCACAACATATGTGACATTTAAACGATTGTCGCTTTCCGGCACAGCATAATCTTCACCGTCGCCGAAATATTTGTTAAAGATCTTATCATAAATGCCGTTATTTTTAATATTAGCCAGACCCGCGTTGACAAGCTCGTGCAATTCAGTATCTTCTTTGCGCATGGCAATGCCGTAATATTCCTTTTCAAATGCATCATCACCAAAGGCATGCAAATCAGCCTCGGGGTTGTTTTTTATGTACTCTAGGACTACGGGCGAGTCTCCCACGACGGCATCAAGATTCCCGTTGATTAAATCTAAAAACGCTCCGGGCATAAACTCGTATCTTTGAATTTCACTTTTTACTTCTTCCCCCTTAGATCCACACCCAACCAGTAGAAAAAGCGTAGCCACAAGCAAAATGGCTACAAATATTCTTGTTTTTTTCACTACTTTACCTCCCCCAAATTATAATGCTCATATTCTACATTGATTTCGCTGTAACCGGCATTATTCCTGCCGCCTTCGTGATTTCAAGTTTTAGGAAAGATGAAAATAACCAAGCACAGATACACGTGCAAATTCCTCTTCAAAGACTTCATTTAAATCAAGATCTAAAAGATGACAAAGAGCAGCCAAATAAAAAATGTGATTACCCAGCTCTTCTGTAATGATTTCCCTACACTCCTCACACAAACTGCCGCTTAAATGGGAATCCATGTACTTGCGGCAGTCTTTTAACTGTGCCCCAGGGGGACAGGATTGTTTTGAAGCGGAAATAGAAAGACAGCCGCAGTGCGTCACCGACTTGGCGATAGCCCGGTTGATCCGACTGACCGATTCTTGAAATTTTGTGAGGCTATCAAGAATGCTACGGTGGCGAATTAACAATTCTGATACTTTTTCCTGAAATTGCTCCACAACTTCTTTTTTCACAGTAGGGTCCTCCTCGGTTGCTCTAACTTGCTCGTAAACTATTATACTTTTATTGGTAATTCGTTGTCAATGCGATAAAGACTAAATTGACAGAATTGTCAAACATATTTAGCGTTATTCGGATGTTGACAAGTAAAGATAACTATGATACTATACTTTATTTGACAAAATAGGGGATCCATGATATAATTTACATACGTTAACCTAGGAGGGCTTTTAATGTTGTTTAATATAGGAGATAAAGTTGTATATCCCATGCATGGGGCCGGTGTGATCGAAGCTATTGAAGAGAAGGAGATCCTGGGTGAGCGTAAAAAATATTATATCATGAAGATTCCCATTGGTGACATGAAGGTCATGATTCCTTTGGATAATGTAGAGCAAATAGGTCTCAGGGAAGTCATTGACGAAGAAGGCGTAGAACAAGTGTATGCTATCCTTAAAGGACATCATAGTAAAATGTCATCTAATTGGAATAGACGCTATCGTGCTAATCTGGAAAAGCTAAAAAGCGGTGATATTTTCCAGGTTGCGGAAGTTGTCCGCAACTTGACCTATAGAGAAAAAGAAAAAGGTCTCTCCACAGGTGAGCGGAAAATGTTAGATAGCGCCCGGCAGATTTTAATTTCCGAACTAGTTCTTGCTCAGGATACCAGTAAAGAAGATGTGGACAAAATCATAGATCGTTTTTTCGCCAATATTTCTTAAAACTGTGAGCATCACAAGGGTTGATGCTCTTTTTTATCTAGTTGGTAAAATTTTCCTGCTTGTCTTTGCCGGTGCATGAAGTTCTCTCGCTTGGGTAAAGAATATATTTTAATATGGTAAGTCTAAAGGAGGTGAATTTCTTGCTGCAGAAACTTGTGCGCGGTATTTTGTTCTTAATTGGCTTTGCGCTGGGTTTTCAACTGGTAAATGTAAGTATCGAAACCATTGTTACTTTTGCCAATGTGCAGTCTTTCTCTTTAGCTACAAGTATTGGTGCTTCCGTTTTTGGCGGCGCGGTTTTAGGCCTTATTGCATATCTTATCAGTCCTTTATTTTTTGATTTGGCGGCAAAGTTTAACAATTGGATTGAAGCAACACTAAAATCTATTCCCACGCAAGATATTGTCGTAGGCGTAACGGGATTGGTGAGCGGGCTATTGATTGGTTCCCTCTTGAGTTTGGCCCTTTATCGTATTCCCCTGGTAGGGAATTATCTTGCCGCAATTGTTACTTTATTTGCCGGTTATTTGGGCACAAATTTAATGTTAAACAGAAAAGAAGATCTCACTTTTTTAACTAATCTGTTTACCCGCCAATTGAAAACGGAAAAAGGCGGCCAGCGCGGTGCCAAAATCTTAGATACCAGTGTTATTATTGACGGCAGGATAGTTGATATTGCTGCAACCGGTTTCCTTGAGGGGGTTGTGGTTGTTCCCGGTTTTGTTTTAGAAGAATTGCGCCATATTGCAGATTCTTCTGACACGCTAAAAAGGAACCGCGGACGCCGCGGCTTGGATATCCTTAATAAAATTCAAAAAGAGCTGGATATCCCGGTGCAAATTTATGAGCAGGATTTTGACGATATACCGGAAGTGGACAGCAAGCTAATTAAGTTGGCAAAAATTTTGAAAGGCAAGATTGTCACAAACGATTATAATCTCAATAAGGTTTGTGAACTTCAGGGTGTTCCTGTACTTAATATTAACGAATTGGCCAATGCTGTGAAACCGGTGGTGCTTCCCGGGGAAGAAATGACGGCACAGATTATTAAAGACGGTAAAGAAATGGGACAAGGTGTTGCTTACCTTGATGACGGTACCATGATTGTTGTAGAGGGAGGCCGCCGTTATATTGGTGAAACAATAGAAGTTGTGGTAACCAGTGTCCTGCAAACTGCCGCAGGTCGCATGATTTTTGCCAAACCAAAATTAGCACAAAATTTAACAGGAGTGCGGTAATGAGTGCTTCAGTGATTATTGCTGCGGCCGGACAAGGCCGTAGAATGCAGGCAAAAATTAATAAGCAATTTTTACCTTTAAAGGGCAAGCCCCTTGTCAGCTATGCGCTGCAGGCATGCATTGAAGCTGCTTGCTTTGCCCAAATTATTGTCACTGTGGCTCCCGGCGAAGAAACTCTTTTTCGTCGGGATGTTCTTTTGCCTTATTTTCCGCAAGAAAATATCATCATTGTGCAAGGCGGCAAAGAGCGTCAAGATTCGGTGCGTAACGGCCTGAAAGTTGTAGCTGACGGGATCGATTATGTATGTATCCATGACGGCGCCAGACCTTTTGCCACGGCAGAACTTTTTAGAAGTTGTCTTTTGGCAGCTAAGGAAAAAGGAGCCGTTGTGGCTGCAGTGCCTGTAAAGGATACCATTAAAAAGGTGGGGCAAAAGCAAAAGGTGCTAGCTACCTTGCCCCGGGAGCAGCTGTGGGCGATCCATACGCCGCAAGTTTTTCGGCGTGACTGGCTGGAAATTGCCCACCGCAATGCTTATCAAGAAAATTTCTCTGCCACCGATGACGCAGCACTGCTTGAGCACTATGGTTATCCGGTCTTTGTGGTGCCTTCAACTGCTTTCAATTTTAAAATTACAACACCGGAGGATTTGCTGCTGGCGGAAGCATTAATGAAGGGCGGGGAAGAGGATGCGCATAGGAATTGGCTATGATGTGCACAGGCTTGTGGCAGATAGACCTTTAATTTTGGGTGGCGTTACTATTCCTTATGAATTTGGCCTGTGGGGACATTCTGATGCAGATGTGCTGGTACATGCCGTGATGGATGCCATCTTGGGAGCTTTGGCTTTGGGGGATTTAGGCAAGCATTTTCCCGATTCAGATCCCGCCTACAAAAATATCTCCAGTTTACAGCTTTTGCAGCAAGTAAGGGGATTGATGCAAAAGCAAGGTTATGAAGTGGGCAATCTTGATACAGTCATTATTGCCCAAAAACCAAAACTTGCTCCTTATATTGAAAAGATGCGTGCCAATTTGGCGGCCAGTTTAGATGTTCCCGTTGAGCGGATCAGCGTCAAAGCCACCACCACGGAAGGGCTGGGTTTTTGCGGTGCCGGTGAAGGCATGGCAGCCCAGGCTGTCGTTCTCCTGACCGGCTGCCAAGTTTAAACCTAAATAGCAATAAGCCCTTTACTTGCCGGGCTGCCCATGTGGCAACCCGGCAATTTTGCTAAAAAGAGCCTGTATACTTTTTGGAACAAAAGATGTATACAGGCATCAGTAAACTAACTATTTTAACCGGAAAACTTCTCCTGTCTCTTTATCCCGCCAGTATCCCCGCTGCTGCAGGGGCCAGTTGAATTTTACAGCTCCCGGGTGCGGACAGTCATTGACACAGCAGCCACAGTACCAGCACTCATCGGGGTGAAGGATGATGGGCGGATTTCCCTTCTCAGGGTTAGGGATAAAGACGTCTATTTGGCAAACTTCAACACAATGGTTGCAGCCGACACATTTGTCTGGGTTAAAAATTACAGGTGTGTTCGGCGTAACAAGATTGGGAAGGGCCACTGCTTTTCTCTCGGTCATACTAATTCCTCCTTATTTTCCCCGGTATACGCCCTGATAATCTTGGTTGTGGGCTTCGTAATTCTTTTTCATATCACCCCAGAAGTACTGGGGTAACATTCTGGTTACCACTTTCTCGTTTTCATTTTTTATCACAATATATTTATTCCACTCTTGTGGGTCCACCTCGGGATAATCAATCCTATAGAAATCAAGCAGCTTGCTGCTGGCCTTCCTGGCCAGCGAGGCGTGGATAATAATTTTGGCGTGGGTAAGAAGGCTTAAATCTTCCAGGCTGCGCATTAATTTATGGGGATCCAAGGCATAAAGCTTGGGTACATATTCCTCTTCGATTTCTTCCAGCGTCTGCAGGCCCAGCCGCAGCAGGGAATCGGTCAAGTATTCGCTGCAAAAATATTGCATGGCCCTGCCAATACCGGCATGCAATTCTTTCCACTCGATACCGCTGCTTCTTTTTACCGGTGCATAAATACGTTTCTTCTCTTTTGCCACCTGTTCTGCCGAGATAACAGGTTCCGCTGCTTCCTTTGCATACGCCGCCGCTTTGCGGCCGGCATACCTGCCGGTGGCGGCACAGAAACTGTGATCCCGGGCAGCAAACATCTGCTCTCCGGCGGCATAAAGGCCTTCCAGACTGGTTCTTAAATTCCAGTCCACAAGGACACCGCCCCGGCCGGGAACACGCCACTGCTTGGGACTGTCACCTTCAAGCAGCTGGTAGCTCATGAGCTGGTGTTTAGCAGGATCAAAGCCGGCAGCGCTATAAGTATCAACAATGATCCGGGAAGTTGATTCTTCACGCAGCATCATATACCAGGTGGCCCGCTGTTCCTCGGGCGGCATGGCAGGGAAGTCTCCATAAAAAGGTAGAGCATATTCGCCTTTTAAGACTCCTTCCCGGATGGTTGGCAGCAAACGCAGAAAAGCATCGGGCATGCTGCCGTCCCGCCAGCCCTGGGTGGGAATGGGTAGTTTTTTGCCGTTGGCGTCAACCAGCTGTACATTCTCGTAACTGGCATCGCCGGCTCCGCCATACCAGGTGTGCCGGAAACCAAGGCCTAAAACAAGCGGTCCTGTGGTTTCCATCAGTGTCAGTTCAGCACCGGCCCGCCAAGCCATGGCAAAACCGTCTCCCGTCATAGTGCGCGAGCGGAAACTGTTATAGCCAGAAAGCTCTGTATTTAAAACATACAGGGAGTGGTTGCCTGCCGTACAAAGAATGGTGGCTTTGGCTTTAAAAACCAGAAATTCGCCCGTACGGTTGTTAAATCCTACCGCTCCTACAACCCTGTTACCCGGTATGCCG
>Ga0209537_1004342_pt1 | contig 12146 bp, 13 predicted proteins | sample BioPla4DNA1_FD_187698 | JGI IMG/M metagenome (GOLD analysis project Ga0209537, IMG submission 187698) | Biogas fermentation microbial communities from Germany - Plant 4 DNA1 (SPAdes) (version 2) | ecosystem: Engineered > Bioreactor > Anaerobic > Digestate | place: Bielefeld, North...
TGCCGCCCTACCACTAAATGGACTTGCGTCACCCATTCCCCGTTAATTTCCGCGGCATAAGTGTGGGCAGGTCCGGCATCCCGGTGGATATCAAAGATCACATCCGGTTCCTTAGCCAGTATTTTTTCCACGGTTGCCCGGGAACGACGGTAGGCGCCGCGGTCGTGGGGAAGATGCAGCGTTTCATCATGAATAACCTCTACATCTTTTTCCTGCAAAGTTTCCGCAAAAGCTTTGCCCACATGATGAATTCCTCCTCGCCCCTCTAAACTGAAAGTACCGTCGGTAGGTATATAGGACTCATCGTTATGTGTATGGTAAATGCCGATTAACCTTTTGGGCCTGGCGGGCGGAGCCTCATTATTTTCTTCCGTCTTTTCTTCTGTTTGCGCCGGCATAACCCCCGGCCAAAAACGCTGCAACCAGGCAAAAAGGCTGGGCCGCTCGATGTCATAGGCGTCTCCTACTTTACGGATAAAGCGGCAGTGGGCCAAATACCCTTGCACCCTGGTTACGCGATACAAATTGTTGTTTTGGTCAATATATTCGTCTCCCTCGTGAATTTTACGGCCTGTCACCAGGATTTCCCGTCCCTTTTCATCCACCATGGTGTAATACTGCTGTTTTCCTATTTCCTCCGGGGAAATCTCCGTGGCCTCCAATAAATCAAAAAAATCCAACAGGGATGTGGCGGCAAGTGTAAATGCCCCCTCATACTGCCAAAGAAAAAGCCCAATACAGATGAGCAAAACAAATACTACCGGTTTTACCTTCATGCTTGCGGCCCTCCCAATAGTCTCTCAACAATTTCGCCTACTAATTCCGCTAAAAGCACCGCCCCCATACCGCCAATGACGGCTGCCCCGAAAACACCGGTGGAACCTAACACAATGGGCACATGCAGTTTATAAAGAAATAAATTCTCCAGCCAGGCAAAAACATCTGTCAAAATCACGCCAAAAACACCGCCGATAAAGGCGCTGCGCCGCGATCTGCCTAGAAGGTAGGCCGTCAAAGCGGCAATCACGGCTGGCATAAATAAAGGATCCAGTAAAAAAAACTGGGAGCTGGGATCCCGGGGCAGCAGCTTCTCCGACAAAAAAACTAAAACAGCCACAATAACGGAGGTAATAAGTGAGCGGCGTTTTTCATGCACATCATCTGCCGTTATAATCAGGTACAGTGCCACAGCAAGGGGAATTAACGCCCCGCCGATATTAACGGAAAGGCCGGCATAAATATGAATGTTGGGCAGAAAACCGGCCACCAGCATGGACAGTAAAATGGCCAGGGCCTGCAGTTTCGTTAGCCGCATTCTATCCAATACCCGGTGCAAAAATCCCAGGTAGATGAGTATAGTAACAATCAGCAAGCTCAAAAGGCCCAAATCTGTAATATGCATAGCTACAGCCTCCCTAATTTGCCAAATCCCAAAAGGCCAACAATTAAGTGACCGCAAAGCGTTTTTAGTTTACCCGCCAAAAGCAAAAATAATAAAAAAAGCTTGTACCGTAAAAAAGTACAAGCTTCGCCAAAATTGTCTTATTATCTTAAGAAACCTTGCAGGATGGCTTCTTCCGCCTCCTCTTCCGTTAAGCCCAGCGTCATCAGCTTTAACAACTGTTCAGAAGCAATCCTGCCGATGGCGGCTTCATGGATCAGTTCAGCGTCGGAATGAAAAGCGGAAATTTCCGGAATGGAAGAAACTTTGGCATTATCCATAATAATGGAATCGCATTGAATATGGCCGCGGCATTTGGCATAACCCAATAAATTTAAATGAAATACTTGCTTGGAGTTATCCTTGGCCACAGAGCGGGAAACAATTTGGGCCGCCGCACCTTCCCCCAACAGCTCCACGGTAATGATGGATTCAGCACTTTGCTCCAGGTCAGTCAGTAATCTTTCCGTCACGATTAAATGGGCATTTTTATGCAGGCGCACTATCGTGTCGCGCTTTGTCCGGTCAACACCTCTAATTTGCACCATTTCCAGCTCCACCACACCGTCTTCTTCCACTTCAATAATAGTTTTGGGATTAAGGATGCGCCCGCCGGTGCCTTCACCCTGACCATAGTGCTTCTCCACATATTTTACTTTGGCACCTTTACGGACAAAAAACTCATGTACGCCGTCATGCTGGGCTTTTTCACTGCCGGCATTATGAATGCCGCAACCGGCCACAATGAGGACATCGGCATTTTCACCAATCTCAAAAGTGTTGTACACCAAATCCTCCATGCCTTGCGAAAGAATCACAGGGATATGGACACTTTCCTTTTTGGTTCCCGGTTTAATGAAAATATCAATGCCGGGCTTGTCCGTTTTGCTAACGATCTCAATATTAGCCGTGTTTTTACGATCCACAGCCTGCCCGTTTTTGCGCAGATTATAAGCTCCCGGTGGGATGGAATGTAAATCGGCAATTTCCTGCAATAATTTTTTATCGATCGCATTCAGCATTGACCGGTTCCCCCTTTATACAATCATCACGGCAACGACAATCTAAATCCATTTTTTCCAAGTCTGCCAGGAATTTATCCCTACTGGTAATCTCGCTAACTCTACCCTGGTCAATGACAATTACTTCATGGGCCAGGCGCAAAATTCTCTCCTGATGCGAAATAATCAACAGTGTGGTTTCATATTTTTCATGAATCTGCTGAAAAGTTTCCGTTAACTGCTGAAAACTCCACAAATCAATGCCTGCTTCCGGTTCGTCGAAAACGGCCACCTTTAATTTACGGGCTAAGAGTGTGGCAATTTCAATTCTTTTCAGTTCGCCTCCGGAAAAACTGGCGTTAATTTCACGATCTAAATAATCTTTAGTGCATAAGCCCACATCATAGAGAATATCACAATTTTCTGCATCCAGTTCCTGACCGGAAGCAATTTCTAAAAGCTCACGCACTCTGATTCCTTTAAAGCGAGGCGGCTGCTGAAAGGCATAGCCAATGCCCAGCTGTGCCCGCTCGGTGATACTTTTATGGGTAATATCTTCCCCGTCCAACAAAATTTTACCGGCGGCCGGCTGGTATATCCCCATAATAGTTTTGGCAATGGAAGACTTGCCGCCTCCATTGGGGCCGGTCATTACATAAATTTTCTTTTTGTCCAGCTGCAGGTTAATATCTTTTAGTATCTGCAGCTTTTTATTGTCTTCAGTGACCACAACACTGACATCTTTTAGCTCTAACATTTTTTTGCCTCCGTCCCTTAAAAACTTACCCTTTATTAGCATACAACAGATTGATGCAGATGAAAAGAACAAATCTTACTAATTTAGTCGGAATATAATTACAGAGTTTTCCCGCACACAATTTTTCCTGGCAAATATAATGTAGTAGCCAAAAAAGCGCTGTGAAGATTATAACATCTTCTTTGTGCTCCGGCAAACCAGGGAATGAGGTGAGAAAAAGTGCTGCGTAGCATTATCAGTAAAATGAAAAAAGCCGCCAAATTTCTCAGCTATCCCCTTTTACAGTATATTCCCATTACCATCAATTCACTCTATAGTGGCGGCTGGCATGATCCGCTCCAATCCAACCCGGAGCTTTTGCTTTTTCAAAATTACGAAGCTTTTCAATCGGCTCTGTATCGTTTTGGCTTCCAAAATCTCCCCGCTGCACCTGCAGGAGAACTCTATGTTATCTGCCTCAATTTTAAAGCCGAACTGGTGCTTTTTCGCTATTTAACGTGCAAAATTTTCGGCCAGGAGCAGCCCGGCAGCATCCATACCTTTTACATGACAAAAAAATACTTCCCGCACCGGTCCATACATTTTGTCCTCTGTACAGACGAGGGCAGGAAGTTGCGCAGTTTCAATGAAGAAATATATTAATTGAGCTGCACAAAGCGAACTGATTTAATGGCATCAATTTTTTCCAGCTGCTGTAAAACCTGATCAGGCACACAGCTGTCCACTTGTAAAACCATTAGTGATTCACCGCCGGCAGTCTGGCGCCCCACCTGCATACCGGCAATATTGATATCATTCTCTCCCAGTGTAATGCCGAAACGGCCGATAACTCCGGGCCGGTCATTAAAGGTGGTAAGCAACATATAGCGGGACGGAATAACTTCAATACGGTAAGTGCCAATCTGGACAATACGGATATCATTTTTATTGAAGAGGGTGCCGGCAATGGTTTGAATGCCTTCATTCGTTTTTACATTTACGGTAACTAAATTAGTAAAGTTCTCCACTGTGGAACTGGTAACTTCACGCACTTTGATACCGCGCTGTTTAGCAATGTGCGGGGCATTAACATAGTTGACAGATTCACGCAAAATAACACTCAAAAGGCCAATCAAGAAGGAATTGGTCAAAGGTGTTACCGGGAAAGATGCCATTTCGCCGCTGTAGATAATCTCAATATGTTCAATCTGGCCGTTAAAAATTTGCGAATATAAAGAACCCATGGTCCGCAAAAGCGGTACGTAGGGAGCCACGGCATCCATGGTTTCCGGCGGGATCACTGGCATATTCACAGCGCTCACTAAAGGTTTATCAAAAAGGGCATTGAGAACTTGTTCTGCCACATGTACAGCCACATTAACTTGCGCTTCCAGGGTGGAAGCACCCAAATGGGGAGTCACAATGACATTGGGCAGTTTGCAAAGCGGGTTGTCAACGGCAGGTTCTTCCTCAAAAACGTCAATGGCTGCCCCGGCAACTTTACCGGATTGTAAAGCTTCGCAAAGAGCTTCTTCATCAATTAAGCCGCCGCGGGCGCAGTTAATGAGGCGCACCCCGTCTTTCATCATGGCAATTTCTTCTCTGCCAATCATATGTCTTGTGGCTTTGGTTAAAGGGGTGTGGATGGTGATAAAATCGGCATTGCGGAAAATTTCTTCCAAAGAGGCCACGGTAACCCCTAATTTTTTTGCCCGTTCATCGGAAATGTAGGGGTCGTGTGCCAAAATATTCATGCCAAATCCTTTAGCCCGTTTAATTACTTCCGATCCAATGCGCCCCATGCCGATGACACCCAAGGTTTTCTGATATAACTCTACACCCATAAAACTGCTGCGCTTCCATTCGCCGGCCTTTAAAGAAGCATCGGCGGCAGGAATATTGCGGGCCAAAGAAGTCATTAACGCCATGGCATGTTCGGCAGCCGAAATGGTATTACCCTCCGGAGCGTTGAGAACAATAATACCACGCTCAGTTGCTGCCTCCACATCAATATTGTCTACGCCAACGCCGGCGCGACCAATAACTTTTAATTTTTTGCCCGCCTCAATTACCTGGCGCGTTACTTTCGTGGAACTGCGCACAATTAAAGCGTCATATTCCCCAATAGTGTCTATTAATTCTTCCGGGGTCAAGTCAAGTTTGACATCAACTTCAACTTTTTCCCGCAGTTTGTTAACGCCCAGTTCCGAAATCTTGTCACTAACCAAAACCTTCATTATTAATTGCCTCCTCCCGTTGTTTGTGTCACGGCTTTAAGCATTGGTCAGCTGACAAAAGCTTGTCCTCTTTCTATAAAAATCTGCACCCCTTCCGCCCGGAGTACCTAATTAAGCCGAGGTATAAAAAAAACTCCCTGTCTACAGTAATTCCTGCAGGGATAGTTTAATAATACCATAAGATTACCAGGAAGTGCAAGAAATTTTCTAGATTTTGTCGGCTGATTTGTTATTTTTTTCACTGGCCGCCTTCCGTAAAGCTGTAAATAAAACGGCCGCCGTGCGGTCATGTCTACATAACCATTCAGGGTGCCACTGTACTCCCAAAGCAAAAGGATGCGACGGAAACTCCACCGCCTCTATAATACCGTCTGCTGCCACGGCACTGACTTTACAGCCGGTACCGGGCTTACGGATGGCTTGGTGATGGAGACTGTTTACACGAAATTTCTTTTTACGTGTCAAGCGGTACAATAAAGAACCGGGCTTAACATAAACCTGATGAATGGCATACATGCGTGGTGCCCGCTGCTCATGCTGAATTCGCTGCACCTTAGTCAAATCCTGCCATAAAGTCCCTCCTGCTGCAATGGCCAGGAGCTGTGCCCCCCGGCAGATGCCTAAAACGGGAATTTTGTGCCGAAGGGCATAACGGGCCAGATACATTTCCATGCTGTCCCTTGCCGGCTGCACATATCCTTGGGCAGGTTCAGCTTCCTGGCCATACCAAACAGCATCCGGGTCTCCACCGCCACTTAATAATAAGGCATCAACCCCCGCCAGCATTTGGCGCCACAGTGAGGGGTTTGCGCAAATGGGCAATAAAAGCGGCACCGCACCGGTCTGGACCACAGCCTGCACATACGCCGTGGACAGTCTCTGCTCATACCCCACAGGGTTACAGGTGATACCGACACGAACAGACAGCTGGACAACCCCCTTCTGAAAAGTAAAATACGTAACAAATGTTACGTATTTTACTTAAAAATCTATTAAACCAAGGGAGATTTTAATGGCTTGATTTACCTTCTGCATCACCCGTTCATCCAATTCAGTCACTTTCTCCTGTAGGCGCTGTTTATCTATTGTCCGTATTTGCTCCAATAAAATCACAGAATCTTTTTCCAAACCATATTCTTTGGCCGCAATTTCAACATGTGTCGGAAGTTTTGCTTTATCAATCTGTGAAGTTATGGCGGCAATAATGACTGTGGGGCTGTATTTGTTACCCACGTCATTCTGAACCACAAGGACCGGGCGTACCCCGCCCTGTTCCGAGCCGACCACAGGGCTCAAATCGGCAAAAAAGATATGCCCCCGTTTAACTTCAAACTTATTCACTTTTTTCCCACCATCGATTCTGTAATAAGTGTGGCCTCATTTTCTACGGCAAAGGCTTCATTGGCCAGCCGCAGATTAAGTTTTGCCATTTCCGCATAGCCGCGCTGCATTTTTTCCCTGATCATTTTCTTTTCCCGTTCGGAAAGATACAGGCGCATAGCTTCGCGGATAAAATCAGACCGACTGCGCTTTTCCGAGGCAACAATATCGTCCACTTCTTCCAACAAATTATGAGGCAAACTAATCATAATACGCTTTGTTTCAGCCAAAGAAAGCACCCCCTAATTTTGACCTTCCGCAAGGTATACCCTCGGTACACGCCTGCTGATGGAAGTTATAACCTCGTAATTAATGGTGCCAAGCCAGCCGGCAACTTCATCCACATGAAGCTCGGCGCCCTGCTGACACCCAAACAGAACAGCTTCATCTCCGGCACGTACATTGTCAACGTCAGTTACATCAATCATGGTTTGATCCATACAGATGCGACCCACTATAGGCACTCGCCGGCCATGGACCAAAACCTGCCCCTTATTAGAAAGGAGTCTGCTGTAACCGTCTCCATACCCCACATTTAAAGTTGCAATTTTTGCCGGTTTTTTGGTGATATAGGTTCTTCCGTAAGAAATACCTACACCTGCAGGCACATCTTTCAAAAAAATAATTTTTGCTTTCAGCGCCATGGCAGGCCGAAGTTTCAAGAAATCTTTTTTTACTTCCGGGGAAGGATATAAACCGTACATCCCGATACCGATCCGCACCAGATCCAATTGCGCTTCCGGCAGCTGGATCACCCCGGCACTGTTGGCTATATGCTTCAGTGGGATGTGAATTCCCTTTTGCTCCAAGCGGCGGACTAAAGCCAAAAAACGCTTTAGCTGTTTTTTGGCAAATTCCAGATCCACCTGATCTGCGGTGGCAAAGTGTGAGTAAAGGCCGGCAATACGGATGCCGGGAAGTGTAGAAACATAGTGGATAAAATCATCTGCCTTGTCACAAGGAAAACAGCCAACACGCGTCATGCCGGTATCTACCTTGACATGCACCTCCATAATCTGCCCTGCCTTGACGGCTGCCTCGGAAAAAGCACGCGCTTCAGCAGGCGTAAAAACTGATGGTGTTATGTTATATTGCAGTAGATACGGGGCATATTCCTTTGGTGTGAAGCCCAAAATGAGAATAGGTGCTTGCAGGCCGTTTTCCCGCAATTCAACTGCTTCCTCAAACATACCCACACTTAAAAAGGAAGCGCCTGCAGCTACAGCCGTCCGCGCTACCTGTACTGCTCCGTGCCCATAACCGTTGGCCTTCACAATGGCCATCAGTTTGGTCTCCGGTGAGAGGAGAGATTTAAATTGCCGCAGATTATAAGCTATAGCGCCTAGATCGATTTCTGCCCAGGTCGGCCGCAGCGGGAATCCACACAAATAAAGCACCACCTATCTTTACAATACCTATTGTATTCCACGGTAGACGCGATTATTCCTGCCCGTAATGCTAGACCGGCATTGTATTTTTTAACCAGTTTGCATGTAAGTCCAGCAATAGGTTAGAGCTGGAAATAATCATGAATGGCACGGGCAGCATCTTGAATGCGGTCGGCAGCAATAAGACAGGAAATTTTTATTTCCGAGGTGGAAATAATTTCTATATTAATACCGGCCTTGCCCAGGGCAGCAAACATTTTTGCCGCCACCCCGGCTTGATGAATCATACCTGCTCCAATGACGGAAATCTTGGCCACATTATGCTGGTGCAACAATTCCTTGGCCCCGATTTCCTTTGTCAGGGGCGTCAAAATAGCAATTGCTTTGTCGAAATCTTCTTCGCGGATGGTAAACAGTATATCATTTTCACCATTGCGGCGCAAACTCTGCACAATTAAATCCACATTTATCCCGGCCTCGCCGATGGCGGTAAAAATCCGGGCAGCAACCCCCGGCCTGTCGGGAACACCGCGCAGAGCAATTTTCACCTGATCTACGTCACAAGCAATGCCGCGTACAGCTGCTTCCTTTTCCATCTCGGCAACCTCCTTCACCAATGTCCCCGCATTGTCATGGAAACTAGAGCGTACATGCAGTATCACACCATGCTCTTTGGCGCATTCTACAGCCCGGGGATGCAAAACTTTCGCTCCCAGGCTGGCCATCTCCAACATCTCATCATACGTAATTTCAGCAAGTTTGCTGGCATGATCAACAAGGCGCGGATCAACCGTATACACTCCGTCCACGTCAGTGTAGATCTCGCAAATTTGTGCCTTCAGGGCTGCCGCCAAAGCCACCGCCGTGGTATCTGATCCGCCTCGCCCCAGCGTATGAATTTCACCATCAGGACTAGATCCCTGGAACCCGGCCACCACCGCAATTTTCCCTGCCTTAAGGGCTGCTTTTACCCGCTCGGCCTCAAAGGCGGCGATCTTGGCTTCCAAGGGACTTCCCTTTGTTTTCACGCCTGCCTGGGGGCCAGTAAAGGAAACGGCCTCAAGGCCTAAGGCCGTGAGCGCCATGGCCACCAGCGCAATACTTACTTGTTCCCCGGTAGACAAAAGCATGGCCAGCTCACGTTCCGGCGGGTTTGGCATAATTTGTTTGGCCAAAGCCAGCAGTTCATCTGTTGTATCTCCCATGGCGGAAACCACCACAGCCACCTGGTTTCCGGCAGCCGCCGTCTTTGCTACTCTTTTTGCCACCTGAAAAATTCTTTCAATACTGCCTACCGAGGTCCCCCCATATTTTTGTACAATTACTGCCATAAATTCTTCCTCCAAACCTTTTCAACTTCTTACTCTACAACTCTCAGCACACTGTTGATACTTTGAATGGACGGCATTTCCCTGATCTTGGCCATGGCTTGATTAAAGCTGCCTTCCGTCACATCGTTTGTGACTAAGACAATTTCTGCCGTTTGCTCATCACTGCGTTTTTGAATAATCATATCTAAACTGACGCGCTCCTCGCCAAAGGCGGTGGCCAGCTTGGCAAAAACTCCCGGTTCGTTTTTTGCCTTCAGCCTTAAATAGAAACGCGACACTTGTTTTTCCATGGGCACTACCTTTTTGGGCACAAAATTAGCTTCGATAACATTATTTTTGATCTCATATTTAATGGCACTGGCTGCTTCCATGATATCGGCGCAAATGGCACTACCTGTGGGCAGCGAACCGGCACCGCGCCCATAAAACATTACCTCGCCCACCGCATCACCTTCCACAAAAATGGCGTTAAATTCATTTTCTACCGCCGCCAGCGGGTGGTTCAGCGGGATCAAAGTAGGATGCACACGTAGGATTAATCCTGTTTCCGTTTCTGCGCCAATGGCTAAAAGCTTAACGGCATATCCCAATTCCTGGGCATAGCGAATATCCCGCAGTTTGACTTTACTTACACCTTCCACATAAATATCGTCCATGGCAATCATGCCGGAAAAAGCAAGCCCGGCGAGAATATTGAGTTTATAAGCTGCATCCCAGCCGTCCACGTCGTTTGACGGATCGGCTTCGGCAAAACCCCTGGCCTGGGCTTCCGCTAAAGCAGTGCCGTATTCCTTGCCTTCCTTTGCCATCTGGGTCAAAATATAATTTGTGGTGCCGTTAATAATCCCCATAATTTTCTTAATGCGGTTAGCCGCCAAGCAGTGTTTCAGCGGCCGGATTAAAGGTATGCCGCCCCCCACACTGGCTTCATAAAAAATATTTTTCTGCTGCTTTTTAGCAATGCTCAACAACTGCTGCCCGTACTGGGCCATGAGATCTTTATTGGCGGTAACGACAAATTTATCGTTTTCCAAAGCTTGCAAAATGGCCTGGCGCGCCAGGTCCACACCCCCCATTACTTCCACCACAATATCAATCTCCGGATCCAAAACAACATGCTCCCATTTATCCGTCAAAAGTGTAGGATCCACTTCCGGTGCACGTGTTTTCTTTACATCGCGTACAGCAATACGCTTTACCTCCAGCTTTGCGCCAATTTTACGGCAGATCTCCCGGTAATTTTGCTGCAAAATTTGCAAAGCTCCCCCACCTACGGTTCCTAGTCCTAAAAAGCCAATTTTAATAACATCTTTCTGCATCGTGATCGCCCCATTTCTAAAATGTTTAATTTATGCTAAAAAATCGCCAAAAAATCAAATCTTCTCAGCTTTGCGCCAAAATTTCCAGTTTCTGCACCCCGTCCAGGGACGCAAGGGTAGTTAACAACTCATTGGCATCAACAGACAGCCGGCCTGTTTCAAAAGAAATTGTGGCATTGGCCACCCCCTGCAGCGGTATTCCCTGATTAATAGTTAAAATGCTGCCGCCTGCTTGGGCAATGGCATTGAGGACGGCAGAAAGCACACCGGGGATATGTTCAAGAATTAAAGCAATCGTTAAGATTTTTTCGCGACTGGCTTCGCGAAAAGGGAAAATAGCATCCCGGTACTTATAAAAAGCACTGCGGCTAATGCCCACGGTTTCAATAGCTTCATTGACGGTTTTGGCCCGGCCGCTTTTAAGCAGTTCCTTGGCCTGGGCCGTTTTTTTCAGCACCTTGGGCAACGCATTCTCTTGCACCAAGTATAACTTTTCCTGAATCACTTTTTCGCCTCCTGTCCACTGGGCGAGTACATTTATTCTTGCATGCTATACATTATAACACCGTCCTCTGACCTCTGCAAGAGCTTTTTTCTCACTCATAAAAAAACTGCCCTTTAACGGCAGCAAGCTTAAATCTAAAAAAGATTTGTAAACAGCAAAAAGTGACATCTAACCTGATTTTCTCATATATTAATTTAGCAAAGGTCAACTTCAACTTTATCTCCAAGCAGGCTTTAAAGCTTAAGCAGTAGTCCCTTAACCTTCTACTTACATAGACAGTAACGGCCGGGCTGTCTAGATGTGCATCAAGGAAAAAAGGAATGTTTTGCTTTGATCGACACGCCTGACAACCACTTGAAATCGCCGAAGGAATCGAAGTCTTTGGTTTGGTTAAGCAGTAAAACTAAAGCAAAAACTTGTCAGCTGTGCGGTAAACCTGTGCAATACAAAGTACCGACTGAAAAATATATATATTTTGAATGCAGGCAGGGCCATGGTTGGCGCGAATATTACCAGGATCAGGGCGGTTCCCGGCCGCAACCCGCCAAAGTTATCCGGCAACTTGGAGATTTATTCACTGAAGAACAAAAAAAAATCTACTCCTGCATTACAGCCATTCTGGCAGAAGATAAAATTATGCAATGGCAAATTGATATTTTGGAAAAAATAAATTATCTTTGTGAACAATGTCACGCCAGCAAACAGGACATCTATCAAGTTTTAAAGTTAATCACACTCTACCATAAAGCTCTGGGTGATGGCGAAAAATGAACAGGCCCTGCAAAAATTTGCCCCTCTTTAAGGAAAC
>Ga0209537_1004343_pt1 | contig 12145 bp, 13 predicted proteins | sample BioPla4DNA1_FD_187698 | JGI IMG/M metagenome (GOLD analysis project Ga0209537, IMG submission 187698) | Biogas fermentation microbial communities from Germany - Plant 4 DNA1 (SPAdes) (version 2) | ecosystem: Engineered > Bioreactor > Anaerobic > Digestate | place: Bielefeld, North...
AGACAATAATTGGTCAGTTGAAAAATAAAGAAGCTATTCAGAAAGTTTATGACATTGTCAATTTTAATTCAGATAAGGAGTACCAGATTCTCTGCAATATATATAAATGTTTTGCATCTATTTAAAGTGGAGGAGGTTAAATCATGAAAGAGAGTTCAAAAAGCAGATATGATTACTATGTAAGAAATTTAATAAGCTTTACTATGGTGAACATTTTATGGCAGATTGGTTCAACTCTGGTTCATCCGGAAACTTCTCTGATTTATTTTTTAAAGCAAGTAAATGCAAGTAATCTAGCAGTAAGTGCAGTTGTTCCTGTTTTTATGTTCTTTAATTCTGTACCATGTATTTTATGGGGGGCAGTTATACATATTAACAAGAATATGAGAAAGGTTCTTTATTTATCTTGTATATGGATTATAGTTCCATATCTGGCTATTTACTTAGTTTTGGGCAATATGAAGGGAATTGGTTTTTACTTTGTACCTTGTTTGTTTCTATTGCTGATTTGCAGTAATTTAGGATTATCATTGGAGTGTGTAGCCTATCAGAATTATGTTTCTTATGTTGTTCCTGAAGAAAAGAGGGGAACTCTTTGGGGAATTGTATTTTCCTTTGGATACATCATAAGTTTATTAGCTTATCCTCTAATGAATGCTTTGAATGAGCGATTAGATACATTTCAATACTATCGTGCCGGATTTCTGATTTTTTTCATTTTTGCACTAATAGCCACACAATTCTTTTTACTTGTAAAGGAACCAAAAGAGGAATTTCACAATGTTGCTCAAAAGATTAATTGGTATGAGTATTTTTGCTCTTGTAAAGACATTCTGGCAAAGGATAAGAATTTTAGAATTTATCTCTTATTGCAGTATCTTGCAAACTTCAGCATATGTATTACTACATTTACTTTATTATATATCATAAACCTTTTTGATATTCCGAATGAAGATACAATAAAATTTACGATTATTTATTGTATTATCTTTGGGATTGGAAATTACATAGGTGGTAGAATAGGAGATAAAAAAGGTTTCCGCTACATCATGCTGGCAGCACTATCGATACAGATTGTTTTTACGTCCATTCTTTTGCTTAACAAGAATAAACTTCTAGTATTCATAATCTATGGGTGTATTGTTTTAGGACTTGCCATGAAGGAAGTTGCGGTAATTAATATTCCTATTGATTCTACAAGGAATATCAATAAATCTCAGTATATAGGAATTGCCAATACAGTAACGGCACCATCACTTCTAATTTCATTATTGTTTGGAAGACTTGTTGATATAGGTGTTGTGAGTATACATAATGTGTTGGTAATCTCTATTATATGTCTGATAGCATCATTTATTTTAAACAGTATCTTTTTTAAAGAACCTAGAAATAAATTTGAAATAACAAGTAGATAGAGGATATTTGCCATGAATATTGTAGTGTGTGTGAAACCAGTTCCGGATAGGGAAAAAATGTATGTGGATAAAGAAAAAGGGGTTCTAGTCAGAAATGGAGCCGATATGGTAATTAATGAGCTTGATTATTACGCTTTAGAACTTGGATTGAGATGCAAAGATATGCAAAAGGATTTCAATGTCCTAGTATTAAGTATGGCAAATCACAATTGCATTAACCTGATTAGAAGTTTGTATGGATATGGTGTGGATGATGCAGTTTTGCTGAGTGATAAAGCCTTTCAAGGTTCAGACACACTTGCAACTTCTTATGTTCTTTCTTGCGGGATTAGGAAAATAGGAGAGTGTAAGATTATTTTGTGTGGCTGTGAGAGTAGTGATGGATGTACAGCACAGGTAGGACCAAATCTTGCACAAAGACTTGGAATGAAGTTATTAGCAAATGTGTTATCAATACAATACGTTGATGAGAAAAAAATACAAGTTCAGCAGATTGATTATCAAGGTATAAAAATAGTAGAAGCGTCATTGCCAGTAGTAATAACAGCTGTAAGTTCTGAACTTAAAATACGAACTAAGAAAATTAAATTTATTCTTGAAGCACAAAATAAAGATGTTAGTGTATGGAATGCACAGGATATTCATGCAGACTGTGCACAATGCGGATTATCAGGTTCAGCAACTCAAGTGAAAAGTATGCATGTGAAAGTTGGAATACAGACTGGAGTTATGATTGACGGAGATCAGGAGGAGAAAGTAGAACAATTTATTAGTTATCTAAAAAATGGAAAGGGATGTAATTTATATCATCAAAATTTTACGGATGAGGGGAGGACTTTATATTGGGTGAAAGTACGATTGAAGAAGGCGGAGTATGGGTCATTTCAGAACCTTCTGATTCTGATAAGTTTGATGTTATATATGAATTGAACAGCATTGGAAGAAAACTTGCAGATAGGAATAATAACACGCTAACATTAGTACTAATAGGATATGCGTTACAGGAGAAAATTGAAGAAATAAAAAGGTTTTCCTATGACTACATCCTTTATGCAGAAAATAAAATGTTTGAATACTATGATTTGGAAAACTATGCGAACACGTTAGTGGAGATGATTAGAAAGTATAAGCCAGGTGTGGTGCTTTTAGGTAGTACGCTATATGGAAGAACAATTGCCCCATGGATTGCGTCAGCACTGAAAACTGGATTGACAGCAGATTGCATTTGGTTAGACATGAATGAGGGTACATTAATTCAGGTACGTCCCGCTTTTGGAGATAATATAGAAGCAGAGATTATATGTCCAAGAAGAAAACCACAGATGGCTACAGTGAGACCACATGTTTTTCCGCTAGCGGAATGTAGAGATAATGACGGTACGTGTAAATTGGTCAGATATGATGTAACGAATTTCAAAACCGACTTCTTAACACTGTTGGATCGTATCAAAGTTCTGGAAAATAGTCAGTCATTAGAAAAGGCACAAATTATTTTTGCTGTCGGGAGAGGAATAAAAAGCAAGAAAAATTTAGATATGGTTTTTGAACTCGCAGTACTTTATGGTGCTCAGGTAGGTGCTACAAGAGCATTAGTTGATATGGGAATGATTGATAGAAAATATCAAATTGGACAGACAGGGGTGACTGTGAAGCCAAAGTTATACATTGCTTTTGGAATATCTGGTTGTATACAACATATGTCGGGAGTGTTATGTAATGAAATCTGGGCAGTTAATAATGATGAAAATGCACAAATTTTTAAAAAAGCTACGTTAGGATGTGTTGCAGATATTAATGTATTTTTACCGTTATTATTAAATAAAATGAAGGAATGAGTTTATAAACTATAAGTCAGGTCAGCATGGAGTTACATTTAATTTATATATAAAAAGGAAGGGGAATGATTATGCAAAGAAAAAAAAGTATAGAATGGCCAATTGCTGACGAAGGATTAATATCAGCATTAAAAGGGGTAATTGATAATAACAGATGGTCATTATCCGGTTATTGGACAGGACAGGATAGCTACAATGCAAAATTTGAAAAGGAATTTGCAAAAAAGAATAAGGTATCCTACTGTGTAACTGTTTCAAGTGGTTCTACTGCCTTAATTTGTGCTTTGGAGGCACTCGGAATTGGTGAAGGAGACCAGGTTATTGTACCGGCATTAAGTTGGGTAGCTACTGCAACTGCAGTATTACAAGTAAATGCAGAACCCGTTCTTGTAGATGTTTGTGAGCAGAACTACTGCATAGATCCAGAAAAAATTGAGTCTGCTATAACAGATAGAACGAAAGCAATTATAGCGGTTCATTTGTGTGGTGCTATGGCACAGATGGATCGTATTATGGAGATTGCGAATAAGTACAACTTAAAAGTAATTGAAGATAATGCACAGACACATTTTTCTATGTGGAAAGATAAGTATGCGGGGACGATTGCAGATATTGGAACATTTAGTTTTCAGCAGGGTAAAATTCTTACTTGTGGTGAAGGAGGAGCTGTTGTTACCGATGATTATGAATTGTATAAGAAAATCCAGCAGCTAAGATGTGATGGGAGAGCTTATGTAGAAGAAACAGCAAAAAAATATGGTTTTATGGAAATTGAGGCACTAGGAGAAATTCACGGAACGAATTATAATTTGAGTGAATTTCAGGCAGCTATTCTTCTTCACAATATGGAAAAGATTGATGAACAAAATGAGTTACGTCAGAAAAATGTAGAATATTTGGTTGAAAAATTAAGTGAAATAGATGGTATTAAAATAGTTAAACCATATGAAAATAATTCATATAGGACATATTATGGCTATATCATTCCATTTGACAAATCTAAATTTAACAATATGAATGCTAAAGAAGTTATCGAAAGGTTAAGTAGAAAGCTAAATATCGGTTCATTCTATATACATCCATTATATCCGGCAATACATAAGAGTCCGTTATTCTGCCCTTGGACAAATAAGAGATATCTAAAAGATGTTGCAAAGACAGAAGAATTTTGGAGAAACCAGAGTCATCCAGTCGCAGAATCTGCTAATGAAAATGTAATATTTTTACTTCATTCACTATTGTTAAGTGGAACAGCTTTTATTGATGAACTGATAGAAGAATTGATTAAAATTCAAGGATAGAGATGTTTTATGATATCGACTTGAGAAAGGATTATTTCAAGCTGGATGTACCTGTCTACTTCTTCCTGGGACGGCATGATGTCAACGCTCCCACCGTACTGGCTGAGGAATACGAGTGGATACTGGATGAACCAATAAGCAGATTGTGTAGTTTGAACATTCTGCTCACAGCCTATGGATTAATGAACAGAATAGATTTTTGGCGAAAGTCTTGGCATGCTTTTTAGAAGATGGTCAAAAAATCGGGTAGGAGGCTAATCATTATTTGATTAGCCGTCCCCCCACACCACCGTACGTGTCACCGCCGGAGTATAATTGGTTCTTTCCAAAGTTAGTTGAATAAACGAAAAAAACATGATAAAATAAATAAAAATCAAACAAAAGAAAAGAGATTATACCATGGATAAGTTTATCAAACAATTAGATCCAAACTTAGACTATATTAATTATGAAATAAAGGATGGCAAATGCTATATAACAGTAGCTTCTAACCACAAAGAAGTAACATGTCCATTTTGCGGCCGGCCATCATCCAGAATACATTCCACATATAACAGAACATTTCAGGACCTCCCAATACAAGGTAATAAGGTATTTATTATTATACGTAACAGAAAGATGTTTTGTGATAATTCTGATTGAAATCATACTACTTTTGCAGAAAGGTTTGATTTTATCTCCTATAAAGCGAAGAAAACCCGTCGCCTTGAGGATGAGATTGTACGACTATCAATAAATTGTAATTCCGTTGCAGCATCTAAAGATCTAAAGGAAAATGTTGTAGATATCGGTAAAAGTACAGTTTGCAATCTCTTAAAAAAACAAACACCTGTTGTTGACAAAAAGACTATAACAGCTGTTTGCAAGTGGTTAAGAACATATCCAAATTTTCTTGTGATATCTAGAGATGGGTCTATTACCTATGGTAATGCAATTACAGATGCACACCCGAAAGCTTTACAAATATGTGATCGTTTTCACTTACTGAAGAATCTAACCTTATATGTAACAAATATCTAAAAAAGAGATTGAAGCCACAAGTTCTAATACAAGCTGTAAGCGGGGAAACTAAAAAGATGGAAGCAATTAAACAGGTGGATGAAAATAGAAAACTTACATTGAAAGAAAAATATGAAAAGATAAACTAACTCCTATTAGAAGGAAAACGCAAAACAGAGATTTGCCGAAGCTTAAATATGGATGTACGAGCTTATGACAAGCTAATGGCAATGACTCCTGATGGAAGGGAATTTAAGAGGATTCTAATTAATAAAAATGTTGGAGCCTTTGAAAAATGGATAGAGAAAGTAAAAAATCTAAGCATACCGGAAATTACGAACAACCGTAAATTCGGAACACTTGTCTCATTTCTTTATGCACTACTACTAGAATGATAATAAAGTTTGTTATGATATTGACAAATAATATTCTATATAGTATTGTACTATATAGAACTATACAATAAAGGAGGTAATTATAACGAAGACATATGGAGGTTTCCTTTTGTCCCGTATTCGGCATCTTAGCGGACGAGTGTTTGAAAAACTGTTAAAAGAAAGCGGCGTCGACGTTTTTAATGGTGCGCAGGGCCGCATACTTTATGTGCTGTGGGAGCATGGACAGTTAACAATCACGGAGATTGGTCGGTTGACTTCATTGGCTAAAACGACACTTACCAGTATGCTCGACCGAATGGAAGCGGGGGGATTGATAGAAAGAATACCCGACAAAAGAAACCGCAGGCAGGTATTTATATCGGTGACGGAAAAAGCAAAAGGTTACCGTGAAAAATATGACTTGATATCGGATAAAATGAGCGAAATATTCTATGATGGTTTCACGGATGATGAAATCATCGGTTTTGAGAACCAACTCAGACGAATCATTAAAAATCTTGAGAAGGAAGGAGTATAAGTATAATGGAAAGAATATCCAACGGTCCCGAGAATAAATTTTGTCCGCAGACATTGTATTTGTATGGTACTTATAAAGAGGATGGAACACCGAACTTTGGTTTGTTCTGCTGGTTCAGCTACTTTCATGATGGTCAGTTAGGGGTTATGTGTTGTATCGGAGGAGAAAAACTGACAAAAGACCGTATCAAAGCAGGAAAAGTATTTTCTGCAAACATGGTAACCGAATCTTTGCTTCCAGTTGCTGACTATCTGGGAAACACGGAAGGATATAAGTCCGGAAAGATGGATATTCCGGTTGAAATTGAGCAAGGTAAGGTGTTGAATGTACCGATACTGAAAGACAGTCCCTGGGTTTTTGAGCTGGAAGTCCAGCAATCCATACCATTAAATGGCAGTGAGATCTTTCTCTGTAAAATTCATAACACAATAATAGCCAAAGAACTTAAAGATACATCTTTAAGTGTAGATGAACGGTTACGTTTAGCTGCCCCTGTAACATGGATAGGAGAGGGACTATATTATACCCTGAACTATAAAACATTAGGAACGAATGGCGACTGGAAAGACTTATTCAGTAAAAGGTAATAAACAGCCTAAGGTATGATAAGCATGAGTCTATGTAAGGTGGGGTTTGGAGAAAGCTATTGAGAGTCTTTGAAGAGAGTATCGGAGAGCGGCACGAAGACGGCACAGTTGACCCACGTAAGGTAATTTTCGTTTATAAGGGGGATACAATCCCCCGCCATACTCTCCGGTAAGTGGTAACAAAACGTGTTCCTATGCAGCAGACTACACATCTGGAGACGGTTGTTCTTTTGTCTCACGAAAAACCTGATTTTGGTAGCATAAGAAAACAGACTTTAGACCAGGATAGAGTCAGAGCATGGATAAGAAAAACATTGAAAGATACAAGGTTTTTGGCTTCGCTTCGTGAGCCTAACCATCTAGATATTAAAATATATAATTCGAATCAACAATGTAAGAATTACTAAAAAAATGAATAAATGGAGGTAAATGTACTGATGAGTAGGTTAAAGGTGAAACATAGTAATCCGGAGGGGCTATTTGATTCAAGAGTTTTTAGTCAAGTGGTTACAGTTAGCGGTAATGCAAAGACAATATATATCGGTGGACAAAATGCTATTAACTCTGAGGGACAATTAATAGGTCGGGACAACTTAGAACTGCAAACAAAGCAGGTACTAAAAAATATTCAGACGGCTCTGGCCGCTGAAGATGCAACTTTCAATGATGTTATCAAGCTCAATATTTACATGGTTAATGGGTGCGATCCGGCAGTCGGATTAAAAGCATTTATGGAATCAATTGGCGAACTGGAAAAGCCTCCTTTGATCACAGTTCTCAAAGTCGCTGGTCTTGCAAATCCTTTATGCTTGATTGAAATTGATGCGATTGCTGTAGTTGAAGAAAAAGGGGATTGCTTGGGATGGTGAATTCTTCCAGATTGGAACGAAAAATCCAATGCCCAGAGGTTAAAGCCTAGCAACATAGTGGATATGTTCCCGCGAACGGCGATTTTTCAAAAATCACCGAAAAACCCATTGACATGTTCCCACGTACAGATGCGATAAAAAATAGCTCGCAGACATCAATTCTATCAACTCGAGCCACGTTGAGTGCGTGGTATTGATAACAAGGCTGTAAGCCTTTATTTAAGCGGATTCCCGAATTTACATCAAAGTTGTCTACTCGACCTAAAGGTCCAAAATACGTACATGGAAACATATCGACGAGGTATTTTGGGGTAAAATTTGAACTCAAAAATTGGTAGGGTTGAGTTGACAGAATAGATAACGGCCTTTTTTCATAGGGGTTGAGGAGACAGTATGGATGTAAACTTAACAACAGGGCTCGACCATAATGTATAAAAAGAACCTTGTTTATTGGGGAAAATATGGACATAAAGTAGAAATATCTATATAATGATTTCAGAATATGGTAAAACGTAACGAGATGTTTGCTGTTGAAATTATCATTTTAAAGCAAAGATTATTGGCTATATGCAAGAGAATCGTGCCTTGTTCTCATTTATAAATAAGGGGGATTCATAATGCTTTTTTCAGAAGAATATGGAATTACTTGCATCGGTGATGAAGATTGGTTTGACCCAATTCTTCATCAAGATACATTATTGTTCATTGACCCTTTCGCAGTATTTAAGTCAAATGATGATTTGTTCAAAGATAGCTATTCAGAAATAATGTATTTTTTTCAGCAAGCATTTGAGTTAATTGCTACTTCTGGAGGTAATAAAAACCATTTAAGTTATAAAAAGGCAGAGTCGATGTTGCTTTTTCCTGAAGTAAATGCTTTATGTCTAGGATATTCTAAAACAAGGCAAGGCTCTGGAACAGGACCACAATGGGCAAAAACTTTAACTGCAAATATTAATTATATTATTAGTCGAGGCGTTACGCATCTATCACATTTTGAGGAGCTAGGTATTTTATGCGAAGGAATAGGTCCTGACCGTCTTAGTGATATGACTGCAAATTTATTAAAGAATCGCCTAATAACTTATACACAAAGAATATGTAACATTTATAATGTACCAATGAAAAAAGTATTGGTTCGAGGCGCATATTTTGATTATACCTTCAAAAGGTGGATTGATGATCAAGTCTTGCTGCCTTTAAACCCATACAAAAAAAACTCGCCAGTTATTCTTGTTCCAAAATCTTTTTTGAATGTTCTACCTGAAATTAATAGTGATGATTTTTCAGAAACAATGCAATTGGCTGAGCGATTGAGAAATGACTTCAATTATGAAGTTGATAGAAATCTAGATAAAGAAAAAATAGCCCAGATTGCCATCGAAAATTATGATTTAGTTAAAGAGTACATAGAGATAGTAGAAAAGCGCGATGCCCCTAATTTTGGGAAGTTAATGAAAAAAACGTTACGATATGTATGGTATGAATTATCTAAGAAGATTGTTTCTGATGGAAAATTTGATTTTGGAATAGTAACAGATGAAAATATATTTTTGAAAAAGATAGATGAATTTGTAAATTATTTCAAAGACTTTATTGAAATACGTTCTGGTTATAAACTCCTTTGGAATGATACAAAAACCTCTCCTCGTAGCGAAGAAGATGTCCAACTTCTGTTTAAAGGAATTCTTGATGAACATTGCAGAGCCAATAATATTGATTTAACTCGTGAAGTTAACCAAGGAGTAGGACCTGTTGATTTTAGATTTAGTTGTGGCTACTCAAACCGCTTATTGTTAGAAGCAAAACTGGCAAAAAACACTAAATTTTGGAATGGACTAAAAGTACAGTTACCAACTTATTTGAAAACAGAGACGTGCAAAAATGGAGTTTTTCTTGTGATTGTATATACTGATAAAGATATAAAAAGGATAAAAGATATTTATTCTGTATGCAAAGAGGTTTGTGATACACATAATGTTAAAATCAAAATTGTAGTGGTCGATGCTCGTATAACTAATAAGGATTCAGCATCACGGAAAGGATTCAACAGGTAAATTATTCATATTTCAAATTTTAACCGTAGGAGGATTTTGTATGGCGTTAACTAGTTCATATCTTACTTCAGTCAAAAACTTTGAGAGCATAATGAACTCCATCCTTAATGCAAAAGCACCAGAAAGATTTACAACAAAGTTTCTTGAGGATTTAGGGTTCAAGAGTAGTACGGATAGGCTTATTATTGGAGTTTTAAAAGCTTTAGGCTTACTTGATGATGGTTCGCAGCCTACACAAAGGTACTACGAGTTTCTAGATCAATCTCAATCAAAACGAGTAATAGCAAAAGGAATACAGGAAGCATATGAAGATCTATTTAATCTAAGAGTTGATGCCCAAAATATGGCCAATGAAGAAGTTAAGAACAAACTCAAAACACTTACTCAAGGTCAAAAGAGTGAAAGGGTTATTGAACAGATGGCATTGACTTTTAGAACTCTCTGTAATTATGCTGACTGGTCCGATAGTAAAATATCTAGTGACATAAGAGCAAATGATGTTGAGGGAAAGGTCCCTATTGCACCCGAAAAAGATAATAACAGTAACAACAACGCAACAACATATAGTAACCAGCAGCCAAAAATGGATTTGCATTATAATATTCAGATTCATTTACCAGAAACTAGAGATATGGCCGTATATGATGCTATCTTTCAAAGTCTCAAAAAACATCTTAATTAATAAGTAGGTGTAAATATGGATGATAAATTATATTCGTTTGTCATGCGAGGCGAACTAACAAAGGTCGCGCTTGACAGAACAGGTGTTATAAGTAAACATGCATCTACTGATATGCTTAATAAAAAGTACATTGAAAGCCTTTCGCTAGACTTATTGGATGATGAATATATTAGTACAGCAAAATTAATGGCAACTGTTTATACAGCTATAGCAGCTTTTGAAAACATGGTGAGAGCTTTCGTAATAAAGGTATTAATGGAAAGCAAAGGGGAGAATTGGTGGGAAGAATCAGTTTCAGAAAAGATTAGAAATAAGGCAGAAAGCAGAAAAGTGGAAGAAGAAAAAATAAAGTGGCATTCTCAAAGGGGAGATTCACTGATTAATTATACCGAATTTGGTGATTTAGCAGCTATTATGCAACAAAACTATCATCTTTTTGAAGATCATATAATTTCCATTGATTGGGCTCGACAGATATTTACTACACTTGAACGTTCACGGAATGTTATTATGCATAGTGGTAAATTAGGCTTAAGAGATATCGAAAGAATCGGTACAAATATCCGTGATTGGATTAGTCAAGTAGGAGGCTAATACTACTTTGAAATAAATATTACATTAACTTTCTCTAAATAAATACTAGATGCTATGTAAACTTAGGAAAGATTGGGGATAGGATAACATCACTGATAATAGTAATTGGGAAGTTCCGTATAATAGAATTGATAAGAAATTACAAATATATTTTATCGTCAATCACATACATATTAAGGGTAGGCGTTATTGTCAATTGATAGGTCCCCACGAACGGCGTTTTTTCAAAGATCAGCAAAAAACCCATTGACATTTTCCCACGAACAGAAGGTTTCCCAAATTGCCCGCAGACATCAATACCATCAAATCATCCCATGTTGAGAGCGTGGTATTGATGTGTGCGTCCAGCGAAGCTGGCAAATGCTAACAGGTGAAAGTCCTGTAGTGGTAAAGGTAGGGCAGCCACTTAGTCAGTAACCAGCGTATGAAGTAATTTGTGCGTTGAAGCGTTACGGAATGTTCTGAAAAGAGCAGACAAACTGGCGGGTCGTAACATGAAGTGAATACTGCCGCACCGTTATTGACATTCCTGTTTTTGGCAAGTATAATTCCGAGCGGTGCGGAACTTAATTTTCCGAGCACCCCTGCCCCATTATTGGGATTTCATGGTTGAGTGTGTCAGTCTGTAACTTTGGCCTTGGAAAACAAGCAAATGGCTATGATGAACCAATCTGTCAATAATCGCACTGGTCAGTTTTTCGTCATAGAAAATACCGTTCCATTTACTGAATTCCAAATTCGTTGTGATTATTGCATATTTCGGGCACATCCGGACACTGATTCCGACAACATGCGGACAGCATTTCGGAATTATCCGGACAGCGTAACGGCACATCCGGACACCTTGTCGATTTACTAAAATATAGGTACTCTTTAATCAGAATGATTAAA
>Ga0209537_1004345_pt1 | contig 12142 bp, 9 predicted proteins | sample BioPla4DNA1_FD_187698 | JGI IMG/M metagenome (GOLD analysis project Ga0209537, IMG submission 187698) | Biogas fermentation microbial communities from Germany - Plant 4 DNA1 (SPAdes) (version 2) | ecosystem: Engineered > Bioreactor > Anaerobic > Digestate | place: Bielefeld, North...
GTAGAACAGATAAAGCAAACGGTAAAGTTAAATAGGCCTATTGATGGCTCTGAATTTTCCGTAAGATATGTAGCAGATAAAAATCAGGAGTCAAACTCAATAGTTATCATTTTTTACTCCCTAATAGCCATGGTATCCACCTATGGGGTCTTTGCAGGCATTGAAACTGCCAGTTTGATGCAGGCAAATCTATCTAATATAGGCCTTAGGATCAATGCAACTCCCCTCAAAAAACAGAACTTTTTAATAGCCGGGGTTATAGTTTCTCTTTTACTGAACCTACTTGCAAATACAGGTTTATTACTCTTTATTAATTATGTTCTTAAAATCCATCTTTTTACTAATATAACCTATAGCCTTATTTTTATATTACTTGGTAATTTACTTGGTGTAATTTTAGGCATATTTATTGGAGTTTCCAATAAGAAAAGTGCTAATGTCAAAACTGCAATAGCTATTTCAACCACCTTGTTTCTATCCTTCCTATCTGGGATGATGGGGCCCTGGATTAAGGCTATGGTGGAAAAGTATGTACCCTTTTTAAGTAGAATAAACCCAATTTCCGTAATAACCAATAATCTATACAGGGTTAATCTACTGGGAAGTACTAAAAGTGTAGGGGAAGGAATTGCTGTGCTGCTAATATACTCCATGGTGCTCTTTATTGGATCCTATGTTTTCTTAAGGAGGAAAAGCTATGACAGTATTTAAATATTTTCTTAAGATAGCCCTCAAAAACAAATGGATTATAATCATGTATATAAGCATATTCTTTGTAATGACCTTATTAAATAGTACCGATGCCATGAAGAGGGAGGAGACCTTTGTAGAAACCAGGTTGAATATAGGGATAATAGATAAGAGTAACAGTGAACTATCTAGTAGTCTAAAGGATTATTTAAAACAGAAAAACAATATAGTTGATAGTAGGGAAGATGAAGAATATATAAAAGAACAAATATTTTTGGAGATAGCAGATGCTGTGATAATAATTCCTGAAGATTTTGATAAAAGGGTTATAAACAAGGAAGAAGCTGTACTCATATACAAGGATGATAGGAAGCCTGAATCTATACAGATAGAAAATCAGATAAATAAATATCTTGCCTTTGCCAATATAACCTATGCAAATGGACAATTTGCTTTAGATGATGTAAAGGAAGCTCTGAATGAAGGTACTGAAGTTCGTGTATTGTCAAATAAAGGGGAATCTGAAAATTCACGTATTAGCACATGGTTTAGATACTATTATAACTTTACAGGATATGTAATCTTGGCAGTCTACATTGCAATTATTGGCATTGTAATGTCTGATTTTAGGGATGAAAAGATAGACAACAGAAGAAAAATATCCTCAAAGAGATTTTTGGAATTTAACAGGGAAATATATTTGGGCCAGCTTACCTTAGCAACAGCTGTAACATCAATATTCATCATAGCAAGTATACTGCTTATGGGAAGGTATTTTGGGGATATTTACTATACTAAATACTTGGTCAATCTAATTGTATTTTCCTTTTCAATCCTATGCCTAACATTTTTGATTAACAATATTACAAGAAACAAACAGATCATCACTACTCTATCTACTGTAATATCTTTAGGAACCTCCTTTATATCAGGGGTTATGGTACCCCAGGAATTGCTGGGAGAAAAGGTTCTTTTGGTAGCAAAGTTTTTCCCTGTATATTACTTTGTAAAGATAAATGATGCTGTAATCAATTCCCTATCAGAAGTAAGATTTGAACTTTTCATGCAAGTTTTATTTGCAGTGGCCTTTTTACTACTTGGACTAATGTTTTCTAAAAAGGCCCAAAGGGCATAAAAATAGCTCTGGAAGAATCCAGAGTTATTTTTTATCAAAAAATTAGATAATTATCTAATAATAATATTGTCATAAACATATAATATGGATATAATATAATAAAGAAAATATTTGGGGGTTGCCTTATGAATATGAAACTTATAAAACAAAAAGATTTTGGCCTATTAATATTAGGTAAGCTAGTTTCGTTACTTGGCAGCAATATGCAGCAATTTGCCCTATCATTATATGTATTACAATTAACAGGTTCTGCTGCCATATTTGCTTCAATGCTTTCAATATCAATTATTCCAAGACTTTTGCTGTCTCCAATTGCAGGGGTGTTTGGAGACTGGTTTGACAGAAAGAAGACCATTGTATTACTTGATTTTTTAAATTCCTTAATTATAGCTTTTTATGCCGTACTTTTTATTATAAGGGGAGCCTTGACCCTTCCCATGATTTATGTATTTGTAATAGTATTGGAAATAGTTGAGATATTCTTCCACTCTGCCATGGCTGCTGTTATTCCCAGTATGGTTAAAAAGGAAGAACTAATGGAAGCTAACTCTTTTAATTCACTGGTTATGAATATTGGCCAGCTTATAGCACCAATATTGGGGGCTGCCCTATATGGTGCCTTTGGACTTAAGATAGTCCTTATAGTTAACTCCATTTGTTTTATGTTATCTGCCTTAAGTGAAATGTTCATAAATATTCCTAAGAAGCATAAAAAACCAGAAAAGATAGACGTAAAATCCTTTGTAGCCAGCTTAAAGGAAGGTATTGACATAATTAAAAAGAATAGGCTTATATACACTATGATAAGCTTGGGTACCCTAATCAATTTTTCCGTGGCACCCTTGTTTTCAGTAGGCTTAATATTCATAATAAAGGAGGTTTTGAAGGCTACAGATTTTCAGTTTGGCTTATTTCAATCTGTTCTTTCTTTATCCATGATAGTTGCTCCAATTCTTTGTGGTGGTATTATGAGAAAAATGAAGGTAGGGAAATTATGTTATTTAAGCTTTTTAGCAATAGGCCTTGTAATACTTTTCATGGTGCCAATACCATCTAAAATTCTTATGAATAGCTTGAATTCCAACTTACTGCCATATATCCTCCTTATGGCTGCATCCTTTATGGTTGGAGTACTTGTTACGGTTGCAAATATTTCACTAGGCACCATCTTTGAACAGGTAACACCTGTGGAGCTTATGGGAAGAACCTCCACTGTATTCAATTTAGCAGTAACAGTGTTTATACCAATAGGTCAAATGATTTTTGGTTTCCTTTATGATATAATATCACCAAGCTATGTAGTGGCATTAAGCGGGATTATACTCATACTATCAGTATTAAAATATAAAAATAATCTAATAAAAGCAGATGAAGAAGAGAATACGGGGGATGTTATTGATGAAGTTTAAATTTAATTTTGAAGAAAGTAGGATTTATGACTTTCTATACTTTCCAAGGATACTCTATTATAGGGAAGAATTTGATGAAATAAAAGAGGATTTTCAATATGATGAAATAGCATCTGATGAATACCTGGACTTTATAAAAAAGGCCGAAGAAAGATTAAAACCCTTTTCTAAAGAAATTGAGACCTTTTATATGAAGCATTTTTCTCCCAGCTATGATTTCATAGAGCTCATATCAAGAAAATATGAGGTCATAGGTCACAAGTCTGAAATGGATTATCTTAATATGATAAGGAATTTAAGTGAAGGGGAAATAAAAAGGGCTATTGTTTACTCTATAATGTTAACCAATGAAGAATATGTATCAGAAGAGGAAAATATGGCTAAGGTTGAAAGTATAAGCAGCAATAAGGATAGGCTACTTTCCTTTATAAAGGAACTTCCCATAGATTCAGCTACTAAATGGTCCTTGTTTTTAATGGTGGAAGACCCAACTGACTATATGAACAGGTATGTAAATTTCATGACTGGTTTACTGCCTATATTTAAAGAATTTTATAGTCCTTATGAAAATGAGGTAAAAGAATATGGAAATTATTTGGCTAAATTCTTAAATGAAAATGGAGCAAAGGGATTAAGGGAAATAAGCTATTCAATTTTAGAACCTAAGATATTAAAAGAGGGAGATGTAGACCTTTTAGTCTCTGTTATATTTTCCTATGCGGTATCCCTGTCTGATAGAGAGGGAATAAGGTTTATAGTATGGGGCTTAAGAATGGAAGAAGCCTTTAGGAAAATGAAGGAAATAAGGGAGAATAAAATTATTGAGAGGGTGCAGATATTTAAAAACCTAGGGGACAAAACCAGGTATGAAGTCCTTAAATTAATTGCACAGGGAGAAACTTCAACAAAGAATATAGCCAACCAGTTGGGAGTTTCCAGTGCAACAATTTCCTACCATATAAACAATTTCCTTACAACCAGGCTAATCAAGCTTGATAAGGGGAAAAACAAACTTAACTATATTATTGACTATGAACTACTGGAAGATGTTATAAGGGGACTTAAAGAGGATCTAAAATTTCCAGATTAAAAGGGCTATTTATTACTAATAGCCCTTTTTAACTTAAATCCACAATCCATGGGTTATCAACATATTCCTCCACTATCCTTGTCCCTAAATTAAACCAGCCCTTACACTTGTTTAATACTATAGAATCTCCAGTCACTACCCTGTCTTTTTCTGCAAGGACCCTATCGGTATTGGGAACCAATTCTACTTCTACTTCAAATTTCCAGTCATAATCCAATATCCTTGTCTTAAGCATTCCGGAATTGGAGACAGGTGAATCCAGGTAAAACGTAGCTTTAGCTATCTGTAATTTTTCTAAGGCTGAGGCAATTAGCCTTATGGCCTCACTAGTTTTGTCTATTATCCTATATGTTCCTCTCAATCCTGCCAAATCCCTAATTACTCCATCCTTACCCAGGATTAGAACACTGCCTGATAGGGCTACTTCCAGGGTTATTATAAGGTTGAATCCGTCAATATAAAGTGGACCATCCTTGGCATATTTTAAGGGATATAGTTTTTTCATCCTCATTTCATATTCATTTTGGGGTGAGGTGGCCCTTTGCAGAGCTGCCCTTTGCCTTGCTGATAACAGGTAATGATTACCTACAAACTCAATTACAGATTTCATTTTGTAGCCCCTATCCAGTAGCCACTGTATTTCTTCCTGGGCTATTTTTAATGTTTTAAGTGACTCTTGTGAAAACCATCTTTTATCCTCAGGTACAAATCCCCTTCTTGTTTCTTTTGGCATTTTATTATTCCTTTCTATACTTTTAACCTTATTATACACCATATATACCTTTAACCGGATATTTATCCTATTGTAACTATTTAGGAAAATATATATGATATAATTACAATTGACAATGTCATTCTGAGCCGAAGGTGAAGAATCTCTCTAAGACAGTGGACGGTTCTTTGTCTTCTAATAGCCTAAGTTATCTTAAGCCGAAGGCGAAGGATCTCTCTAAAACGGGAGACGTCTCCTTTATTTTGTATATATTTATATTAGTAAAGAAGGACTTTCCGATTCCGAATTTGTTAAAATTGTCCATTGTCAACTGTCAATTGATAATTGAAAAGGGGTGTTTACATGAATAAAATAAAAAAACTGAATCTTGCCAACCTTCCTACAAAAATAGAAAGATTAAACAGGTTAAGTAAAGAATTAGGCAAAAACATATACATAAAAAGGGATGATCAAACCGGCATTGAGGTCTCAGGAAACAAGATAAGAAAATTAGAGTATTCTGTGGCAGAAGCATTGGAAAGGGGTTCAGACTATTTAATTACCTGTGGCGGCATTCAGTCAAACCATTGCAGGGCAACAGCTGCAGTAGCTGCAAAGCTAGGGCTAGGAGCATACCTGGTACTTAGAGGAGATGAAGCTACTCCAGTTGAAGGAAACTTATTTTTGGATAAGATACTGGGTGCAAATATTAAGTTTGTAACTTCTGAGGAGTATAAAAATAATAGAATGGAGATTATGGAGTCCATAAAAAAAGAACTGGACAACCAGGGCCACAGGGCATACATAATTCCTGAAGGGGCATCAAATGGGATAGGTTCCTTAGGATACATAAATGCCATGGAAGAGATATTAGAACAGGAAAAAGAAATGAATATTAAATTTGATGCCATAGTTGTTACTGTAGGCTCTGGCGGCACCTATTCAGGCCTTTATTATGGAAATTATGTAAATAAAAATCCTGCCACCATATATGGTTTTAATGTATGTGATAGCAGTGAGCATTTTAAAAACGTAGTTTTGAGCTTGCTGAAAGAAATAGCCACATACACAGGGGAGGAAATTAAGATAGATAGGGATGATTTAAATATTATAGATGGCTACCAGGGCAGGGGTTATGCCCTAAGTAGAGTAGAAGAAATAGAATTTATAAAGTACCTGGCAAGATTAGAGGGAATAGTATTGGACCCTGTATATACAGGCAAGGCCATGTATGGGCTGGTGGAGGAGATAAAGAAGGGGACTTTTGACAAGTATAAAAACATACTTTTCATCCATACAGGAGGATTGTTTGGTTGGAACATGGATCAAAGAAGTTTATTAAAATAAATTTATTCGGGGGGACAGATATATGAAAAAGGTACTTATATTAGGTTTAGTATTAATATTTGCAGTAGCTTTAGTTGGATGCAACAATGGAGAGGCTACTGATGAAACCATAGGCATTAGGGGAGAAATAACGGAGATTTATACCAGTGAAGATGGTCTTGTCATTACTGGTATACTAGTAGAAGGAGAAGTTCAGGAGGATACCATGTATGATAGTGGAAATATTACCATAGATGAAAATACTCAAATTTACATGGGAGAACAGGAAATAAGCCCAGACCAACTGGATATTGGCCTTATGGTGGAAATTGTATTTGAAGGGCCAGTGGCAGAATCCTATCCAGTCCAGGGAACTGCTAAGAAGATAACCATAATAGAGTAGTAAGGGGAGGTAGTTATGTTTAAGCTTGATCCGATTAAAAACATGAATGAGGAAGAAAGATTAAAATACATGAATACCCTTTTAAAGGGGCAGTTAAGTTCAGAAACAGATCCTTTAGCAAACCTATCTAATGCATCAGCAATCATAATGGCCTGTGTAGATAGGCTTAATTGGGCTGGTTTCTATATATTAAGGGGGAAGGAACTGGTACTGGGACCCTTCCAGGGACTGCCTGCCTGCAATAGGATAGAAATAGGAAAAGGGGTTTGTGGTACTGCTGTAGCTACAAGAGAAGTTCAATTAGTCCCAGATGTACACCAGTTTCCAGGACATATTGCCTGTGATGCAGCTTCCAACTCAGAATTAGTAATCCCAATTATAAAGGAAGATAAGGTATATGGGGTACTGGATTTAGACAGCCCGGAAAAGGGAAGATTTACAGAATTAGAAAAGGATTATTTTATAAAATTTGTAGATATTTTAAATAACCATATAGATTGGGAAAGGGTATAGAATTTGCTCTAAGGCAGGGGACGGTTCTTTGTCTTGTTAGCCAAATATTTTGAACTTATTCCCCTGTTTACTGTATTTACGGCTAAAGATAGAAAGCTGGTTGGCTCTTATCTTTCAAATGTGTATTATATAAACACAGGTATGAATTAAGTTGGCTTATAGATAAAGAAGAGGCTCTCATATGGGGAATTTATTTGAAATATCCAGTCAAGTAAAACCATAAAATTTGCTATTATATTGCCAGGATCCCATTAGCAAATTGGCAAATTGGAAATAAAAGAGCCCTTTTTTATCTATAGGCCTATTTATATTTAACTATAATTGCACATTTTACCATATAATATTTTCCTATCCAGGTATTCATCTTTTCACACATTTCTATCTCAAATTTTTCCTGCCAGTGAATATACTCTTAAAAATGTCAACATATTGTACAAATTTTTATTTTGTTATATTATATATGTATTCTTTTAGAAAGGAAAGAAAAAGGAATATAAGAAGAAATATGGGCCCCTTATTTATAAAAAATAGGACTTGCATCATCATAAAAGCTATGATAATGTAATATATATAGTATACATATGATTAATATCATACTACATATTGGGTAGGAGGGGTGTTATGCTAAAGGTAGAAAAAAGAAACGGTATGATAGTAGATTTTGACGGGGACAAAATAGTCAAAGCAGTCAGCAAGGCCATGGCAGAAACAGAAGAGGGGGTAGATGAGGAAGTAGCCAGGGATATTGCCAGAAAGGCTTTTGAACATTTTAGCAGTAGCAATATTGAAATCGTGAATATTGAAGATATTCAGGATTTCGTTGAAATAGAGTTAATGAAGGTTAAGCCTGAAGTAGCTAAAAAATATATATTGTATAGGGACGAGAGGGCAAGGCTTAGGAAACACGGCTGGCCTATGACAGATCTACAAAGGGATATATACGAGAAGAAATATAGATATGACAATGAAAGCTTTGATGAGTTCTTAACAAGAGTAAGTGGAAATAATAATTTTATAAAAAAGGCCATCAAGGATAAGAAGTTCATGCCAGCAGGTAGAATACTTGCAGGAAGAGGCTTAGATAAGCTAGGCAGAAAGGTAACCTTATCAAATTGTTATGTAATGCCAAAGGTTGAAGACAATATAGAATCCATATTTGACACTGCAAAGTACATGGCAAGAACTTATTCCTATGGTGGTGGTGTAGGTCTTAATTTGTCTAATTTAAGACCCAGGGGTGCAAAGGTAAATAACGCTGCCAGCACTACAACTGGTGCGGTTTCCTTCATGGACCTATATTCACTGGTAACAGGTCTTATAGGCATGAAGGGCAGACGTGGAGCATTAATGTTAAATTTAGACTGCAACCATCCGGATATTGAAGAATTTATAGATGTAAAAAATGATTTAAACAAGGTGAATTATGCAAATATATCTGTTAATGTAACAGATGAGTTTATGAATGCAGTAATAAATGATGAAGACTATGAACTTTATTTCTATGTTGATGCTACAGGTGAAGAAATTAGAAGGAAGATAAAGGCCAGGGAATTATTTAGGAAAATAGCTAAAAACAACTGGAACATGGCAGAACCTGGAATACTATTTATTGATAGGATAAATAGCTGGCACTTAATGAGTGAAGATGAGGAATTTGAATTTGCAGGAGTAAATCCATGTGCTGAGGAAACATTGCCAGCCTGGGGAAGCTGCAATCTTTCTTCAATTAATTTAAGCGAGTTTGTAAGGAATCCTTTCACTGAAAAGGCCAGATTTGAATTTGATGATTTTGCAGAAATGGTTAGACAAGGGGTTATATTTTTAAATGAAGTATTGGATGAAAATATGGAACTGCATCCATTGCCACAACAAAGGGAGATGGCTAGGGAATATAGGCAAATAGGATTAGGAATTATGGGTGTTGCAGATATGTTTATAAAAATGGGTATCAGGTATGGAAGCCCTGAATCCATTGAACTAATACATCAAATTGGAAAGGTACTTGTAAATGAAGCCCTAAAACAATCTGCCCTGCTTGCCAAGGCCTATGGCCCCTTCCCAAGATATAAAAAGGATAAAGTTTTAAAATCTCCATATTTATTAGCCAATGCCAATGAGGTGGTACTAGACTTAATAGAGAAATATGGATTGAGAAATAGTCAGCTATTAACCATACCTCCTACAGGAAGTATTTCTACATTAATAGGCTGCAGCAATGGAGTAGAGCCAATTTTCCAAATATCCTATACTAGAAAATCAGAGTCATTACACCATGAGGATACCTACTATAAGGTATTTACTCCTATTGTTAAGGAATATATGGACAGATACAATATATCAAGGGAAGAAGATTTGCCGGATTATTTTATAACAACATCTAATTTAAGCTACAAGGAAAGAATAGATGTTCAGGCAGCATGGCAACACTATATAGATGCCAGCATATCCTCAACAGTTAATGTGCCTAAGGAGTTTACTGTTGAAGAAGTTGAAGACCTGTATATATATGGATGGAAAAAAGGAGTAAAAGGGATTACCATCTATAGAGAAGGCTGTGCCAGGGATGGCATATTAATAAGCAACAGAGCAAAAATGACCAAACTGGAAAGAATAGAAAAACTTAAAGAAGAACTAGACCAGCTTATAAATGAGCAATTAAAGGAAGATCCAGACACCTGTCCAATGTGTGGAGGAACCTTAATTCACAGCGGAGGCTGTTCAGAATGCCAGGACTGTGGATACAGCCCTTGTTCAATTTAATTTATGAAATTGACAAATTAGGGAGGCCAATGGCCTCCTTTTTATTATGCCATGTTTTCTCCAGGCTTTAATTTTTACTATCCTTTATAAAACTTAAATTTAATGCTAAACTCTAGATAAGATATTATGGATTATAAAGGGGGTAATTTTATGAGAAAAGCTATACTTATGATGCTATTAACAGTCCTTATGTTTACTGTTGCAGCATGCAACAGTGATAGCTTAGAATCCTTTAATGAGGATAAAGAACTGTTAGTCAATAGGATCTCAGAATTAGAAGAAGAGCTTTCCAGCAAGGATGAGGAAATAAGGGAGCTTAAAAATTCACTTGATGAGCTAAGGGAGGAAAGGGACAGATTAGAGGAAAGTATAAATATGATAAGATTTTCAGCTTATGCTAGATTAGATGATTATGATGCTTCTTTCTATAATTTGGCAAACATCTATAGGATTAATTCTAAGCATGAAATTATAGATGATTGGTATGTAATACATGAGGAAAACTTTGAATTAGAATTATTAGGATACGAAGATGCAAGGAAGGTAGACTTCTATATCCTAAGATTGGAATCTGATGAGGGTGAGAGATTATTGTTTAGTGATACTGATAATGGTGATGGCTGGAAATATACTAATGAAAATATCAGCCAAATTATAAACAAACACAGAGAATCTACTTCAGCAGGTTTTGCATACAAACCCCATTTTGTAATAAATGCCAGAGTAACCTTAGGAAATGGAAACATCATAGGAACTCCAAAGCTTTCCATATATTATAAATAATAAGCTTTACTAAATAAAAAACAGACTATACTACCAACTATCCTTTTAATTATGAGGGCTACAATGATTATGAATTCAGCAATGAGCATACAAGATTTAAATATCCAAAGGACTGGATTGTAAAAGAAATACAAAGATAGCATGGGGATCAAGTAAGCAGATATAGACCTTTTGAGAATACAGGTTATATTGTAGTAAACAATGAAAAAACAGTAGATATATGGAAGGAAATTAAAAGCCCAGGTTAGGTAAATATGGCTTTTACCTATAGAAGCACCTATGAGGGGAAAAGTTTATATTTGGAAGGCTATATTGTCCAGTATAGAGTTTTATGCTTAAGGCCACCTAGTCCCCTTTTGTTATTTTGTGGTATAATAAATTTATCACACTTAAGGAGCATGGATATGACAGATTTATCAATAATTGAACAATTACCTGAAATAATAAGAAATGGAGAAAAAACTTTTGAAGATATAATCAAAAGGCCCTATGCAGAAAATTTTACACAGGAAGAGCTTGTAATTCCGGAAGGCCAGGTAAAAAAGCCCATAAATCAATTTTATCAAGGGGACAATATACTTGTCATGGAAAGGCTATTAAAAAGTGGCCTTAAGGGGAAAATAGACCTGATATACATAGATCCGCCCTTTATGACTAAAACAAACCAGGAGGGTAGGATAGTCATAAATGATGGCCAAAAGGACCATGTAATAGAACAGGTTGCCTACAGGGATAATTGGGAGGGAGGCCTTATTTCCTACCTTAATATGCTATGTCCCAGGATATATCTTATGAAGGAGCTGTTAAGCGAACAGGGCAGCCTCTACATCCATCTGGACTATAGGACTGTCCACTATGTAAAGGTTATCCTGGACTCTATATTTGGCCAGGAAAATTTTTTAAATGAAATAATATGGGCCTATAAATCTGGTGGGGTCAGTAAAAGGTATTATTCCAGAAAGCATGATACCATACTGGTATATACCAAGACTAAGGACTATATATTTAATCCCCAAAAAGAAAAATCCTACAACAGGGACTTTAAGCCTTATAGATTTAAGGGAGTAAAGGAGTACCAGGATGAACTAGGCTGGTATACCCTGGTGAATTTAAAGGACGTATGGCAAATAGATATGGTAGGCAGGACCTCAAGGGAAAGAGTAGGCTATGCTACCCAAAAGCCGGAAAAACTACTGGAGAGAATCATACTTACCTCCTCCAATGAAAATTCCATAGTGGCAGATTTTTTTGCCGGTAGTGGTACTACAGGGGTAGTGGCTGAAAACCTTAATAGAAGCTGGATCATGGCTGATAATTCAAA
>Ga0209537_1004346_pt1 | contig 12141 bp, 6 predicted proteins | sample BioPla4DNA1_FD_187698 | JGI IMG/M metagenome (GOLD analysis project Ga0209537, IMG submission 187698) | Biogas fermentation microbial communities from Germany - Plant 4 DNA1 (SPAdes) (version 2) | ecosystem: Engineered > Bioreactor > Anaerobic > Digestate | place: Bielefeld, North...
CGCGAATGTCTCTTGGTATGTGTCAAGTTTTAGTGGGCAACTTTTTTCTTACAAAATCATCCATTACCCGTTTAACTTAAATTAAATGTTTTATGTGCCCATTACTGCTAATTTCAGGAAAAACATGCTAGGCCTTGAACCCCAAATAAACTTCATCCCGCGGCGTTAATGTTACACCCATTCCTTTAGAGAATTATCTATATACCAATTCACTTGCTATTCGATTACTCACCAGCCGTTGAATGGCTTTCCTGCCCTCCGTGAAGGCTTTACCAGTAAAGGGTACTGGGGAGCTTCGTATGTTGTAAAATTTACTTTCTTCTGGCTTCCTATTGACCTTGGCGGCGGATAGCTGAATTACTTCTATGATCTCTTCATATATTTTCTCCGACACGGTACCATCCAAAAGCTCATCAAGCCTGGCATAAAGCGTCCCGCTGGCTCGGGCGGCCAATAATTTGGCTAAATAACTGGCACCCTTTACGGACCAACTCATTTTACGCCCTTTCATCCTCAAGGCGACAATATCACAGACATTATGCTCCATCGTGCCTAGGGTCCGATATTCCAGCCCTTTCGGGGGTTCCGGTAGGTCTATCCCCCTTAAATGATAAGGGATCAAGCCTTTGCGATTACGGGCTAGATAATTATATAAATCCTCGAGTCTTTTTAATTTCTCTTGATCTTCATTGTTTTGAATGAGCAGTTCAGTTAAATAATCAAACCCTTCATCGATTTCTCCTTGCCTGAAAAATCTCTTTAATCTCTTGGCCTGCTTTTTATGGGACACATTTTTGTTAATAGCTTGCGAAATATGAAACGGATCCAGTTGAAAATGAAAACCCTCTTCCCCTAAACCCGCTTTGATCCAGGAGGCTCCGTCCCCATTAACTATTCTCACTTCAATTTCATCGGTATCATAATTTTCCGCCACTGTGGCATCCCACAGTTCTTTAAATTTTCGACCGCCGTAAAATCCGGTACAGACTGTTTTGTTTTGGACTTCGTACCCTTCTTTTTGACCCTCTCTTTTTTTCCAACCTTCATAATTTACGGCAAGTTTTAACTCCCTTTTCTTACTCTTTCCCTTGCGGGGTCGATCCTTACCTTGCATTGAAAGCCAAATCCCATCGGCCTCCTGGAATAGTACTTTTACACTACGCTCTCCATTGGTTTTTCCTAGTTGGTAATTTCTGATTATCTGTTTTTCTTCCACTTCAAGCTTTTCCCCAATTGCTTGAACCACATTCCAAACCGCTGTGTGGCTTAGTCCTTTATTGGTAAGGCTTTCAATTGCCTGGGCCGTTTTTCGATAAGGTTCTTCCAAGACCCTTTCTACTATTTTTTCTGCCAAATTAGAAGAGACGCGGCCAATGGTTTCATTTTTTAAATGTTTATCCAATAAAAATATGTATTCTTTCCGGCCGTTTTCACCACAAGTCTCGTAGATTCTTCTGTTATACTCCACTGTCCCCATTACTGTATGGACGCTGGTCTTTCTTAATCCTTTATTTCTATATTTTTTAGGATCCCGTTTGGCCGACAACATCAAATCAAACCGTTCCAAGACGTCTTTTAAGCAATTGCAGGCAATCTCGCATACAGTTTTATAGATTATTTCCTCAAGGGTCTTGAAATCCAAATTAGGATTGTTTAAACTTAGACTGTACATATCCATCACTCCGTTTGGTGTTTTTGAGCAATTACATTATAACGGATGATTTATGTACAGGGAAGGGACCTTTTGGGGTGCCTTCCTTTTTTTATCCTGACTGCCTACTAAAATTATACACTAACTTATTATACTAAAAACCCCTCTCTGATTTCATTATAACAAAGAGGGGTGACAACTGTTTGTCACGGAACAAGAGTTCGGTTGAAAATTATCTTTCTAAAGACATCGCTCCATAAATTCTTTAAGATCCCGCCATAAATCTTCGAGCAGTAATTCCTGGTAACCGGCATATCCTCTTTTCAATAGCTCTCTCCCCACTTGTCTTAGGGTTTCATTTTTCAGCCTTTCCAGTTGCTTTAACCGCCCGTCCGTTAATCTCCGTTCGGAAACGGTCTTCGCATAATCCTCCAACGAGTATCGCCACAAATGAAGCGCCTCGCCAAAACGGTCCTTTAAACGGTCGGCAATTAATAGTCCTTCCGGGTCGAAGTCACCGGAATAATAAAGAACGGCACCGGTCGCGACCACCTTCTCTAAGAGGACCAGCGTCGCCAGGTTAATCTGGCCGTTGGCGCAGACCAGGGAGGGTACCGGGATCGTGAAATCGTTTTCGGCTAGCTTGTGCGCAAAATCATATTCACTGGCCGCCCCCCGCCCCCTCCCCCACCGCCACCGGTCGACAAGGGCGGAAAAGACAGCCGGGTTTTCTACCACATAAACCACACCGGTAGGACTGACAATCTGTTCAATCCGGTTCAAATTCTCCAAGGATAGTTGGAGGGTCTCCTCCTCCTGAAAGAATCCCGCCCATCCGGGGTGAAGATGCGTCCCCCTTTGTTGCCCCAATAGTCCAAAACAGATAGTATAGTTATTGATTTCAGGATTAAAAAGCCCGGCTCTATATAACAACTCAGCCTCGGCAAAAGTACTGTTAGGCTTTTCTACGTTGAAATAATGACTTAAAGCATGGAGGAGTAACTGCCGCGCCGGTCGATGCTGGTCAAAATAGTGAGGATCAGAGGTAAGTTGTGAAGCAAAAAGGGCTAGTTGAGTCCCAGCCCCAGCCATGCCGGGCAGTTTCACCAAAGCCTGGCCGACCACCCTTAAATCACGACTTAATTTTTCCCGGTCCTGCTCGTGCCGGCTAATCAGAATTTTGTAAGCATTCTCTTTCCGCTCCAGTGTATCCTGTAGCCAGCAAGCAGCGGGGGGTGGCAATTCCCGAATAATTGAAGCAAAAAAGCGCTCCCGTTCCTCCTGAGCACGAACGCGTTCCTCTTTCTTGGAAAGCATTTCTTCATCCCAATAACCATAAAAAATCTCTTCAAGACTAAAATGGTGGAACTTCGTCTTTTCAAGCGCGGTAAACAAGTCAGCTACTTTCAGCGTCACCTCATTTACACCTGAGAAATCCTTCCGTAAAAACCCGGCTAAGTCTGTTTTTTCTTCAGAGGTTAAATCTGTCAGACGGACCCGCCCGCCCAGCGCCCCTAATGATCTGTATTTCTCCTTCAAAGCGCAAAAAAGACGGTGGAGCCCGGGACGATCACGAAAGTACACCACCGCTTCCCGGAAAGCAGGTGATTCATTGGTCTTGTCTTTCTCCCGCTCTCTGGGTGCTGTTCCTTTCGGTACTCTGTCTATCTGGTTCCGCTCCATCATCTACGTTTCACCCACCTAATACCTAATCTTCTCCTGACATCGAAGATAAAGGAATCTATTCTTCGTTTTAACATCCAGGACTTAAACTGCCGGCTTAGCCATGGTCTCTCTTTCCGCCTTTATCGCTTCCTTGGTCACCAACTCCCGGACCTGCCCGTTCCAGCGGTAGCGGATCACCGAGACATAATTGGCGTTATTCGGCCGGACCAGTTCGCAAATGGAGAGCGCCGGCACGGCATCGTAATCGCCCCATAGAATCTGGGAGTTCATTATAAAATTCAGTTCCAACTCCTCCAGGAGACGGAACATGTCGCGGATGTTGTTCTCGTCCACCCCGGCAAAGGCCTCGTCCAGGGAGATCAGGCGGGGAGCGTCCGGACGGGCCGCCTCATAGCGGGCGTAAACCGCGGAAAAGAGCGGGACATACATGCCCATGGCCTTTTCACCACCGCTGAGCCGGTCAAAGGCATTGTTGGTCATTTCCCGTTTCCGCTCGCCGGTTTTGGTGTAGAAGAGCTGGAACTCAAACCACTGCCGGTAATCCAGCACCTCTTTGACCAGTGCATGAAAGGTCTTGGTCACACCGGCCTCTTCCAAGCCCTTGCGGGCTTGATTGATCTTGGAACGAAAATGCTCCGCCAGACGCTGAAAATCCTCAGACCGGAGCAGATGAGCATCAGATTTCAAAAGTCCAACCAGTTCGGCGGTGTCCATCTGTTCTTCGGTCTCTGCCGCCCGGCTCTTCCAGGCCAGGCTAAAGGTGAGACCGCTGGAGGTATTCATCGCCGCCATCAAGCGGTTCATCTTCTCGACCCACTGCTCACTGTGGTAGATTTTTGCCCGAATTTTCTTGCTGATGGTATTGGCCAAAATATCTTCAAACAACTGCCGGTCGCTTTCCCGGAGGAGTTTTTCATTTTCCGCAATGGAATCGGTTAAGAAACCGGCCAAGGTCGGGAAGTTGACGTCGCGCCCCTGGATGCGCCCGCGGATATCCAGGCGTTTCCACTCAGCCCGTGCTTGGATCAGGGCGGCGTGTTCTTCATCTGTCATTTCCCCATCCAGGAGATACTTACTACTAGGCCGACTGCCTGTCCCATCCATACCGTCCTCTTCCCCGCCGGCTTCTGGAGCCCCGCTTCCCATTCTTCCAAGCCATTCTCCCGCCAGGGCCTGCCTGTTCCAGGCTGTGGGAGCCCCGGGACTGCCTTCGTCGCTGACTGCCAGGTCAAAAAGGTACTCGAGGCTTAACCGGTACTCGGTCAATTGGGGACGCACTTCGAAGTAGTGTCTCTGCAACGTAGAGAGGTAATCCTCCCGGGTCTTGGCATCGTTCTTGTAGTCTTTGTACTCTTCCCGGATCCTTTTGGCCAGGGCTAAGGGGTCCTCCCGGACGGAACCAATAGCGACATAGCCCAGGTTATACTCATTCATGAAGCCTGCCCGGCGAATCCCTGCGAGTGCGCGGAGGAAATAGATTTTCCGCCGGAGATCAGCCAGTTTTACCCGGGTATCGGCCGCTTTTTCCTGCCCGAGCCTACTCTGAGCTGCCGCCTCTTCCCGTTCGCGGGGGATAACCGCCACCCGGGCCAGACAGGCTTCAATCTCTTTCTTGATTGACTGATAATCAGTCTTGTCCAGTGTTTCCTGGAGGTTACAGATCACCTGCTCCTCCCGGTTGATCAGCCGGTTTAGCCGGCCCAGATCGTAGCGGAGATCATCCAGGTCGGCCTCGATCTCCGCCAAATGCTCTTCCAATGACGCCAGATAACCTCGCTGCGCCAGGTATTTCGTATGGGAGGTCTCCAGTTCGCGCAGGGCATCGGCATAATCCTCAATTCTCTTTTCGGCTTCAATAAAGGCCGCCAAGTTAACGGGCAGTTGAACCCTGACGGTCAGTTCCCGGATCTCCTCCCTTGTCTGCTTGAGCCGCTGGTAACAGGTTTCCGCCCGGGCGCTTTTCTCCACTACCTCTTTCTCCTTGTTCGCCAGGGTGAGCTGGGTGTCACGCCAGGTGGCAAAGGCAGCCTCCAGGTCTTCCTTACCCGGGAAGGCCGCATATTCCGCCGCCAGTTGCCGGCCCTTTTCTTCCTGGGCCTGGATTTCCTGGTCAATCCGCATGATCTCCGCCTTCAGATCCGCAATCTCTCCACGGAGCCCGGCGATGACTTCTTCCCGGTACCGGCGGCGGGCTTCTACGCCAATATATTTACTCTGGTAAACAGCGGAGACTTCTCCTTTGAGCACCCCGCCGACGCCAAAGCGTCCCTCCTCCGTCAGGTAAAGAAGGGCCTCGGTCTCTTCAATCATAATACTCCGGAGGATCAAATCCACTTCTTCAGGCGAGACAGGCGCGTTACCATTGACCGCCGGTTGTAGCCAGTTGGCGAGATCCGCCGTCATTAGCTGGAACTTAGGAAAGAGGTAGCGATCGGCGGTTCCTTTTTCAGAAGCGCCAAGCCGTTCCCGGTATTGCGCAGGGATAAGGAGCGCGTCCAAAACACCCATGTTGGCTAGGGCTTCTTCGATCTTTCCCCGTAGTTCCTCCGAAACCTCCGGGCGGTAATCAACCGCTTGGTAAAAGGGGATAAAGGGGACCCCTGCCTCCTTGAGCCGGGCCCGGTTCCGGAGCACCTCTTCACTACGGGCGGGTTCCGGTTCCTTCCGGTGTAGCCAATCCGCAAGTTCCGCCTCTTTCGCCTGCAACTGCTCCGCCCGGCTATCCTTTGCTGCGGACAAACCGGAAATGACGCTTAAGCGCTCTTTTTCCAATTCGTCCCGGGCAGCGCGGACCACAGCCATGAAGTCGTCATAGCTGTTCTCCGGGTAATTGTTAACCATTCTCTGCAGGTGGACCATCTCCGCTTCCGGAAGAACCAACAACTGGTTCGCCTGCCGCCAAGCGTAGACCTTTTCGATGAATTCTTCTTTAATCTCAAAGAGTAGCTGCTCGGCTCTTTCCATCGTAAGCCGGGCGGTCTCCCGTTCTTTTTTCGCTTCTTCCAATTCGCCGTAGGCTTGATCATAGGCGCGGTTCCGCTCTTCTTCTTCCCGTAATTTCGCCAGGATCCGGCGGATTAATTCCCTATAGCGCTGCAACTCCTTTTTCAACGGTTGCCAATCCACTGCCGCCGCGGGATTTTTGGGGAAATCGCCCAGGATAAAGAAGTGTTCATCAAACCTGGTTTCTTCAGCCATGGCGGTCAGTTCAGTCAAGATATCCGCCAACCTTTTTTCTAACAACTCCAGGTCGTTTCCGGCTTTGGTCAGCTCCGACCGTATTTTCCTCTCCCGTTCCTCTTTTTGCTGTAAGGCACCGTTTTTCTGTTCCTTTTCCTTTTTCCATTCTTCAAGGTCTGTTTTGTGTTTCTTCAGCTCTTCCGCAATCCGGTAGGCATCATGTTGCATCAGCTCCCGCTGTTTAATCTCCAGCGCCTCTTGCTCGCTTTTTAAGTAGGTCAGCCTCGCCTCAGCCTCCTGCTGGAGCTGGATATATTCCTCCACTGCTGCTTCCAGCCTTTTCTCTTCCGCCTCTCCTTTGGCCACATCCGCCGCGCTCTCCAGGTATTTGCCGGCCTTCTCCCATAAAAGATAGGCATTATACTTGTCAAACTCCCGGCCTAACCGGTCAGCGGCTTTTTTGCTCTCTTGCAGCTGATCCAGCCGGCTTTTGATATTATCCATATTTTCAATCGCTTCCGACATGGGACGCAGGTCCTCGTCGGAGAGGGGTTGCAGGGAGTTGGTGAGGATATCATAAATAACCGTTGGTTTAAACTCCTTGGAGAGTTTGGGCGTGCGCAGCTGGACCAGGAGTTTAATCAATTCGTCATACTCCTCCAACTGGTCGTAACCGAAGAGGAGCCGGTTGACCATGGCCATATAATCTTTTTGCCGCTCATGAACCTCGCCACCCTCGCCGATCCGGTTCTTCAGTTCCTGCTTGGTAAGGGGTATCTTCTCCCCGGTCCGCTTCACCAGGTGAAAATCCCGGCCTACCCTGCGCCCGTCGGTGATGCCAAAGCCCCAAAAATCAAGGGGCCGCCCCCGTTTGGCGTATAACCCCATGCCCAAAGTGAGATACTGGCCGGACTGGGGTTTTTTGAACTCCATATAAAGGTAGCCGGTGCGCTCCTGCTCGCCCGTGTCGTCCTCGCCCAAAAGGTAATTCTCCAGTTTCCGGGCGCGGGAACCAAAGGGGTCAAGCCGCTCCGGACTCTTGTTACCGTCCAACAAAAGCGGGATGAAGCTCTGCATGGTCACGGATTTCCCCGCACCGTTGGCGCCCCGCAGCAAGAGACGGCCTTCAGCAAAGTCGAATTCTTCTTCATCGTAGTACCAGAAATTAATCAGACCGATCCGGCTAATAATCCACCGGTTATTCTTCATCCTTCTCCCCCCCCGAAGTCTTCCGGATAAGCCCCGCTGAACTTCCCGGCAGTCGGCAGAATCCTAATCTCTTGCTTATTGACGGTTTCCAACAAGGTGAAACTATTCATGTAGGTGATGAGCTCCTGGTATAACCGGTCGGCGGGCAGTTCCCGGAATTCCTTGCTCCAACCCGCACTGTACAACTCCCGGCAGGTATCAATCACCTTTTCCAGTTGGTCCCGGGCAATCAGCACCATATCATCAATCCCAGGCGTGAGTTCGCCGGCCTCCACCAGTCTGCGCAGTTCCGTACAGACCTGGATCGCGATCCCGGAGATGACCTTCTGATCCGGCAGGGTATCCCTGAAGTTCTTCTCCGCGTCCAAAACCAAAAGGGCGGCGGATTTATGGATATGCAGAGAACCTCCCACAAGCTCCTGGAGATCCCTTTCAATCACCTGCCGGAAATTTTTCAGATAGAGAAAATCCGGGTCGTCTGAGCCCGCCGGGATGATGGCGGGCGAGAGCAAAAGCCGCCGGTACACCCGGTACCGCCGGAGGGCCCCCCGATCCGGGTCCAGGTCAAACCTTTCTTCCCGCTCCAGATCCCGCCAGCTTTGGCAGGAGAGGATGTTCTGCGTGAAGTTGCGGGCGAAATAGCGGGAAAGTCCGGTCGACTCATACAAGACCTCTGTCTCCGGTTCAGAGGCAAAAGTGTTATTTTCACCGTAATCCACTTTGATGAGGCCTATCTCCACCGCGAAATTCAAAACTTTGACCAGGGAGAGGCGATGCCGGTATAAGGTCCAGTCCACCTTCTCCTCACCGGGAAAAGTGGACTGCAAAAACTCGGTCACCTGCGAAAGAATAAACTGCTCCTGCGCGCCGTAGTCCTCCAAAAAGACCAGCAAGAGACAGAGAAGAGCGTATTCCAACGACTGGTCGAACCCGGGGATCCCCATCCACTCTTCAGCTCGGCCTGGAATCTTCTCCATCTTGATGAAATAAGGAGTAACCACCAAGCGATACCCCAGTTTATTCTCGATCACCGGTTTTAACGCGGGGAGCATGTTCTTCACTTGTTGGTAAAGGTCTTTATCTTGTTCCTTGATAATCCAGAAATTTTCCAGCAAGACTTCGAATTCTCTCATGACAGGACCCTTCTTTGCTCACCGCCTTCAATATCGTTTTCCGTACCATACGGCGCTCCGGGTGCCGGTCGCAAACCCCGCGGTCTTTTTCCCTCCTCAAAGCAGATAATGTAGGCCGGCATCTCCAGCATCCCGTCGGTGCAACGCAAGACGCACCTAGCCCCGTTGGGCGGATCCAGTAGACGGAACACCCGGCCGTTTTCAGTTTTACCCCGGCGGTTCTCTGTGGCGCTCGCTCTGCTTACCCAATGTAACAAGGTAAGGCGTACGTAGGCTGGAAGCTCGGGTCCGGCGGCTAAGGCGGCAAAGTTGATTTGATCATCCTTAATGTAGCTTTGGATGATGGCTTGTTCTTGGTTTATCCTTTCGATATATTCCCGGTAGAGGCGCCCTTTCTCTGCGCTTTTATCCACAATCGGCCGTTTCGCCGCCTTTTCTTTATACCGGCGGGTTCGTGGCCGGATCTCCACCATCAACGGAGGTTCCGCATAGACGCTACTGTTGATGCTCTCGGTGGTACGTTCCTGGTCGCCTTTGAAGTGGCGGGAGTTAAAGACGCCAAAAGCCAAAGCCGACAACTTATTGCATTCGCCAATCCCGTCACAGGCCAGGAAAAGCTCGGCCAGCTTTTTATATTCCTCTTTCCGGTTGGCGGCGCTGTTTAAGTCCTCCACGATCCGCGCGGCATAGCGGGTAATCTTTCTGATCAGTTCATTGGTGATCTCAAAGAGTTTCACCACTTCGCTGCTTCTTTCTTCCGACCCGAGAAACCATAGCCGTAGACTCTGCCACCGGCCTCGGATATTCTCCATAATCTCCCACTCACCAACGCTTTCCAGGCGGGGAATGGATTTTTCATAAGCAAAGACGTTTGAGAGAACCTTTTCGACCATCCGTTCGTCAAAACTACGGAGTTGCTCCTCAATCCAATAGGAATGGGTTTGCAGGACCTTGATAAAATCCCGCAGATATTCAATGACCGAACCCTTATAGGCAATAAATGCCGTGCTCTTCATCAACTCTTCCGCCTGCATACTGTGGAAGCTTCTGATGTAATCCTGGTAGTTCTGGTTCAAACTCTTAAAATCAGCATTCAACCCATGCCACCAGGACCCGGCCGTTTTCGGTTCCGCATCCGCCATGGACGGCAACCGCCCAATGGCTTCCCTGATCCGCTCAATATAACCGGGCTCGAGGGAGGCGCCTTCCACCGAAAGGTTTTCCAGGGTTATGGTCATCCGTTCGATCTCCACCGCATACTCGGAAAGCTGGTACCGGAATTGCTTGGTCTTGAATTCTTCCACTGTTCTGGCTTTCGCCGTATCCTGCACCGGGATGAGATTCTTCCACTGCACCAATGTATCCAGGTCTTGTTGGCACTCTTCGATGGTATAAGCGGCAAACTCCGGGTGTTTCTTCAGTTCTGCAAAAACCTCTTCCTTATAAAGCCAATACCTCAATTGCTCGTATTGATAATAAAAAAATCGCATAATTGGCCGGTAGCGCCAGGTATTTTCCGTCGCTAGGTATTTTACTTCTTGAAGCGGTTTGGTTAGCTTGACGCCGATTTCCATTAAGGGTCTTTCCTCCATCCGTCCAAAAGTCTCTTTTAACTCTTCTTGAACAAACTTAAATTCCCTTTCGCTCGTTCTGGAATTTTGCCGCATTCTCGACTTTTAATTTAATTCGATAAAAGCCCCGTGTCTAACCCGAATGTATTAATAATTTCTTCCCATGTAATGTATCCCAAGTAATGCTCCACAAGAAGCGATTGTTGTTCTTTGTTTAAATGGGGGAGACTAGTTCTAACAGTATCTGGATCAAGTTTTCCTCCAAATTAGCGGTAAATACAAGAATTTCTGTTTTATAACGTTTATTCTTACGGGCTTTTAAATAAACATTAAACAGGTTTTCAAAATTATAGATAGATGAATGAGGGAATTTCATAATTCCGAGCCTAATAAAATCAAGGGAATTTAGACTATACCATATCCATATTAAAGACAATACGCGAAACCGACGCGGACCAAAGGGTTACGCTCGTTATGCATTTTACAGAGCTTTCTTGGCTATGAAGCTCTGTTCAATTCCTACAGTTGTGGAACTTAGAAAACGGTTGTTGTTGGATTTAAAATTCAAATATATCTGTGGTTTTGACCTAAATCGACCTGTCCCAAGCAAGGCTACTTTTAGTCGAGTTTTCAACTCCATTTCCACCAATAATACTTTGGAAAAAATCTTTGAATGCTGGATCGAAACAGCACGTAACCTTGGGATCATAGATTCCGAAATTATCGCAATTGATGCTACAAACATTAAGGCCTATGAAAAGAAGCAGCCTAAAAAAGAAATAGAGCAAGATGGAACGAAATATAGCGGTTCATCAAAAAAATCGCAAACAAGTTGCTGCTTAGTTTAACACGATGGGTTGTTGTTAATCCAATGCGAAAGGGTTGATTTTAACTTCTACAATTTTTTAAAAAACATCTTTAAAAAATACGGGAGATTTGTCTTCTTTTTTAGGGTGAGGAATTATGAAATTCCCTCACCTAGCAATTAAAGGAAAATTAGTTTAAATAACGAAATAAATCCTATAAACTTAGTTTTTACGGCCCATTACTAAAAATTTTAAGGAGAGATTTTATGAACAAACCTACTGGGGTAAAACCCGAGCGCACTGCGCTCAAGAACACAACGAAAAAAAGAGGAGCACTGAGCAAATTTACCTTGGTCGCCATCGTCTGTCTTCTACTGGTCACTACCTTAACCGGTTGTGTCCCTAAAGCCCCCCATGAACATTACATTGCCGCCCTAAAAAAGGTAAACGACCTGGAGTATCTGGATTATGTGGCCAAGGCGTCAATGCGTATCGAGGCAGACAATCCTGAAAACCAAGCGCTTGTTCAAATCTTCAATCAAGTTTCCTTCGAAGCAACCTTAAAGCTGGATAAAGAAGACCGCCGTATTTTCTTCGATTACAACCTCCTTTATAAAGGAGTAAACTGCGGAAACTTGACTTTATACTGCGATCTGGAGAAAATATCCGCCCAATCGGTCTTCTTGGGGCCGAGAATTTTTTACTTCGAATGGAAAGACCTGCAACCGATAGTACAAAAGCACTTTGATCTCCAATTCCAAATTACCGACTATTTCCCACTTCTCCTTGAAACCGACGAAAAAACCTGGGAAGAAGTGGAGTTGGCGTTTTATGACTTTTACGCCGACTATTATCAGGACAAAATCACCGCCGGTGACAAGCAGGTGAAACTGGCCGTCATTGAA
>Ga0209537_1004349_pt1 | contig 12134 bp, 10 predicted proteins | sample BioPla4DNA1_FD_187698 | JGI IMG/M metagenome (GOLD analysis project Ga0209537, IMG submission 187698) | Biogas fermentation microbial communities from Germany - Plant 4 DNA1 (SPAdes) (version 2) | ecosystem: Engineered > Bioreactor > Anaerobic > Digestate | place: Bielefeld, North...
GAAAAAGCAGTGAAAACTGCAGAATCAGTTTCTGATTATTTAGGAGCTTTCAATAAAATAATTAATTCGTAGAGTTGATCTATCAATATGTTGATCAACCCTACGAAAAATTTTATAGTTTTAAGTATATTGAAATTTTTTATTTAATTGTTCGGTGTTATTTAAAAGTTCTTCTAAAAAAGTTGAATTTTCTCTTATGAATACAGGGATGAACCCTATAGGTGCTTTGACTTTTATATATTGTTGTCCCGAGTACTTTTTTGTACTCCAAAGATGAATCCAATTGTCAGGAGGTAAATAAACTGTTTTTTCTTCAGTGTTTTTTGAGATAACTGGAGACACAAGTATGTCGCTTCCTAGCATAAATTGATACTTTTGATGGTAACTTTCTTTATCTTCTGGATAATTAAGACATAAATGTCTTGTAATTGGTAGATTTTCTTCAAGGCTATTTTGAATACTGTATTTCAAATAATTCTTTAGAGAATAATGAACATTAGACATCCATATAAAATGTTTAAATATTTCTTCATTAGAATTAAATTGAATATTTGTTTCAGGTCTATTTCCCTCGTGAGTTCGCATGATAAGAGAAAACGCGCTTAATTCTACCCAACGCATAAAAAGCTCTGGGGTTCTTTTCATCCAAAACAAAGAGGTATAACCTCCAGTGTCCCAATGGAAAAAGTCTACGCCACTAAACCCAGAACTTAAGGCAGCGGGAATTACAGAGGCTATTCCATCACTTTTGCTCCAATTAACGTTTTGATCACCTGCCCAGTATACTGGACAATATGAGACTGAATCTAAGTAACCAGATCTCATAAAGAAAATGATGTCGTCGTTTCCACTTTCTTTTATTGCTTCATAATTCAATTTGGCCCATTCTACTGGATATTGATTGTGATATTTAATGGGATCTTCTCCTGAAAATAAGATTGCATCTACAGGTAAATATTCACCAAAATCAGCCATCCAACCAGAAGTTCCCAATGCGATCATGTTGGTTTTAATTATATTTTTGTACCAATTGTAAGCATCTTTATTTGTAAGATCTATAAGGCCGGCTGGGAAAGTGGTTACGTATATATTATATACATCGCCATTAGGATGCTTAACGAAATAGTCGTTTTCTTTTGCTATTTTGTATAATCTACTTCCTTCTATCAAGAAAGGATTTATATATGAAAGAAACTTTATTCCTTTATTGTTTAATTCTTGTATCTTGTTAGGTAAGTTTTTATACGATATTTTGTCGTATTCCCAATTCCAGTAGACTTGTCTACCAAAAGAAGTTCTGTTAGTACCAGACCAATCTTGTGACCACACTGCACTGAGTGGGACTTCGTTTTGTGTCAACAAGTCAACTTTTTTTGATAAGGCTTCTGTTCCTCCTTGAGAGGCAATAATTGTTCCATATATCCAGTCGGGAAGATGATGTTTTGAGTTAAAGTATATTCTGATGTGTTTTGTAAGTTCTTGTATATCTTTACCTTCGATTATTATGATTTTTGCGTTATTATCCCATATTTCAAATACAGACTTTTTCTTTTTAAAATCTACAATAATGGGTGAATAAGTTTCAATTATTATTGCGTATCCCATGGTTGATAGGAAGATTGGAGAGGGAAAATAGGTTGTGAACCAGCTTCCACTTGTTCCTTTGAGTTTTGTTAATAAGGAGATAGGATCCCATCCTCTTCCAACTCCTTGTTCCTGAACCCAAATGGGGAATTTTTTTCCTTTTAAATTAAGATGATTGTATTGTTCTCCTCCTCCAAATATTTGTTCAGAGTCAAAAGAGTTTAGGCAAATCAATAGCCTATTAAATTCTTTAGGGACTTTTAAATTCATAGTTAAAAGGTTTTCTGTGGTGTTTTCTATTTTTATTTCAAGATTGTCTTTTAGGTTTATATCAGACTTTTCTTTGATTTTGAAATGAGCATGATTTTCTTTTATTTTATGATGACCTATTCCATATCGAAATTCTTGAGTGTTAAAAAGTTCTAAATCGTTGATATATACTTTGTAATTTTTATCTTGTTGAATTATTTTCATACCATTTTCACCATCCGTGAAATATTTCTTATTATAATATTTCCCAATTTTTTAGTTTTGCAACTTTTTCAAAGGTTTTTTTATAACGACCGTATCCTAGAACAACGTGATGAGCAACACCCTGTGAGACAAATTTTTCAAAAGTATTTTTTGCATCAGGTATTTTAACTTTTACATAAGTTCCCTTGAGCTCTTTTTCTGTTGGAAGTGCTTCTCCTTCTAGCGTTAACAACCTAGTTTTTCCTCGTGCATAATCTATTCTTGAGATTGTTACAGGTCCTGGTTTTAAAACGAAACCTACGGTAACTCCTCTACCTCCAGCAAAATATGTGTCAAGGGTTTTTTCAGATTTCTGATCCCATAGATTATATGGTGCAACCCCACAATGCCAAAATAATAAAGAATCTTCTTTTTCAAAAATTTGGCTTATATCTGCTAAAAAGAGTTCATTACATCCAACCGCTTTATATGCAATCATTCCTAATGTACCTTCTATATCTCCTTCGCATGCAATTGGGATGTGTTCGGGCATAAAATAAGACATAGAAGCGCAGGGAGAAATTCCATAGGAGTTTGCGAATTCTGGCCAGCATCTTATAGCCATTGCAGTGTAGTTATTAGACTTTTCGAGCTCTTTTAGGCATATGTATAGGTTTGCTACTTTTTCCAATCGTTCATCTGTCATATTTTCTCCGTATTTGTATATACCAGATAAATTGTTCATTTCTTTTTTTATTTCATCAGTATTTGCCTTGAAATTAAATATGTTACTTAAAGATATGAAGTCTATTTCTGCCCCAAATTCTTTGATGATTTCAGGTTCATATACGTCTATATTATAAAAACCTTGAGCATGGTTTCCTATTAAGCCGATTTTTGTATTGTTCCATTTTTTGATAATTCTTAAAGCATCAAGCCAATTATTCAGTTTATTTTTAAAATCAGGGTCTTTTGTCTCTCCATATATGAATTCAAAGTTGTCAAAACCAGACTTATATAAGTTAGAGCAATCTAAATGGGCCCCAACTAAAGAATTTAGTCTTAGCCTTTCACCATGATAGGAAGGTTCAGGAAGGGCCCATATTAAAAAAGGTTTATTAATGTTTTTTGCAATTTTTAAGGCTAGTTGTCCAAGATGAAAGGTTGCACTTAATAATACAACGCCATCTACGTTATGTTCTTTGAAAGAAGTTAACACCTCTTCTAACTCGTCTGGGTATTCAACAACATTTTGCCAACCGAACAAATCAACGTTATCTAGAGTGTTTTCTAAATCTAATAATGATTGCTTATATATTTCTTGACCTTTTTGAGCATCATAAGTGTTTCTTACAAAAGCAACTATGCCCAAGTTGATTTTCTCTTTCATCTTTTTCACCCCTCTATATCAAAACATATAACCTTTATTTCCGACATTTCTTCAATTGCATATCTTATTCCTTCTCTGCCAATACCACTCATTTTGTACCCACCGTATGGCATAAAATCAGCTCTGTATCTGGGACCTTCATTTATCATTACGCCTCCTGTCTCTATTTCTTGAGCAGCTCTAAATGCTTCAAAAATGTTTTTAGTAAATATTCCAGCTTGAAGACCATAAACACTTTGATTTGCTAGATTTATAGCCTCATCTAGGTTTTTGACTTTTCTTAGGGCAACAGCAGGACCAAAAAGTTCATTTTGCATAATTTTGCAATCTAAAGGAACGTCTATAATCACTGTAGGTTCAACTAGCGTGTAGTTTCTTTTGCCGCCTGTTAGTATTTTTCCACCTTTTGATTCTGCCTCTTTTATCCAGTCAATTATTCTAATAGCATTTTGTTCATCTATGACTGGTCCCATAATTGTTTCTTCTTTTGTTGGATCTCCAAAAATAATTTCTTTAACTTTTTTCACTAATTTATCGATAAATATTTCATAAACTTTTTCATGGACAAAGACTCGTTGAACTGAAATACAAATTTGTCCAGCGACAGAAAATCCTCCACTAACAGTAGCTTTTACCGCTTTATCAATATTTGCAGAGTCCATAACAATTAAAGGTGCATTTGAGCCTAATTCTAATCCAATCTTTTTAATTCCAGCATTTTTCGCAATATTTTTACCAGTCTCAGCACTACCAGTGAAACTTAGAAATCTTATTCTAGGATCTTCAACAATCGCATTTCCGACAGTATTTCCATGTCCTGTTAAAACACTTAAAGCCTTTTGGGGCATGCCAGATTCAAGTAGTAATTCTCCAAGCATTAATGTATTCAAAGGAGTTTGAGTAGCAGGTTTTAAGACAATAGCGTTTCCTGCAGCTATGGCAGGGGCAACTTTATGAGCGGCTAATGAAAGTGGAACATTAAAAGGGGTAATTGCTCCTACTATCCCAACAGGCTCTAAAATATATGCTCCTCTTTTATTTTCTGATCCAGTAACAGAAGAAAAAGGTAACGTTTCTCCGTGGATTCTTTTAGCCTCTTCTGAGGCGTATTTGAATAAATCTGCTGTTCGAAGAACTTCTGACTTAGCTTCGTTCACAGTTTTTCCAACTTCTTTAACTAAAATTTCCGTGATTTTATGTTCATTCTTTTCTAACAAAAGTCCTGTGTTGAATAGAATTTCAGCCCTTTTATGTAAAGGAAGTTCTTTCATAGCTTTTTTCCCTTCTTCAGCAAGTTCGATTGCAACTTTTACATCCGATACCTCTGCATCAGGGACTTCGCCGACAATTTCTCCATTAAAAGGATTATAGACTTTTATCATTTTTGGTTTAGTAACTTTTTTTCCTCCAATTATCATTTCCATTTTGATAGTAACCTCCTTTGTTTTTATTTTAATACTAATTCTAAAAACTACATTTTATAAGTTTAAACTATCGGTACTTGTATCAAGGGGGGGAGGGCTCCGCCCTGTTCCCCTTTAAATTCAAAAACGATAATTAACAATTGCAATTTTTGTACTTGTACTGAGGGGGGAGGGCTCCGCCCTGGACCTGTTTAAATTCAAAAACGATAATTAACAATTGCAATTTTTGTACTTGTACTGAGGGAGGAGGGCTCCGCCCTGTTACCCTTTAAATTCAAAAACGATAATTAACAATTGCATTTTTTGTACTTGTATCAAGGGGGGAGGGCTCCGCCCTGTTACCCTTTTAAATTCAAAAACTAATTTTTAGCCTGCTGAATCAAATATTGTTTTCTGATTCTACAGGTAAGACTTGAACGGCTCTTGGCAAGATACAAACTGATGTATTAGTGGGAATTCTATTTAAAAAAGTTTGTAGATCGTTTACTGGGGTTAAAAATGTACTTTTTAGTTCACTAAGTAGCTCTATGTTTGATGAAAAAAGATACAGATTATGGTTTAGCGCTGCTTTAGCAAATAATAATGCTTTATGAGGTCCTACAATGAAGTTTTCAGCGTCAAAATTATTAATAACATCTTCAGCAGTTTTATATTTTTTTATTAAATCGATATAACTAGCTTCTCCAGATCCTCTAGAACACTCAGATACAAGTAAGATACTACCTCCATGTTTACAAAATGATAATGCAGGAGTTAAAGCCTTTTGGGCTTGATACAGATCTATGTCACGAGGAAATCCGCCAGGAGAAGTGATGGCTAAATCATATTTTCTTTTTACAGGGTAACCTGATAGTTTTTTTATGTAATTTACTGCCTCATTAAACGAATCAGGATTATCTCCACAAAATATTTGCATAGGTTCGTTGTTTGCATTCATTACGATGTTTATTAAATATTCTATTTTTATCATTAATCCAGCTTCTTCAATGTCTTCTCTTAGGGGGTTATTTGCTATAACACCCATTCTAGATCTAGGATCTGTTATTAGTTTATGGTTTTTAGATATTGTTTCGTCACTTGCTAATCCTATTGCAACTCCTTTCGCCCCTCCAGAAAAGCCAGCAAATTGATGAGGTTCTACTACACCAATAGACATTTTTAGATCACTTAGGTAATATTCTTTTTCAATGTAAATAGGTGTGTTTCTTTTTGTTTTACCTAGAAAGACGTTGTTGCCTCTTTTGGCATCATGAAAATATACTTTTATCCGTTTATTATTGGCATAATTTTTAGGTATTAGCAATTCCTTATCTGAAATACTAAAGTTATGCAGTCCGGTTCCAACAAATATTTTTATCAAACCATCAAAGGATTTTAATAAGTTTTCCAAAAGTCGGCAAAATATAGTTTCAGGGATTTTAGGTCTAGAGACATCGGGAATGGCTATTGCCACGTCGTTTTTGTCTTTTAGGGGTAAAGATCTTGTAAATGAATCAACGATTTTTATTGTCTCTTCATGAGTAAGTTTGATATTTCTATTTTTATCTGTGTCTATTACATCTACAATTTGATTTTTAAGTGTAATTTTTAATTCGCTTTTTCCAAAAGGGATGATTACTTCTTTCATTTTATCACGCACTCGGATATAATTTTGTTAAGACAAACTCTCTATGTTTTAGTATTTCTGCTTTTACAAATTTTCCGTTTGCAGTTTCTATTATTTTATTCCATAAACAGTCGGCATAGTGATCCAAATTTTCTCTAAGATTTAATAATCCTGAGGCGTCAAGGTCAATGTGTTCTGACATATATTTGGCCGTGTTTGGGTTTGCAGTAATTTTGATTACAGGAATAATCGGGTTACCAATAATATTTCCTTGACCTGTTGGGAAAAGGTGAACAACAGCCCCTGCTGCTGCAAAAAGTGTCACTGCCTCAGCCGCAGCTGATGAGGTGTTCATAAAGTGTAAGCCTTTTCCAACAGGTTGTTCACCATAATCTAATGCACTATCGATTTTTGCATTTCCAATCTTTTGAATGTTTCCAAGTGCCTTTTCTTCAATCGTACTTAATCCACCTGCAATATTGCCTTCTGTTGGTTGTGAACCTAATAAATCAACGCCTTGTTCTTTGATTAACTCTTGGTATTCATTGAACATTTTTAAGAACTTATTTCTGTCTTCTTCTTTTTTAAAACGCTGGGCAACTATGTGCTCTGCTCCTGTTAATTCAGTCGTTTCTCCAAATAGAACGGTTCCATTATTTTGTAAAAATTTTTCTGTAAATCTGCCAACTATTCTATTTGAAGCTAATCCTGAGGTTGTATCAGATTCTCCGCATTTTAAACTAATTGTGATATCAGAAAAATTAACCCATTCTTTTTTTAAACCTGTTGCATGTTCTACCATTCTAACAGCAGAACGGCACATTTTTTCAATTGTTTTGAGTTCCCCATTTTTTTCTATGTAGAAAGCTTCTACTGGTTTGCCTGTTTCTGCAATTCCTTGAGCTATTTTATTTGCCCATTTTGGTTCAATTCCTACAACTATAGCTGCTGCAACGTTTGGATTAGAACCAGCTCCAATCATGGTTTTGAAAAATAATTCAAGATCTTTACCAAACTGCAATCTTCCATAATGGTGAGGAATAGCTAAGGTTCCATGAATTATATTTTCAACTGCAACTGCTGCAGAATTTGATATATCATCAACAGGGATAATTAAAACATGGTTTCTAACCCCTATTTTTCCGTTTTCTCTGACATAACCAAATATCTTATTCTCCATCTTTGTTACCTCCCCATATGATACTTTTTATGCTATGAACGTGTACCATCTTACCTTTTTTTATAGGTTTAATAGCTTTTCCGATTTTTTCTCCATACTCAATGATTTCTTCTCCCTCTTCGATGTCTTTTAAACTTATTTTGTATCCTAAAGGTATTTCCATAAGCACATTTATTTCGAATTCTTCTTCACCTTCTAATACTTTTCCTTTGACTTTTTCATGTGGTTGTAGATCATCTGTTGCAATTCCTACACTGTCTCCTTCTTTGTGAACCAAGAATTTGTAAAATGCCATTTTCATCCCTCCTGCTTTTTTATTTCATCCCAAGCTTGACTGAAGATATCTAGCCCCATCTTGGTGTATGGTGTATCAAAAGCGTTCTTGTATACTTCAAAACCTGCGGTTAAGATATCCGCTTTTGCGTTAATAGCTTCGATAATTTGTTTGGCGTTTCGTATTGCTGCAATGAGAACTTGAGATTTAAATCCATAATTGTGAACTGCATTGACTATGTCTGAAACATAGTTTATATTGTTTTCTCCTCTTTCCTCTCTCCAGCCAACAAATGGACTTATGTAGTATGCCCCCATTCTAGCAGCTTGTAAAGCTTGTACAGGATTAAATACTAACGTGACATTTACTTTGACTGATGTATCTTTTAATAATTTAACTGCATATAATCCTTCCTCTGTTGCAGGAATTTTTACAACAAAATTTTCGGAAATGCTTGCAATTCTTTTAGCTTCTTCTGCGATATTTTCAGCTTTGTTAAGGTGTGGATTGACTTCAACACTGACTGTTATGTTGGTATTTTCAACTACTTTCTTTGCTTCATTCATAAAATATTCCATAGATTTACCAGAGTTTTTTATGTGTCTTGGATTGCTTGTAACTCCTTCAATACCCCATTTTTCAATTGCATAGACGATTTCGTCTATTTTGGCACTGTCAAGAAACAGTTTCATCCTTTATCCTCCTCTTTTTTAATATTTATTAGAATCTTGTAGTGAGTGAGGGATAGGGCTTTGCCCTAGACCCGTTATATAGTCAAAACTTTATTTTGTAAATAATAATGTTTAAGAAAAACATAGTGGTATTACCATTGTAGCACTTTCTGTTTTCTTTGTCAAAAATAAAAAAATGAGAAATAATAAGAAAATCATCATTAAATGAAGATAATAACCTTTAAACTGCTCCTTTCTAATAAGAACGGTTTTTTTCAAACTTGCTAAAAGGTAATACCAGTGATAAAATGTAATTATAAGAAATTTATTTGATCTTTACGGATGGATTTAGCTGGCGTATACTATATAGTTATATATAAAATATACAAAAGAGACATGTTGAAACTGTTTGAAAACTTTTGGAAGGGGTGGTAACAATGAAAAAGGCAAGAAAGTATTTTTTGGTTCTGATGTTACTGATAAGTACCTTTTTGTTTTCACAACCGTATAAAGGGAGCACTATTAAAGTTCTTGTGTGGGATGAAACTTTAACGAATGCTGTTGAATCAAAATTAAAAGAATTTGAAAAGGAAACTGGGATTAAAGTAATTTTTGAAAAATTACCTACTTCAGCAATTCTTGAAAAAACAGCTCTCTCAGTTTCTGCTGACAAAACCGATTATGATTTGGTAGCTATTGATGAACCTTTTATACCCCAAATGAGTTTACTTTTAACTCCGTATTCTGAGTGGCCAGAAGGTAAAATTTACTCTAAAATAGATCTTGAAAGAGATTTGATACCAGGAGTTGCTGAAGGCTGTTTTTGGGAAGAACAATATATGGGCCTTCCAGTTAATGCAAATTCTTATATTTGGTTGACAAGAAAAGACATCGTGAATAATGAACAGTATCAAAAAGAGTTTATGCAAAAGTATGGTTATGAGCTTGATATTCCGCAAACATTCGATCAATTACTAGATATAAGCGAATATTTGTCAACTAAGGGTATATATGGTTTTGCACCTTTTACAAAGAATATGGAGGGGGCAACTTGTGAGGCTATTTTTATGTTTGAATCTTATGGTACAAATGTTCTAAAACAAGTTAGTGAACATGACTTTGAAGTAGTTTTGGATAGGGAAAAAGCAGTCGAGGCTCTCAAAATGTATAAAGAATTATGTAAATTTTCACCTCCAGGTTGGCAAGATATGGGATACGCTGAAAGAGTTCCTGTTTTCAATCAAGGAAAGGTATTTTCTATGTTTCAATGGCCAGCAATAGTTCCTGACCACGAGGATTCTGATCAATCAGTTGTAGCGGGTAAGATTTATTATGGTGCTCCTCCGGCGGGACCAGCTAGAAGAGCCCCTATTCGAGGTATTTGGACGTTAGCGATTCCTAAAGCGTCTAAAAATAAAGAGGCAGCAGCAGAATTTGCTTACTGGTGGTCTTCCTATAGTACTGAAAAGCAACTAATAGAAGCTGGACTAACTCCTGCTCGTAAAGATCTTTTATTACATCCAAGATATATTGAACAAAATCCTTATTTCATAGCTATCTTTGCTTCGATAATTGATTCTGTTTCTAGGCCTCGCATCGAAAAATACGCAGAAGTTTCTGAAATTATTAAAGTGAATTGGTTAGCAGGTGTAACAGGTAGAGTAACTCCTGAAGTTGCTGTTGATAATATAATTAAAGGGGTTAACGAGGTGTTGGTTAAATATGGTTACTAAAAAAGAAAGAAGGATGGGGGAGAAATCCCCTGTTCTTTATTTTATAATGCCGGCTTTAATTTTAGTAGCTGTAATTTTGATATTTCCACTGCTTTTTGCATTTGGGATATCTTTTTTTAATTGGGACCTCATCGACGAGTCAGCGAGAGGTTTCGCAGGTTTTGCTAATTTTGTAAACATTTTTAAAGATAAAGATTTTTGGCATGCACTGTTTCTTCAATTAGGCTTCATTTTTATAGCCATACCTATAGAGGCAGTAATAGGTTTTTTTGTTGCAATGCTTCTAAACAGGGAATTCAAAGGTGTAAAAGTTATTAGAAGTCTTTTATTATTACCAGTTTTTGTTTTACCAGTTTTGTCGGGTTTGACTTGGCGATTAATGTTACAACCAGAATATGGGGCTATTAGTTTTTTGTTGACAAAAATTGGTGTTTCACAAACAACTTGGCTTGCAAGGCCTGCTACAGCGTATGCAGCTGTAATAATTCAAGATATTTGGAGGATGTGGCCTTTTATGTTTATGTTTTTGTATTCAGGGCTAATAAATATTCCTCCTTCATTGATTGAAGCAGCAGATTTAGACGGGGCAGGATTTTGGGATAAAGTTTTTAAAATCATTCTTCCTTTGCTAAAACCTACCTTTACAACAGCAATATTACTAAGATTGATAGATGCTTTACGTATCTTTTCTGAAGTGTTTGTAATGACTGAAGGAGGGCCCGGTAACGCTACTACCCTACTTTCTTTATATATTTATAAACAGGCGTTTAGGTATTTTAACATTGGTTATGCTTCTGCTATGGGTATTATTTTAACAATCATAAGTTTAACTATAGCAATTTTTTTGGTTAGAAAAAATATGACTATGGAAAACGCTTAGGAGTTGATTGTTTTGAAAAAAAAGAAAATTAAGAAGGTTATTATAATAATAGTGTCTATTTTAATTCTTATAGTAGAATTATTTCCAATAATGATAATCGTTTTAAACGGTTTTAAAAGGGATATTGATATTTGGTCTGGGAATCCATTTAGTTTTAAACCGACTTTACAAAGTTACAAAAAAATATTTCAAAGAAGTGATGTATGGTTAGGTTTAAGGAACAGTTTTTTTGTGAGTTTAATCTCGACAATTATTTCTCTGATAGTTGGAGCAATGGCTTCATATGCTATTGCAAGATTTGATTTTAAATATAGAGAAACTGTAGCATACTCTTTTCTTGTATCTAGGATGATTCCACAAATTTCTTTGGCTATACCTTTGTTTATGATGTTTCGATTAATGAATTTAATAGATACTTTGCCAGCCTTAATTTTTGCTCATATGAGTTTTAATATTCCTTATGTTGTTTGGGTGCTTTTACCGTTTTTTTCTGATGTTCCTAAAGAGTATGAAGAAGCAGCTTTAGTGGATGGTTGTGATAAAAAGAAAATCTTTTGGAAAATCTTTTTACCGCTTGTAGCACCGGGTGTTGTGGTAGCGGGAGTTTTTACTTTTATGATGTCTTGGAATGAATTTTTGTATGCTTTAGTATTAACAAGTTCACAAGCCAAAACAGCTCCTGTTGTAATAAACGGGTTTATGGGCCAATATGCGCCTCTGTGGGGTCAATTAGCAGCAGCTGGAACGATTATGTTAATACCGAACTTCGTAATCACTTTATTGTTTCAGAGATATTTGATAGAGGGAATGAGTGGAGGAATAAAAGAATAACAAAATAATGTATAATTAAGAAGATTGTAACTTTTAGATATTTAGGTTGATATAGGAGGGGTCATATGGCGGAAGATAAGCTTTCTTTAAAAACCAAGTTATTTTATG
>Ga0209537_1004358_pt1 | contig 12121 bp, 9 predicted proteins | sample BioPla4DNA1_FD_187698 | JGI IMG/M metagenome (GOLD analysis project Ga0209537, IMG submission 187698) | Biogas fermentation microbial communities from Germany - Plant 4 DNA1 (SPAdes) (version 2) | ecosystem: Engineered > Bioreactor > Anaerobic > Digestate | place: Bielefeld, North...
GTCGATGGTAACATGGTATTGAGCCATTGCAAGGTCACCTCCGGTTGTGGTTTGTTTCGTCACTTACCATTCTAAACCAGGGGCCTTGTCTTGGCTCTTCATTTTACACAATTATATGGACTTAACTATAGAGTTTTACAATTTTTTATAAAATTATTTTAGCTGTTGTTATCCTCCATTAAAAACGGCCCGCATTCAGCGGGCTACGCAGTAGGGAGTAGGAATAAATGTTACATGCTCTGGTCTAGTATATATCTCACCAAACTCCTGTTTTTTCTTCTGAGGCTGGTTGAGTTGTTCCAAGCTGGTTATACCTTTCTTTTCCCAGTCTTTAAGTATAGCTGCCATATAGTCTAAAGTGCCGTTCCTGGAATGCAAAGCGGTCAGCTCCCCGGCTTTGAACACCATTTCCAGGGAAAACTTTTTCCGCCATTCCTGGTACTGTTTGCGCTGGGCCTGGCCTTTAAGGCGAATCCCGGTATATTTCTCAAACTCTGCAATCTCACCTTCTGCAGCAGCATCAGGGTAGAATTCTCCGGCCAGTATCCTTCTTATTACTGAAGGAGGATCTTTCATCAGAATACCTATGGGATTAGCAATCTTCTTCTGGGCTTTTTTCTCCTGAAGGGTAGTGAGGACTGTCTTTATGTCTTCCAGGGGGTAGTCAAGGAAGACCTGCAGAATTGTATCGGGCACTTTCTCTCCAAGAATCTCGAGAGACATCCCCTGGATTTCTCTGGCAGCATTTTCTTGGGTCGTGTTTTCCTCTACAGCAACAGCATTATTATTTAAAGTATTATTTATTATAGTATTGTTATTTATAGTATTATTAGTTGTCGGGTTCCCGTCGACGGTTTCCCGTTGACGGCTTCCCGTTGACGGGTTCCCGTCAATGGATAAACCTCCGGTCTGACAAGGGTTTTCGGGCTTGGTATTTTCTGGTTCTTTATAAACCTGTTCGGCGACAGGCGGATCGTATTCATCATCGAAATCAAATGCCCGGTCAGTAAAAATATATTGCTTGTATGTAAAACGTCCTTTTTCATCTCTTTCTTCTTTTACCATCAGATACCCATGAGCTTCCAAGCGCTTCAAGATCCCGTTGACGCTTTCCCGGCCGTTCTGATGGCTGTTAATCAAATCCTGCTTGTAAATAAACCAGTTGTCCGGTTTGGATAATACATACACCAGCAACCCTATGTCCTCGTACCTCAAGTTCGGATCGTTTACAGGCTGGTTGTCGATCATTGTGAAGGGTCTTCTTCTGACTTTTCTGCAGATATCGCTCATACCAGTACCTCCTTGGTTTTTTCGGAGGGTTGCGGCTTTTGGAAATATGGTTTATAATTTAATTGAAATTGCCATATTATCCAAAAGCGTTGCGTTGCTCGCAAGACGCAACCATCCAGATCCCCTCAAGCGAGGGGGTTTGTCTTTCTGCAAAAATAAATGGCCCTTAGAGAGATCTAAGGGCCATTATTTATGGGGTACTTTTTATTATCTGGTGCTGCAAAAAGTACTGCAAAAGTACTGCATAAAGTACTGCAAAACACATAAAAAAGTACGTTTAAATGGGGGAAAATCAGGGGCAAAAAAGATTAAAAGTGCCGATATAATGCGGTTCGGGAAAATCAGGTAAAAGGACCATGTAATTCGCAACGAGGGGGTCGTGGGTTCGAATCCCATCGTCTCCACCAGTAAAAAATGTCAGTCGTGAGACTGACTTTTTTGTTTGATAAAAAGGCTGGCTACACAAGCGAGAAAAATAACCATCATGGAGAAAAAGCGACAAACCGCTCGAAAAATGTTGTTTTAATGTGTAATTACTTATACAATGTAAATATCTTAATGGCTTAGCCCTCTATTGTTCCTCATACTAATCTTTTGCTGAATGGACATTCCGTTAGTGTAATACTTTAGAGGAATTTGTTGAGCTTTTTTGCCTTGGCACTTAACAAAGAATTATTCTCTAAACAAACGTAAATGTTAGGGGCTGAAGGAGGCTTTTTATGGAAATTACAGCTAAAAAAGATATTTATGATGAAGAGGGCAGACTGCTCCTTAGTAAAGGCCAAATAATAACAGATGAAATTATTGCCAAGCTTAAAAGATTTGGACTATCCGAACCCGAAGAGATAATCGATTTATCGATGTTAATGAAGAGCAACATCCTGTTCTTGATCCGATTGCCCAAGCATTCCAGGAAAGAAAAGGAATCCGCAACCAGCACGTTCTGGAACGTCCTCATCAGGTATTGAGCACTATAATATTTGAATCTAAGAGTGAACCCTGGTGGATTCATGTCAATGCTTTGTCAAATTATGTAGAATGGTTATATACCCATTCCATTGATGTGGCTATGATTTCGTTGATAATGGCTGTGGAGCTGGGATACAACGAAAAAGAGCTGTTTAATCTCGGATTAGGAGCACTGCTGCATGATGTAGGCAAACTATTGATACCTAAACCCATATTACTAAAACCTGGACCCTTGAGCGACTCAGAGATGTTACTGGTCAGGCAGCACTGCGAATTGGGTGTGAGTTCTCTGGAAGGTTTTGATCTTCCCAAACAATACACCGATGTAGTATTAAAACATCATGAGCGGCTGGATGGAAGTGGTTATCCTACAGGACTAAAGGCAGATGAAATTCCCCTCAATGTAAGAATCGTAATGATTGCCGACGTTGCTGATGCCATTACATCATACCGGCCGCATAGGCCACCACAAGATATGGATGCTGCATTAAACTTGCTGAAAAGTGAAAGAGAAAAGTACGATCAGGAGTTAGTGGCTCTATTGAAAAGGGTACTGGAGTATAGATAACTTTTAACGTATTTAGACCAGCTTTCTAAATGGATACGAAAAAGGTGTTAATTCTGAATTAAAGGAATGGGATTCATGCCATTAAAAATTTTGGTTGTAGGAGCTTCAGAGACTGATCGCCAAATTATAAAGAGTACTATGTATGACAGCTGTGTTTGGATGGCAGTAGATGGTCATGAAGCAATACGCCAAATAGACATGCATTTCGATATCGATCTGATTATTCTCGACTTGAACATGCCCGACATGGATGGATTGCAATTCCTTTATACCCTGAGTTCCGATAATCGATATAAAAAAATTCGTACTATTATACTTACCAATGATGATGAACTTGAAAAGGAAGCTAAGGGATTGAAATTGGGTGCGGTTGACTATCTGCGTAAGCCCATTCAAAGTGAATCCTTGGAATTTGCCATAAAACTGCATTCCCAACTGCTAGAACAGCAGACTTTCATCAGAACCCTCTTCGAACAAGCTCCCTTTGGTATAGCCATCACCTACAGTAATAAAGCATCAACCGGAGATAATGATGAACTCATCAGTATAAACGAGGCTTTCCAACAAATTATCGGAAGAACAAAAGAAGAGCTGTTAAAGCTTGGCTGGGCCAAGATCACCCACCCTGATGATCTGGAAGAAGATCAGAAGAACTACCGGAGGCTTCTCGCAGGGGAAATCAAAAACTATTCTATGGAAAAACGCTACATCAAGCCCGACGGCTCGATTGTATGGGTACATATGGTGGTGGCTGCCCTTGATGTATCAAATGGTGTTGAATTCAGCACCATTTGTTTGATTCAGGATATCTCCGATCGAAAAGCGATAGAAAAAGATTTAACCGAAAGTGAACGCAGTAAATCAGTGCTTCTATCCCACCTTCCCGGTATGGCTTACCGATGTAAATATGATCGAGAGTGGACTATGCAGTTTGTTTCGGCAGGCTGTTTTGAACTGACCGGGTATTATCCTGAAAACATTTTATACAATAAAGACCTTTCCTTTAACGACTTAATTGTACCCGAATATCGCGAGGCTATATGGCAGGAATGGGAACGGGCTCTGGCTAAGAAACAGCCCTTTAAGTATGAATACGAAATTACCACCGCCCAGGGAGAGCGAAAATGGGTGTGGGAGATGGGCGAAGGGGTTTTTAATGACCAAGGGGAAGTGGAAGCCCTGGAAGGCATAGTACTGGACATCTCTGAGCGCAAGGAAATGGAAAATCACCTCCGCTATAATTATGAACATGACATATGGACCGGCCTACATAATCGCAGATTTTTAGAAAAGCTCTTAATACATGATGCTAAGGCATGGCCAGAGCAGAAAAGAGCTCTGGTGGGTATAAACCTCAGTACGGTGAATTCACTGACTATGACTTACGGGTTTCAGTACAGTAAAGAATTGATAAAACAAATAGCTAATGCGCTGCAATTGCACTGCCATGATAATTGTGAATTGTTTCATACCTATGAATATCGATTTGTTTTCTATATAAAATCATATAAAGGCCCAAATGAACTGGTAGCCTTTTGTGAAGCTGTTGCGAATACACTGGAATCTTTACTCGCTATGGAGCGAATCGGCGCGGGTATTGGGATTGTTGAAATAGACCAATCCAATAAGCACGATGTGGATCAGCTTTTGAAAAACCTTCTGATTGCTTCTGAGAAAGCACTGGATATCTGGAACCAGGATTTTGGCTTTTATTTTTTCGACCTAGATATGGAAACCGCACTACTGCGTGAGGAAGATATAACCCGCGAGCTTGCCGAAATTGCCGCCAGTGAATATGACGACCGGTTATTTTTGGAATACCAGCCGATTTTAGATCTCCAAACAAATCAGATATTCGGCTTTGAGGCCTTGGCACGGCTTAACAGCAATAAGTTAGGCCTTATACCACCGTTAGAGTTCATTCCTATAGCTGAGAAAACTAAGCTCATTATCCCCTTGGGTAAAAAAATTATTCTGCAAGCCTTCAATTTCCTAAACAAGCTTAAGGAGAATGGTTATGATTCAATAAACATAGCCATCAATATTTCTGCTATTCAGCTGCTGAGGGATGATTTCATAAAATACCTGTTGGCGATGATTGATGAAAAACAGGTTAATCCAGAAAATATAGGTCTGGAGATTACGGAGACGGTTTTTGCTTCCAACTACCAAGAGATAAATAGCATCCTCGGTGAGCTAAAAGACTTGGGCATTAAAATCGCGATAGATGACTTTGGAACCGGCTATTCTTCTCTGGCACGGGAAAGAGAATTGAACATCACTTGCATTAAGATTGATAAATATTTCATTAACAAGCTGATGCTGCTCAAAGATGAGGAAGCAATAACCGGCGATATTATTGCAATGGCCCATAGATTAGGCCACTCTGTCATAGCAGAAGGGGTAGAGCATGAAAGACAGAGGCAATACCTGCTGAAGTACGGTTGTGACAGAATACAAGGCTACCTTATCAGTAAACCCCTTTCAGAATCCGCTGCACTTGACCTGCTCAAAAATCATTCCACCACCAATAATTGCTGCCAGTTTCGAGACAACCGAGGGGATGATAAGTCTAGTGAATGATTGCGGAAAGACCATTTCCATCAAAAACATTATTATTATCGTATTCGTATTGGCCATGCTCATATCCATCAGCAGCATTGGATTTATGATATTCGCTAATTGGTTTTCTTCAGCCCAAGCAACAACCACCAGCATCGCGGAAAGTATAAACAATGCCATATACAAACAGATAGAATCTTTCATGCAAGTACCTACACATATCAATGAAGTCAACCATAAAATAATTGCCAATGGCCTTCTAGATCTGTCTGATGAAAAACTGCGGGAAAAGTTCTTTGTCGAAGTCTTAACCACCCATAGTGATGAAATATACGGCTTTTGTTATGCTACTGCCCAGGGCGAATATTTTGGAGCATGTCGAAATGAAAAAGGCATTTTACAAATAAAACGCACCGATGCCAGTACAGGTGGTGATCTATGGTATTACTCGGTTAATGAAGATATGACCGCCGATGAACTTGTGGTTCAAGCCGGTCCATTTGACCCCCGCATCCGGCCATGGTACAAAGCTGCAGAAGCCGCCAAAAGCCCGACCTTATCGCCTGTTTATAAGCATCCTGTAGTGGATGACTCAGTTATCTCTGCTGTTTGGCCCATCTATGACGAAAATGGAGAATTACATGGTGTCATGGCAACCCATATGCTGCTTTCCGGTATTCAAAACTATCTGGAGACAGTTGTACGGGACTACCTTGGTTATGCCATCATTGTCGAAAAAAATACCGGTGCTTTAATAGCTAATTCTATGGGATTAGAGAACTTTACTGTTCTTCAGGATGGCACATTAAAGCTTCACAACATCAGTGAAAGTGGGAATTCGAGCATACAGAGAGCGTACCAGTATTATAATGCCAATCATAATCCACAATTTCATCATAAAAGCAATACTGAGAATCTCTATTTTCATTTCCAAGAAATCCATATGAAGGGTTTTGATTGGGTTATAATGTCCGCCATTCCCTCTAATCTTCTTATGAGCAACGCAGTTCAGAGTATTTACTGGACAATAATTCTGGTTCTGCTCGCTTTGGTATTATCTATCATGATTTTTAACAATGTCACAGGAAGGCTTTTCAGGCCCATAAATAACCTGCTGCAGGTGGCCGAATCATTGTCTTCCGGGGATTTATCAAAAAGGATTAAAGTGTACAGAAACGACGAAATAGGAATTATCTCAGAAAGCCTGAACCGAGTTGCTGATAAAATGGAGTATCTGGTTAATAATCTGGAAGCTAACGTGAAAGAACGAACCGAAGAACTTTACAAAGCCTATGAGAAACTGGAAGAAAACAAAAACGACCTGCAGCTTATTCTAAACTCTACCGCTGAGGCAATTTTTGGTATCCACTTAAATGGCGACTGTTCATTCTGTAACCAGAGCTGCATTAGATTACTGGGCTATAACAGCCAGGAGGAATTGCTAGGAAAAAACATGCATGATCTGATTCACCACAGCCACAGGGATGGAACACCCTTTCCCCGTGCTGAATGCAGGATTATCCAGTCAATTCAACAAGGTAAGGGTCTTGAATCTGACACTGAAGTGTTTTGGCGAGCTGACGGCACTTCTTTTGATGTGGAGTATCGCTCCTATCCCCAGATAAAAAATGGGCAGGTAGTAGGTGCAGTTATAACTTTCACGGATATCACCGGCCGTAAAGAAAGGGAAGAAAAAATCCACTACTTGAGCTATCACGACACCTTGACAGGACTTTATAACCGGAGATCTTTTGAGGAAAGTCTCATCAAGATCGACATCCCTGAAAATCTGCCCCTGTCAGTTATTTTTGGTGATATTAACGGATTAAAGATGACCAATGATATATTTGGGCACACCATGGGAGATGAACTGATCAAAAAGTCTGCTGAAATTCTTAAAAATGCCTGTAGAAAAAATGATATAGTCGCCCGCATTGGCGGTGACGAATTCGTTATTCTTTTGCCAAAGACAAATCAAGAGAATGCTGAAAGAATCCTGGAGCGTATCAAAGCCGAATTCTCAACTGCTCAGGTGGCAGCAATAAAATGCAGCATGTCTCTGGGCATAGCTACAAAAACAAGTGTTAATCAGTCATTAGCAGAGGTAATTACCAAAGCGGAAAATGAGATGTACAAAGACAAAGCCATGAATCGTAAATCTGTTAATAAAGACATGATCAATACCATAATTGAAACTCTGCATGCAAGGAATCCTGAAGAGAAACGGCATTCGATTGCTGTCAGTGAGTTAGCCGGTGAACTGGGCTCTGTTCTACATCTTCCGGAATTGGAAATCAACAGGTTAAAGAAAGTAGGTTACTTGCATGATATCGGCAAAATAACATGTGAGGAAAATGTGTTAGCCCAAGAAGCTTTGACCGAGGAAGAACGTGATAAAATGCGGCAGCACCCTGTAGTTGGATACCGCATCTTAAATCTATTCGATGATACCTTGGATTTGGCAGAATACGTCTACAGTCACCACGAAAGGTGGGATGGCAGCGGCTATCCAAGAGGACTTGAAGGTGAACAGATACCCCTGCTGTCAAGAATCATATCGGTGGTAGAAACCTATGAACGTATAATAAACAAAGGCACACTTCCCCTGGAAGAAAGAAAGAATATGGCCCTGGAAACAATCAAAGAGGGCGCTGGAACGCGATTTGACCCCAAAATTGTTGTATGGTTTGTGCAGATGATGGACGAGGGAAGCAACCGGGTTTAAGGCCGTGGTATTAGGCGATGATACTGAGAGGAATATTTCCATAGAAAAACCACCCGCAAAAGCGGGTGGCGGCTTGTAGATATTAAAGCTTGAGGTCACTTAACAAAATAGCCCCAACTTCAGGACTTATAACACAACCTGAAAGGGCTTCGCCATCTAGTTGGCCGGAAACCACCACATGGTCCTTAGAGCCAAAGCTAGTTAATTGGATAGTATCATCGTTTTCCATAGTAATGGTTATGCTGTTACCTACCAGCATCAGAATATGTGCTCCTGTAAAAGTAGGACTAGTGTTCAACCAGGCGATTACCTCGTTAATCTCCTCAGGGGCAAAGGTTTTGATTTTTTCTCCCATTAAGGAATACAAGGTCATCTCTTTAACCTTTCCCACCGGAATGGCTAGCCCCATCTCCTCTAAGGACGGACCAACGTCTTCATAAACCGTAATCTTTTTCGCATCGGCTTGAACCGGGTAAGAATCCCGAACTGGCCCGGCCAAAACCACTTCCACTCTCATCCCTTTTGCAAAACCCGCTGCCTTAAAGCTCTTGCCAGTATCACCAGATACGATAGGGGTATCCTCATCAAAGCTCACGTAAGCTTTATCATATTGGGTACCATTAGCTACAAGGCCTTCAACTAAGATAGTGTTAGCATTTACCTCGGTTATATGTCCGATAATATCGGCTCTCTCTTCTCCTTTGTTTTCGCCGGGTAAGGTCCCGCTAATGGTAACTGTCTGGGTTGTTTCTATCCAGCCCACATTGAAGCCCAAGGTTTGGGCAACAAAACGGATAGGTATAAAGGTGCGGTCCTCTACAATCCTGGCCGGCACATCCAATGAGAAAGTTTCTGCAACGGTGGCGGCATCTATTTTTTTGGTTACCTTGGCCCTATCCGACCCAATCGCTAATTCAAGGCTGGTATCGTCAGTATGTACACCAACAGCCCGGCTTTCCTCTTCCCAGGTAACCGATAGGCCTAATTCTTCCATGACACTGCGTAAGGGTATAAGAGTTCTGCCCTCTTCAATAAAAGGCGCCACATCCGTCTGCACCAGTTTATTATTTATTAGGATTTTTATGCCCTCACCCTGATACAGTTCGGGCTGAACACCCTCCACAGCCTTTATTTCATCTCCTGCCATTTCCTTGGGCTTCTGTTCCATTCTTACTTGCTCATCCCAGGGTAGATCGGTGGCCATAGCTGGGGTTAAAGCCAAAACAATAAGTGCCATGCATAGAATAAACGTTATAGCATTTGTACCCTTTAGCTTAAGCATTTAAGGTTCCTCCTTGTGTTGTAGTTTTACTCTTCTATCTATTTAAACGCCGTAAATTAAAAAAACTGTCACCTAAGCTGGTAACCCGTGGTTGGATAGCAGCACACCACTGGAGGTAGCCCTGCGTTCTATTAAAGAGAGCCCTAATAAAGGTACAGGAGTTTTGCGCCATTAATGAAATATCAGGCATAGGAATGAAGGCCGGCAATTAAGTAGTTCACACCAAAAAAGGTAAAGAGGACCGCGGCAAAACCTAGTATAGCCATCCAAGCCGCTCTTTTTCCCTTCCACCCGTACATCAAGCGGGCATGAAGATAGGCGGCGTATATAAACCAAGTGATGAGAGACCAGGTCTCTTTGGGATCCCAAGACCAATAGCTTCCCCACGCATAGTTAGCCCAGATGGCTCCAGTAACGATACAAAGGGTTAACATCGGGAAACCAAAACCAACCAATTTATAGGCCAACTCATCCAGTGCGCTTTCCTGGGGAAAGCGGCTTATCCAGGTTTCTTTGCCACCCTTAGCCATCGATTCAGTAGAACGGGCCTTAAGCAAATACATGATGCCTAAACCAAGGGCAACGGCAAAAGCCCCATAGGCCAGCATAGCCGATAGCACATGGATGGTTAGCCACTGGCTCTTCAGAGCCGGCTGCAGAAAGCCCGCTGCTCTTTCAGCCGGTCCCATTTTCAGGACAATAAATCCCAGCAAAAGGAAAGGTACCGGCATAACAAAACTTCCTAAAGCCTCGATCCGGTAGCGGAACCTCACAAGAATATAGCTGATTACAATTCCCCAGCAGAATACCAGGATAAATTCATACCCGTTGGTTAATGGCGGCCGCTGCAAAACAATCCAGCGCAATACAATTGCCGCTGTATTAGCAGTCAGTCCGATAATAGCAGCTAAGGCGGCCAGATTGCTGATTAGGTCTTTTTTAACCGCCATCCAAAGCCAATAGAGAACTGTACTTGCCAGATAGGCTCCCATCATTATGTAAAATGATAACAATTCCCAGTTTTGCAAAGTTTCACCCATGGGAATCGCCTCCTTTGCAAGAAAACTTCTATGTTAGTCCCTTAGTTCAGCCACGATTTGGTCAAACTCCTCTTTCATTCCCATCTTATACTTCCCGGAATAGGCACCTATGGTCAGAACAGGCTCCCCATCGGTGTCCAGAATTCCTGCTATGCGTACCGGTCGCCAATAAAAGGTCAACAACAGTCCCAGCATCAAAAGCCCGCAGCCCAGCCAGACTACTCCTACTCCCGGATCCGCCTTAACGTGCAGACCGGTAAATGGGGCAGGTTCATCAAAGGTAATGGTATAAATGTCTTGAATATTATCGGATTGTCCTAAGGCCAGCTTACCCCTTTTTACTTCCTGGAAGTGGTCAAAAACCTGATATAGTACAACCGGGGGTTGGGCTTCACTGTCTATCGCTGCCAGGACTAAATAAAGGCTCGTCCCAGGAACTATATAGTAATTGCCTCCTCCGATCTGGAGAGTTACCGGATGTTTTTCCCCATTCATTTCAATCGTAAACGCTGCTCCCGGTATATAAGTGAACTGGTAAAAAGTTATCCCTTTATAGGTTAGGGGGTGATTTACAGAGATGGTATCCCGCAGGACTTCCTGACCAGATTCCAAAATACTCAGATCCGTATACCAATTATCCCGTTCTCTACTGGGGAGAATCCGGTCTTCTACAGAATTAATCTTCACCGCCAAGTTTTCTTTGACTTGGCCTTTGTGGACAGTGATTTCCTGAAGAGAAACCACACTTCCCTGGCCAGTTAACAAATACCCCTTAAATCCGGCCAGAGAGCCGATTAGTGCACCTAATAACAAGATAACAAAGGCGATATGGGTAATAAATGACCCCCAATTACCCAGGGCACGTTTTTGCGCAATGAACCTCCATTGGCCCCCTTCTTCAGTTTGGGTAATATAAAACCCCTTCTTCTTAAGGGTTTTTTCGGTTTTTTGCTGTAAAGCTTCGGCATTATCACCGCTTATGGTAGTGTTAATCTTTTGAGGAATATGAGAGTTTTCTCGCGGGGGCTTCAGCCCAAAGGTTAGTTTGTAAGTTTTCTTGAAGCGCTGTACATTGCACACGACGAGATTAGTACACAGCAAGGCCAGCAAGAAGTGAAACCACGAGGCATAATAAACATCTGTAAACCCTAATGTCCTCCAAATTTACGCAACAGCTTGAGCCCCCTTGGGGTCGGCCGATTCCTGGGGAATAAGGGTTCCGATTCCCGCTGCCAAGGCAATTAATCCGAGTAAAACCAGTCCCAGTTTCATTGAACTAAAAATATCCCATAGCTTATCAACTAATCCATCCGGCTTATTGCTCATATGTTCCTCAAATGAGTTCTGACTGCGCATTGCCTTGAAAATACTTCCTTATGTGTCATTGCTGTGAAAAAGGTTTCTTAGTGTCATCGGCCGTTCCGGCACTCCTGATGCTCCATTCAGTCGCTATTAATGTTGCCCTAAAGGACGCCTGATGTACCCTGTCGGGTGCCACTAAGGTTGCGAGGAGCGAAGCGACGTGGCGATCTATTAAATCAGACCCTAAATAGGCATAGAGATTGCCACGAGGCATAATATCCTTCCTTAACGATAAAGTAGAGGAGGTGCTCTGCACCCCCTCTAGTTTCGGATAGTTCTAGTTATTACATCAGAATAGACAGGGCTTCAGTAACCTTGTTAAT
>Ga0209537_1004361_pt1 | contig 12119 bp, 9 predicted proteins | sample BioPla4DNA1_FD_187698 | JGI IMG/M metagenome (GOLD analysis project Ga0209537, IMG submission 187698) | Biogas fermentation microbial communities from Germany - Plant 4 DNA1 (SPAdes) (version 2) | ecosystem: Engineered > Bioreactor > Anaerobic > Digestate | place: Bielefeld, North...
GCAGATCACGGTCGAGGCGCTGGCGCAGCGCCCCGACCTCGCCGGGAAGGCCGTGATCGAGAGCGCGCTGGTCGTCCCGATGCGCTGGGCGGCGGCGCTGGCCGTGCCCACATACGCGCTGCTCTACGGGCTGATCCGGCGGCGGTGGTACGCGCGGGTTCAGGCGCGGTATCTGTTCGTCCCGCCGGAGCAGTTCGAGCTATATTACCGCGACAGCAGCCGGATGACCCGCGAGTCGCTCATCAACCTGACGCGCAGCAACGCGACCTACACGCTCAACCCGGCGATCCGCGAGACGACCGCGCAGGCGCTCATCCTCGCCGGTGAGAAGGAGCCGGGCGCGGTGAGGCGGTCAGCACGGATGCTGCACGAGGCGATCCCCGATAGCACGCTGCGCATCATCCCCAACAGCGGGCACGGCGAACTCAGCCTCGCCCGCCCCGGTGAGTACGTCGCGCTGTTGCGGTCGTTCTTTGCGGGGGAGCCATGCTCGGAGCCCACGCCCCGAAATGAATTTCCGGGCTAAGTGATAGTAGCCGGGGAATTCCATTCCCCGGTGGGCCGGGTCAGGGGGTGAGGGTCAAAACAAAAAGCCCCGCTCACGGCGGGGCTTCTCTGGTGCGCCAGGCAGGATTCGAACCTGCGGCCTTTGGTTTCGTAGACCAACGCTCTCTCCGCTGAGCTACTGGCGCTTAACGATGAGTAGTCTACCACGCGATGCCGGTTTCGGCAAGAGCTTTTTTCCATCCAACCCGGCTTTTGCCTGATTCTGATGCAGCGGGCCGCCATCTAAATACAGCCTAAACCAGAGGCAAAAATCACGTAAAAAAACCGCTACAAAAGTCCTGTTTGATTGAACTTCCCCTCCCCGCGCACTACACTCACGGTAGAGCAATCGATCCCGATTATAGACATCTAGCAGCGAATGAGGAGCAAATAATGGTCGCAAGTGTGTTGGTACTTGTCGCGGGGCTGGCACTGGCAGGGCTGGTCGCACAGGCGCTCAGGGAACAGCAGACGGCATCGAAGCAGGTTCCCGTCCCCATCCCGGTGGAGAGCGAGGAGCTTCTGCGCCGTCGCCGCCGTCGCTAATTCGACGGGCTAATACCCCTCCCCTTGCAAGGGGGAGTAAGCGACCCGAAGGGTCGCAGGTAGAGGCGCTAACCGGCGGCAGGGCTGCCGCCTGCAAACGAGACTGTTCGGGGGCGAGCGGTCTCGTTTGTGTTGTGGAGGACCCCCTTTGACCCTGAGAGGGGCAATGAAGCGCCATGTGTGGCCCGGCGATATTATTTCCTCGGCGGAGCCGCGAAGTTCATTCGCGGCGACCCTAATTCCTCGGCGGTCTTATTTCCTCGGTGAAGCCGCGACGTTTAGTCGCGGCGCTTTGTTTCTATCTCCTCAATTTTTCCGTTTCCGGCAAAACAGATTACAATCCGTGCCATGCGCAGCCGCTTGCTATTCGGTCTGATTGTCACGCTGCTCGTCGCCGCCGCCTGCCGGCCCGCCCCTGTGCCCACGCCGGAGCGCCCCACGCCGATCCCGGTCAGCACAGTCGAAGGCAGGCTGCTGCCGCCCGACCCCGGCGTCGAGGTGAGCGGACGGGCGATCGCGCTGTGCCGCATCGTGGGCGTTGTGTCCAACCCGCCCGCCGCCTGCGAACTGCTCGGCCCGGCGGTGCGGACGGACGTCGAGGGGCGTTTCCGCTTTGGCGGCGTCGTCCCCGGCGTGTACCTGCTCGTATACGACTCCGGGCTGGCGGACTTCGAGACCGCGCTGGCGGTGTGGGCCGGGGAAGCCCTCCGCCCCGGCGACTGGCCCTGGCTGCGTGACGACCTGCTCAAGCTGGCGGGCGATGTACCCATCACCGTCTACCTGCCGCCCGCCCTCGCCGAGCATCCGCGCGTGGACCGCCCTGCGTACGCCACGCTGACGCTCTCCATCGACGGCTCGCCGTTCATCTTCGCCCATGAGATCGACGCCGGCGGCGAGCGGCCCGACATCGACCTGCTCCTGCTCGATCTGCGCGAGGGCGGCCTCGAGCAGGTGACGGTGACGGCTTACACGCCGCGCCTGCCCGACCTCGCTGCCGAGCGCGAGCGGCTTGGCCCGCTGACGCTAAGCGAACTGGCGCTGTTCGATCAGAATTTCTCCTCCCGCTGGATGCGCTTCGTGAGCGGCGACGACAGCGCCTACCGCCCGCTCGACGCGCAGACCATCGATGCGGTGCGCCGCGGGATGATGCACGAGATCGGCGGGGCGTACTTCACGACGCTCGACATGCTCGATGGAGAACTGATCGCCGCGCCCGCCTACCTGGGCATCGACCTGCTCACCGGCGAGCGGCATCTGCTCGCCTGGCTTGACCAGCCCACCGGCGACGTGATCGAGCTGCGCACCGGCTACCGACTCAACGTGCTCGACCGCCCCGGCGTGTGGATCGAGGAGGGGCCGAACGGCGAGCGCTTCTACCATTACGGTTTCTCGTACTACCGCCGCTGGGGGCAGATCCTGCCCGACCCGCTCATCCGGCTCGCCGACGACTTCTACACAGAGGGCAGCAACCACGTCAGCCGCTACATCAACGACTACCGCGCCGTGGCCGGTACGTTCCAGGGCGACCTGCGCCGCTTGCAGTGGTATCCCTCCGTGCTGGAGCAAATCGACCGCTGGAAGCCCAAAACCGCGCCGTTCGTGCGCCTGCCGGACTCCGGCACGGTGGATATCCGGCGCGAGCGCTTCGAGGAGGCGATAACGAGCGGCGCGGTCGTCGTGGACGAGGAGTCGGTTGAGGCATTCCTGCGCAGCACCAACGCCCGGCGCGGGCTGTTCAGTGATCGCCTCACCGAGCAGGAGGTGACGGAGGCGCTGCTCACCCCGTACCGGTCGGGGCGGCTGTTCAGCGACCTCGAAGCGGCGATCATCCTCGACGCGACCTACAATGGCGACAGGAGCAAGCCGCTGACGATCCGCATCAGCCGCCGGCTGAACCAGGGCTTTCTCGTGCCGCGCTACCGCGATAAGGAAGTGCTCATCTCACAGACGGAGGTCGCCAACGTGATCCTCGGCTACCCCGGCTCGCTGAACAGCCGCTGGGCGCACGAGATGGGCCACATTATCGACTTCCGCTCACCGCAGTACGCCTTTGAGGGCCGCCCGCCCGAAGGCAGCCGTTGCGAGCCCGCCAAATACTTGATCGAGTTCATGTGGTGGGTGCAGCGCTACCCCGGCGACGCGCCCGACTGGGACTGGATGCCGATCAACAGCGGGCTGACGCTCGCCCGCCTGCTCACCGAGGAATACCACAACAGCCGCTGCTGATGGGGTAATGAGTCCACAGATGAGGATGTATTAGAGGGGAGCCGCGACGTTCAGTCGCGGCGGATTCTTCTCTACACCCCCTCACCGCCCCGACACAACGAAGTTATCGAACGTCACCTCGGCTGAGGGCTTGCCCTGGAAGGTCGCCGCGCCGAGCGCCACGCGCCCCGATTCAAGCTCGCTGTCCTGAAGCGTGGCAAGCTGCGTGCCGTTGACGTACAGCGTCAGCGTATCGCCGATGCAGTCCGCGCGGATGTGGTTCGTCGCGTTCCCGATCCGGATCGCCCGGCTGGCCTCATACCCGATGCCCAGCGACACCGGCTGCCCGTCCACATACTTGGCGATGGTGTAGTAGCCGTCAAACGTGACCTCAAATACATAGAACCGGATCGGGTTGGAGCTTACACGGCACAGGACGGCGGCGCTCATCTCGGTGTCCGCCCCGCCGACGCGCGTCGCCTCCACCTCGATGCTAACATCCCGCGCCTCCACGCGCGGCGCATCGACGTGATACAGCAGGTTGTCGGCGTAGACGCGGATGTGGTAGACCCCACCCTCCTGCCCGAAGACCGCCTCAGCGGTCGCGCCGGTCGGCCAGCCGTTTTCGTTGTTCGAGAAGTCGTCGACAAACAGGATGCGCAGGTTCTCCGGGGTATCGGGGCGAAGCCCCACACCGACCGCCGCGTCGACCTGTGTCACGCGCACAAGCTGCTGCACCCGGGGCTCGGAGTACGGGGTAGCGGGGTAATAGACGACCAGCGTGTCCGGGTCGATCAGCTCCACTTCGAGCACGAAGGACGTGCCATCCTCCATCTCATAGCGGATGTGCCGGTCACCTACGACCTGGTAGCGCATGGCCTCAAGCTCGACCCCGCCCGCCTCCCGGTTCTCGACGAAGTAGAACCCATCGGCAGCGTAGATGTTGTAGACCTCGCCGTCGGTCTGCTTCCACGTACCGGGGATCAGGGCGGAGAGGCCCACTTCATCCGACGTAACCGGGGCCGCGATGTTCAGGCCGGGGCCGCTGCCCGGCTCGTGCGCCGCCTCGATCTCGTCAAACCAGGGGATCGCCCCGCACGCCGACAGCATCACACTCACCACGGCGATGCCCAGCCCCCACACGTATCGCCCGGCTGGCGACCGTATGCCTCCCATACTGTGCCTCCCCACCGTGACCAGAGGTTGTGTCCTGCTGATCATTATAGTCTGAACCGGGCAGCGGCGATAGTATCGGGTCAGCCGGGCATAGTTCTAGCGGACTATATCACTGTTCCGGGACGCTGCTATACACTGAGATCACTCTCTCTCTGTACAAACCTGAAACTTCGCCGGGGTATGGCTGGTGCATTTCTCGATACGCTGTAGAATTAGGCAGACTCTAACAATGAGGAACACAGCATGCGTCTGTCTTTTCTACAACCTGAAATCATCCCCGGCGACGCCGAGCATAACGTCCGTGCCGTGCAGCACCTGATCGACGAGGCTGAAGGTGATCTGCTGGTGCTGCCGGAGTATGTGCTTACCGGCCCTCCCACCCCCGGCATGGATGTTGCCGCGTGGGCGGCGTACGGGGCGAGCGTCCGTTCGGCGCTCAACGTGCCACCCGGCAAAGCTGTGCTGATCAACACCCTGGTCGAGCGCGGTGGCGAGGTGGTCAACTGCTGCGAGTTGCTGGACACCGGGCAGCAGCAGGCCAAGCTCTACCTGACCGACGCCGAGCGTGCCGCGGGCATCAGCGCCGGGCATGAGCAGCACGTGTTTAGCTTCGGCGAGCGGCAGTTCGCGGTCTGCATCTGCGAGCGGCTGATGGCCGACCGCCTCGCCCCGGCAGAGCAGATCGACTTTGCGCTGTGGATCAGCCACTTCGACCGCGCCGCGCTGCCCGACGCGCTGGCAAGCGCCCGCGAAGTATCCGAGGCGCGGGGAGTGCGGGTATTCATGAGCGCGCTCCTGACCGACGAGCACGTCGGTGTGAGCGCCTACGTCGATGGGAAGCTCCAGCTAGCCGTCCCCCGGCGGCGGAGCATTATGGAGGTCGTCATCGCCTGACGGAGATGGCTGCCATCGGCCCGGATGGCGCCTGTTCCGGCGCCGTCTGTGCTTTTTAGACCGGTGGGGCGCGGGCCGAAGAGGACGGAGACAGCCAACAATGCTAGATGAGTGGATCGAACAACGCAGCCGGGTTTACACGCAGCCGGGGCCATACAGCCTGGAGCCCCGCGAACCTCGACGCTTCCTCACCACCACCGGCGAACTTATCCCCCTCACCGAGAGCGTCATCGAGGAAATCCAGCAGGTCGTCAGCGCCTACCTGCGTGGCGAAACACCGCCCGACTACGTGCCGCAACTCGAGTCGCCGGACGGCAGGCTGGAACCGATCAGCCCGGAATCATTTGGGGAGCTTATCGCTGTCATCCGGCAGGATGCCGCGCAGCGTTCGGTGACCAACCACCTGCTCAAAGATTACCCGCCGATACCCGTCCAGCCGCGCAAACACGAGCTTGACTGGTTTGACACCCACGACGGCGGCCTGCCGCCCATCACCACTGAGGACGCGCCTGAAAACGGTACGAACGGCGCTCCTCCGCCCCCCGATGTGGTCGATGCCGAGTGGGTCATGGAGGTCAGCCAGCGACCGAGGCGAGGGCCGCGCCGCCCGAGACAGCGCCGCCAGCAGAAGAAGGCCGGGGCAGGCTGGGCGCTGCGAGCGGTGATCGCGGTTGCGCTGGTGGCCGTGCTGGCTGTCGCGGTGGCTCTCGCGCTGGGTCTCATCGAGTTGCCGCTACCGCCCGCCCCGGGGCTTGCCGTTACGGCTGAAGCCCTGGTCGGTGAGGGCGGCCCGCCCGGCGACGATCCACAGATGCCCGCACCCAACCCGCCTGCGGACGAGGGGGCAGCCAGCGCACTGCCCGCCGTGCCCGCCGTACCGGCTTCACCGGAGCCAACTGGCCGTATCGCGTTTGCCTCAGACGAGGACGGGGATTTCGACATCTACGTGCTGGACCTCTCAACCGGGGAGATCACCAGGCTGACCGACAACGACGCCGCCGACCGCACCCCTGCCTGGTCGCCGGATGGCAGCCGCCTCATATACGTGAGCGACGAGGCGGGCGACGACGACCTCTACGTGATCGATGCAGATGGCGGGCGACCGCTCCAGGTCACCCACAGCACCGAGCATGACCGCGCCCCCGCCTGGTCGCCGGATGGCTCGCAGGTGGCGTTCGCGCGGGAAACCGCGAACGGAAGCGACGTGATGACGTTTAACACGGCCTGCATAAGCAATCCGGAGGGCTGCGAGAGCGGGCTGCGAACGCTCGTCGGCGGCGGCTACGACCGCGAACCGGCGTGGTCGGCGGACGGGCGGCGTCTGGCGCTCTCGACGGCAGCCTTCCCCGGCCTGCCAACCGCGATCGGCGTGCTGAAGCCCGGAGACGACGAAGTCCGCCCGCTCGTCGGCACAGGCCTGACGGACTTCTCCCCGGCATGGTCGCCCGACGGTCGCTGGATTGCGTTCGCCTCCAACCGCAGCGGTGACTACGACCTGTGGGCCATGTCGCCCGACGGCGGCGCCGTGGTGCAGATCACCCGCAGCACCACGGTCGAGGTTCAGCCGAAATGGTCGCCGGACGGCGCGTTCATCGTCTTTGCGTCCGACCGGCGCGCGGGCACCGACTTCGACCTGTACGTGCTGGACGCCCGGTGCCTCGACACCAACCCTGAGACCTGTGAGGACAGCGTGATCGCCCTGACGGATGGGCCTGACGACGCGCTCGACCCGGCGTGGGTACACTAGCCCTCCGGGAGGGACAACAAAGAGGCGGCTGGTACTGTCCAGCCGCCTCTTCTCTTTTCAGCTTTCTATGAGGATAAAGTCGCGCCTAGTAGCCAAGCTGGGCGCAGGTCGGCGGGGTTGCGCCTGCACGGTTGCCCAGCACCAGTGACCAGTAATGGCCGTAGGTGGTCCCGGCCTGCGCCACATGCGCCAGCCCGACCTCGGTAAAGGCCGCGTTGAGCATGTTGTCGCGATGGCCCGGCGAGTTCAGCCACTGCTGCACGGTCGCATCCGCGGTGCTGTTGCCAGCCGCGAGGTTCTCGCCGATGTAGGTCAGCGCGTAGCCCTGTGCCAGCACACGGTCCAGCACCGAGCTACCGTTCGAGCCGGTGTGGCTGAAGAAGTTGTGCGTCGCCATGTCCTGCGCATGAGCCGCAGCCGCCGCCTCAAGCTGAGGGTTCGGGGCAAGCGGATGCAGGCCGTTCTGGCAGCGCGTCTGGTTGATCAGCGCGTACACCTGCGCGGCATCGCTGGGCGGGGCTGCTGCCGCCGGGGCCGCCGCCTGAACTACATTGCCGTCCCCAACGGGCACGCTCGCCAGCGCACCGTTCACGGTCGCATACCAGGCCGCGATCCAGCCGCTCTGCCCGTTGTACTGCACCTGCAGCCAGTTGCCCGCCGCGTTACGCCCCACCACCGGGACGGTCACGCCTCTCGGGACGGTGCCAACTACCGGGTAGGAGGTACCGGGGCCGGAGCGCAGGCGCAGGTTCACGTGGGTGCGTGCTGAAACGCCCGCCTGAAGCGGTGCTTCCTCGGCGCTGACTGTCGCCAGCGGCAGGAGGAGGGTGAGGACCAAGATCAGCAGCGCAACACGCTGCAGCCGGGAGAGTTTGGGAATTGAAGTCATTAACGGTTCTTCTCTACTTACCGTCCTTACGTTGAAGCCAATATAAACGAGGGTCCAGGGGGGAGCAATAGGACTGTAGTAGTACCTTGGTATGAGGCAAACCCATCCGACATTCTGAGCAGGCTAGAGGATGCGGCAGGAGGATGGTTTTGGGGCCGGTGACTCGGAGCCGCGAAGTTTGTTCGCGGCGATGCATGACGGCACGTGCAATTTGGTGCCGCGAAGTTTGTTCGCGGCGCTGCACCGTAAGTCGCGGCGGTATCATTTGCGACATTGCACCACAGACACACCAAACCCCACCCCCATCGCATCTGCGATAGAGGTGGGGTCAGCAGGCAGCGATGAGTTCGCGCGGAGCTTACTGCTGCTCGCCCGCGAGCGCGGCAAGCTCCTCCTGCACAAGGCGCACCACCAGCGCGTCGAGGTCTTCCACACTGTAGCTGCCCTCCGGCACGTCGTACACCGTGCCCGGTTCGCCGGTGCTCTGCGGCACGTCCCGGTAGGTCAGGAAGATGAAGTTCCCCCCGGTGAACTGCGCCAACTGCCGGAAGACGTACTCCGCCACTTTCTGATCCGGGTCCGGCCCATCCAGACGCGAGCCGATCGGGAAGATCTTCACGCCCAGCTCGGCGGCCACCTTCATCTCCTCGGCATAATCGTAGTCCTGTGCATAGTCGAGGTGCGGCGGTGCATCGGCGACGAGGAAAACGAGGCTCACCGTATCCGCCACCCTCCAGTTGACATCCCACAGCGCGCGGTGCAGCGCCTCGTTCAGCGACTCAGGCGCATCGCCGCCGCCGCTCGCGGTGACCTCCATCAGCGCGCGCTGGAAGGCGTTCACATCGCCCGTGAAGTCCGAGACGCGCGTCACGTACACATCGCCCCGGTCGCGGTAGTGGACCAGCCCAAAGCGCACGTCGGGGCGGCTGGGCAGCGCCTCGATCTGCGCCGACATGCTGAGGATGTTCTCCTTCAACTCGTCGATCTCGTCCTCCATGCTGCCCGTCGCATCGATCAGGAACAGGATGTCAAGCTGCACGGGCGGGCGGCTGGGCGGCACATCGAGCGTCACCGGCCAGGTGGCGTCTGTTTGCTCACGCGTCAGCCGGAACGATGTGCTCGCGCGGCCCTTCTGCACCGTCACCTCGAAGTCCTGCGCCCCGGCATGAGCGGGGTACGCCCGTGGGAAGAACAGCACCTGCCCGGTCGCGGTGGTGCGCAGCGTCGTGACAAGCTCCTGCCCGTCGCTCACACGCACTTCCGCGCCGAGCACGGGCAGCCCGTCGCGGGTCGTCACACGGATCGTGTGGCGCTCCGTGATATCCACGTCGTGCACTGTCAGCCCAAGCCGCTGGTGGAAGTTCGAGCGGTAGTCGAGGTAGGCGCGGAAGTTCTCATTATCGTCGATCTCGCCCGCCTGGAGCGGCGTAAACTGCTGGTCGGGCGGGGCGACGACGGCCTCCCCACCGGTCGGGAGCGCCAGATCCGCCGCGGCGACGCCATCCGCCGCGCCCCCACCGGCAGCCTCAAGGAGCACGTCCGGGGCTGCTTCCACCGTCCGGGCCTCGCGAGCGGGGGCCAGCGTAGCAAGCGGCAGCGCGGGCGCGCGCTCGTCCGCCACACCCGCCACTTCGAGTGCGGGCCGCTCCGCATCGGTGATGCGGTCGGCGGGAGCGGCAGCCCCCTCATTGACCACGACCTCGGCCTCGGGCTGCGGCTCAGCAGCCCTCTCCTCCGCTCGCCGCGGGGCACAGCCAACCAGCGCCGCCATCATCAGCAGAGCGATCAGAATGAATAATTGCTTTGCGATCCGCTTTGTGTTCATGACGTACATCTTCTCCTGTAATACGGGGGTCAGCGCGGTTGTCTCTCCGCCGTCACCAGTACAACGACAGGCCCGCCGCCGGAGTTCCCGGCAGCTTGCCACTGGTAAATCACGCCCGCACCCTCTACAATCTGCCGCGTGAGGAGAAGGCACCGTATTATTAGCAAAGGAACTGTCAACATGACCCATCGTTTGGATATACGCCGCGTTTCGCTCATCGCGGCGCTCGCCCTGATTCTTGCCGTACTGACTCTGCTCGGCTGCACGCCGGCTGCCCCAACCGCCGAGCCAACTGAAGCCGTCGCACCGACCGACGCCCCGACCGCGCCCGGCTCCGGCAGTGACTCCACCCCGGCTCCCGACGAAGGCGGGATCGAGTCCTCAACCAACACCTTCACGATTACGAACAACACGGGCGTCGAACTGTGCCGTGCTTACATCAACCTGGCCGGTACGACACGCCTCCCCAATCAGCTTAAGGACGATCAAACCGTGCCCTCAGGGACCAGCTTCACGTTCGAGAACGTGCGGGCGAACAAGTACGACATTCTGCTCTCGGACTGTGATGACCAGCCTGTCGCTAGCGCTCACGGCGTCTATCTGGGCATCGAGCCTCTCGAGTGGACTCTGGGGCAGCTCACCGACCTGACTTTCGAGAACAACTCCGACGGGGATGTGTGCGCGCTGCACATCTCGCCGGTATTTGCAACAAGCTGGGGGCCGAACCTGCTGACCGACGGCGCGACCATCAAGGCAGGGGACAGCATGGTGATCGAACAGCGCCCGACGGGCCTTTATGACATGCTGATCCGGCCCTGTGACGCCGAGGGCGGCGTTGAGGTCTTCGGATTTGAGATCGCCGAGGGCGCGGCGTACACCTTCGAGGGCAGTTAGCCTGTGCCCCACCCTGGCGAGCCGCTTATTGCGGCTCGCCAGCCCCCTGCTCCCTCCCCGCTAATTCCGAAATTTCTATGAATAATGCCCTTTTTTAATCGTGGCTTGTTGCACTTTTCCCCACGGGGACTAGAATGGGCAGCTATCTGTCGCTTCCCTTCCTATTCATTCCCTCACCTTGAGGAGGAGGATCACCTTATCATGGCGCGCCGCGTATCGTTACATAGAGGTAGAGTTAGCTTGCTGGTGGTACTCGTTGCGCTGGCATTGACATCGCTTGCGTGCGGTATCGGCGGCATGTTCGCCCCTGATCCCACACCCGAACCGACGGTTGAGCCAACCGCAGAGCCCACAGTCGAGCCGACTGACGAACCCACATCTGAGCCCACGCCCGAGCCCACCGAGGAGCCGACCCAGGCGTCTGCATCCGGTGGCGTCAAGGACGATGGGACACCCAGCACTGGCCAACCGCCTCGCTGGAAATTATCAACAACTCATCCTTCACCGTGTGCTATCTGTTTGTCTCGCCATCGGAGGATACCGAGTGGGGTGGCGACCAGCTTGGCAGCGACGTCGTCGCTTCCGGCACGACCTTCACGCTGACGGACATTCCGGCTGGCACCTATGATCTACGCGCCGACGACTGCGAGGGCAACATCCTGAGCCAGGAGTTCGGCGTCGTCCTGGAGAGCGGGACGTACCCCTGGACGTTCAGCGACAGCGGCGTGACGTTCACCATTGTGAATGATAGCAGCATCGACCTCTGCTGGATCTACCTCTCGCCCAGCACCGACAGCGAGTGGGGGCCGGACCAGCTTGGCAGTGAGATCCTGCACGCAGGCGAAAGCTGGGTCATCACGGGCCTTGAAGCGGGCCTGTACGACCTGCGCGTCGAGGCATGTGGGGAGGGCGAGCTTGAAGAATACGGGCTCGACGTCTCCGGTCACTTCGAGTACACAGTGCTGGACTAGCACTAACGCCACCTAATAGCGCCCCTGTCATATGGCTGGCAGGGGCGCATCCTCTAATCACGTTTGTCCCCCCGCTTTTGCTGACAATCCGGACCAAACAAGGTATCATTTTGGTAGTTGTGAAACTGACCACGAAAGACCAGCGAGAGAGCGTTATGAGCACACCTGCGACCAGCTGGGCCTTCCGCCGGCTGAGCATGGCAACCGCCATCGCCGTTTACCTGTTGATTGTCGTCGGCGGCGTGGTCCGCATTACGGGCTCGGGCCTGGGCTGCCCGGACTGGCCGCTGTGCTACGGACAGGTGATCCCCCCGCCGGATGTCACCGCGTTCATCGAGTTTGCGCACCGCGTCGTTGCCGCCATTGGCGGGGCGTTGATGATCTGGCTGTTCGTCGCCGCGTGGCGCGGTTACCGTGACCGGCGGG
>Ga0209537_1004365_pt1 | contig 12112 bp, 12 predicted proteins | sample BioPla4DNA1_FD_187698 | JGI IMG/M metagenome (GOLD analysis project Ga0209537, IMG submission 187698) | Biogas fermentation microbial communities from Germany - Plant 4 DNA1 (SPAdes) (version 2) | ecosystem: Engineered > Bioreactor > Anaerobic > Digestate | place: Bielefeld, North...
AGGCAGAGCAGGAACTGATACTTAAGAGGGTGGCCTTCTAGTCCGTGACAGTGGCCTTATTTGACCGTGAAGGTGGCCCTCTTTCTCCGTTAAAGTGGCCTTATTGGATCGGAATACTCACTACACGGTTCGAGTGGTGATTGAGCAGGAGTTTGCATTCTAGGCAGGGGCAATGCTTTGCCTCTGCCGGCCATACACCGTGAGCAAAATGCGGTCAAAGAGCGTGATTAGCAACACTCTATCCTCTCAGCCCACAACTCGCGCAGCTCTTGCCTGGCTTCCTTAGTCACACGAATCAGCTCCTTCCCTCTGATGACTTCATTATCTCATCAGCGGAGAGGAGCTAGAAGGTACGGCTGGTTTGACGCTTACAAACAAGTCTTTCGTCAGAATCTCTTAATGGACGGTTCCCGCAGGGAAAACGATGCGGAGCATTCCTGGCACCTCGCGGTCATGGCCTGTCTGTTGGAGGAATACGCAGATGAACCGGTGGACCTTGTACGGGTGCTGAAAATGGTTTTGCTGCACGATCTTGTGGAGATTGATGCAGGGGATACCTTCTGCTATGACGAAGAAGCCGGACTGGATAAGGCTGAGCGGGAAAAGGCGGCGGCAGAAAGGATTTACACTCTTTTGCCTGAGGATCAAAGGGATGAATACCTGGCCCTTTGGCAGGAGTTCGAAGAGCGTCGAACTCCTGAAGCGCGGTTTGCCATCTGCTTAGACCGCCTCCAACCCATGCTTCACAATTACCTTACCCAAGGCGGGACTTGGGTTAAGTACCGGGTACCTTTGACCAAGGTGCGGGAGCGCATGGAGGAAGTCAAAGCGGCGTCCACCGTGTTGGGAGATTTTCTGGAAGAACTTATCGCCGATGCGGTGGCACAGGGTTTCTTGAAAGATGAGTAAGTTTCAATCCACCTCTCGTAAGAAGAGGTGCTCCCCGAGGCGGAGCACCTCTTTTTCACTGCACCTTCAGTAAGTTCATGGCTTTCTCCAGGGCAGTATCTACTCCTTGGTAGTAATCGGCTAAGGTCTGCTCTGCAAAGACATGGGGCTGTTTGACTTGCCTTCAAGGTGCCTTAACTCGGCATCTCGCAGTTCCTGAAAACCGTATGTCAGCACATATTTGCCGCTCGGCAGAAGCACTGACGTGGGCAGCTGGTGCCCAGTACAGGCCACTTCCGTTCCCACCACCACTGCCAGGTCGTGTTCCAGGACCGCCCGCACAAACCGGTCCGCAGAGCTGAACACCAACCTGTCGGTGAGGACAACGATGGGCAAGGAGCGGAAAACATCCTCACGGCTGGGTTTGACCTTCCAGCAGTACCAACCGCTGTAGCCAGCCTCTCGAGCTCCCCTGATCCGCCTCCCCAAGAGCGTTTCATATAAGGGCCTCAGCCGGTAGACCTGGTACATGCGGGGAGACTGCCGGTAGCGGTAAGCCGCCAGTACGGTTTCTTCCTTCACCAAGTAGGACAACAGTTCCCGAAAGCTCTCATTCCCTCCGCCGTTGCCCCTCAGATCTAGGATCACTCCTGGAACCTCTGCCCCCTTAAGCTCAGCCGTGATTTGTTGTTGATGCGTGTGGTGGTTTCAATCCACGCTCCCGCACGGGGAGCGACGAACTGGTGTGCTTGAGTTGGGCGGCTTGTGTGTCTTTCAATCCACGCTCCCGCACGGGGAGCGACTCCGCTTCTCACTTACAGTATAGCGCCAAGACGCCGTTTCAATCCACGCTCCCGCACGGGGAGCGACGACGGTAAGCTCTTTTCCCGTCTTGGGATCGTAGTTTCAATCCACGCTCCCGCACGGGGAGCGACAAAATCCCCATCTTCTCAACAAGGTGCCAGACCTGTTTCAATCCACGCTCCCGCACGGGGAGCGACCAGTACCCAGCCGGGCATTTATACACCTCCAGGCGTTTCAATCCACGCTCCCGCACGGGGAGCGACGGTGGCTGGAACATCACGGGCTATTGGAAACCTACGTTTCAATCCACGCTCCCGCACGGGGAGCGACAACAACAAGGTGGACGAGCGCACCAGATACTACGTGTTTCAATCCACGCTCCCGCACGGGGAGCGACGATCTTGGGCAGTTCCGAGTCGTCCACGGATATAAGTTTCAATCCACGCTCCCGCACGGGTAGCGACAGCGCGGCCTTGCCGACGACGAGATGACGTTCGGTGGTTTCAATCCACGCTCCCGCACGGGGAGCGACCATTTGTTCTGTCCGAGTGCATTGGATGGGCGCAGTTTCAATCCACGCTCCCGCACGGGGAGCGACACGTTGGTGAAGACGGCAAAGGCGTCTCGCGGGAAGTTTCAATCCACGCTCCCGCACGGGGAGCGACCATCTGCCAGTGGCTTTAAGGGAGTGAGCTGTGGTTTCAATCCACGCTCCCGCACGGGGAGCGACTTCTAAGCATGATGTCTGCTTCGTCACTATTGTCGTTTCAATCCACGCTCCCGCACGGGGAGCGACCAGGCATACCGTACGCCAGCGAATGCTTAGGAGGGTTTCAATCCACGCTCCCGCACGGGGAGCGACTGTATGGATCGGAAATCACGTGTGTATCGTCGTTTCGCGTGTCCACATCGAGACCCTCATGGTTTGGAGATGGTTTTTCTTCGGAAAGAAAGAGGAAAACGGGGAAAACATTGAAGTAGTAAGCATTGCGATGCTTCCAGGAAGTTTATGTTCAATTGGGGCTCGCACGCACTACACCATTAGCACTCCTTCGGGATCATAGGCTGCTTTTGCACCAACGTGTTCGACACGCCTTTTCCAATTACTGCCAAGATAGTAGTAGCGCAGGCTGTCAGTATTGGGATCAATAATCCTTTCTAACTTTTTCCTCAACTGGGCAAACTGTACTGGATCGACTAAACATTCGAAAACGGATTTCTGTACGCGCTGACCGTAGTCCACGCATGTCTTTGCGACCTGCCGCAAGCGCCTCCGACCTTCGGGAGTCTCGGTGTTCACGTCGTAAGTGATCAAAACCATCATATCTATCACCTACTAACGGACTGTGAATGGAGGATACCCATCAATGTCTCCTCTAATGCAACGTGCTAACAGCAAAGCTTGCCCATATGGAATCAACCCGATCTCAATGCGTTCCTCGAGGTACGGATGAATTATGGTTTGTTGTTTTCGACGCTGCCAGGCATCGATAACTTTCTTTCTACCATCATCTGTCAAGAGAACTCCGCCAGATTCCTTTACTACAAAGTCTTTCCTACTTAGCTGGTTTGTATTAATGAGCGAGAGTGTCAATCGGTCTACCAGGTAAGGGCGAAGTTCCTCCATCAGGTCCAATGACAGGCTTGCTCGCCCGGGTCTGATGCGGTGCAAAAATCCAACCTGCGGATCTAACCCCACAGTTTCTAGAGCTGCTGAACATTCATGCGCTAATAGACTGTAAAGGAACGAAAGTACGGCGTTTGTTCTATCTAGAGGAGGCCTACGGGTACGACCTTTGAAGTCGAAGTCATCGGTCTGACTGAGAATGAGGTGATTGAAAACGCCATAGTAAGTCCGAGCGGCCTCACCTTCGACACCTCTTGCGCTGTCCAGAGACTTTACACGCAGTAGTTTTTCTATGTGCCTTGTTATAGCCTTGGCCGCATCGCTGACTTCTTTTTCCCCGGCACGCCCCTTGTGGTCTCGCAAAAAGCGTCTTAGGACCGCTCGGGAGTTAAGTAGTTTTCCAAGAATAAAGTTTCGCGCGTATTCTAAACTGGTACCTTTATCTCCTGATAAGTCGTATTGCCTTTTCCTTAACAGTACATTTCCACTTACAGGTGAGGACAATTTAGCCAACAGGCGGCCAGAAGGAGACATGAACGAAAGGGCAACACCCCGTGCAGCACATAGGTGCATCAAGGATGGACTGGCTCCCGTGTATCCGAAAGTGACGATTCCCTCTAAGTTGTGGATGGGAATGCGGAAACGAACTTCGTTATCGACGTACACGAGCACGTTTTCCCCTTCTCGACCTAAATGAGCCTCAGGACTTGTAACGTATAGAGTGTTCAACAGTTTGCGGACCGCGATCACCCCCTTATCAGCTGTCAGGTGTTTCGATTAGCTCCTGAATGTAGGATTTTGTGCTGCGCTGTTTGGACAGTTTTGGTACACATAATTGCAGAAGCGAACAACGGTCGCACTTTGAGGATAGCTCTGCTGGTGGTGTTTTTCCGAGACTAAATGTTTTGTGCATCAACCCAGCGGCTTTTTCCGTTTCTCTCCGAAGCGACTGGTCTAATTGTACGGCTAGTCTCTTCCTGGTCTTGCCGTAGAAAATAAACCCGTGATCCAACGAGACACCAAGGATTTCCTCAAGGCACATGGCCTGAGCGCAGAGTTGTACCTTATCCCAGTTTTCTGGTTTTGGCCTGCCTACTTTGTATTCCACGGGCACCGGCCACCAACGGCCGGTGCGCCCGGGGATTCTAGTGCCTTGTTGAGATATATGAAACTCGATAACATCTGCAACTCCGTAGAGCTTGAGTCGGTGAGATACTATGGGAACAGCTCTTGCAATTATCTTGTCTCCGCGTTTTTCCACAATAAACGGATCGTTAGTCTTTTGATGCAGCTCCCGCCCCATAAAGGTGAAGATATTTTCTTGCCAAAGCTGTTCAAGGTGGATAAGGGCCCATTGACGCGGGCAGAAGGCGAAGTGCTGGATCCCCGAAAGGGGTAAATATTCTGCTTCCGCTCGAATATGCATGTTCAGCGTCCTTCATATATTGTTGTTTTGATACCCTCTAGTTTGCCAATAGTGATATCGTAATCATTGATGCTTCTGGGATCCCTGATCCCCTCTTTGACGGCAACTTGTACCGTACGGTGTACCTTAGCGGATGAGTATTTGCCGCTTGGATTAGGATGTTCCCACCAGATTACCTTGTGTACTTCCATGCTGCCTTCGGGCCTAGCGGATGATGCATCATTGTCGAAGAGGTGGATTAGGCATTGTTTGAGCTCTTCCGCGTCCTCATCACTAAATCCAGTTTTTGAAGCCAATTGGGGATTTATGCTGCCATAAAAGACGTAAACCCCGTGATCAACACGATGTTTCATACCCATCGTGTCAGATCCCCGTTTCCCGTCGGTCGTTTCAGTGCTTACACTCTTCGTTATTTGGATGCTGGTAACCGTGACTGGCGCGACAGAAAAGGCGGGATGGATGGAGACGGGACCCCTGATGCCTATAGAAACACCTTCACCCTTTCTGCCTTTGGAGCCCTTGAACGGGAAAACCTGTCCAAAAGCACGCACATCAATCCATTTTTGGCATGCGGCTTTAGCCATTTCTTCTGCGTCGTGCATAGCGTCTTTTAGTTCGCCTTCAGCTCTGGCCCTTAAGCTTGGATAGTCATCAACGCGATAGTCGTCGCTTTGGACAAAGATTTTGTGGCCGCGGTCCAAGAGACGATTGCGAATCTTGCGTTTAATGCATACGTCTGAAATTTCCCCTAAGCCATCGTAGTTTACTCTCGGGCGATTCCCGTTCAGCGGATCACCATTGGGATTCGCGTTGTTTACTTCCAAGATCACAGCAAAATCGATCTTGTTTGTCAGAGCAGCCATTTTTATAAACCTCCTTATAATGAAGTGTTTAATCTTGATTTTCCGTGGAGAAGAGAGCCCTTAACTGGCAGTGATAGCCCAGCAAGAATTCACCAGAAAGTGGACGATCACTCATGTAGTCATCGGGATCGAACAAATCCATTACCCTTGAGATACCATCTACGCGGGAGGCGCCTTTGGCACCCAAGCGGTCTATATATGGTCGGATTGAAAGCTCCAATGTCCGCCACGTTGAATAGGGACGTTCGGCGAAACGCTGCATTAAGCGAGCTGCATTGGTAGGCCGCTGCTCATTGCGTTCGCTCAAAGCCCAGCGCTCAATGCTGTCGGCGTAAGCGAGTAAGCGTCCGTAGAGGTAGTCTCGTGTTCTTCGATTAGGATCTAGAGCCACTGTGTAACCCTCCCTTATGTTTGCACCTTTATATAAAGCGCAGGCTATCGACAGGGTCTTCTTCCACGCCCATTCTTCCGAGAATGCCACTCTATTTGACGCTCGACGAACAGCTGCATTTATGACGTCTGTGGGGAGAGCCTGTCCATCTATAACGCAGGGAAGAAGCCGTTCGATAGTACGCGCTTTCAGCTTCTGATCGAGCTTTAGGCCGTAGGCGGCTTCTGCGATATCGAAAAGGCTGGGAGCACCTATGAACTCTCTTATAGTTGTTCCGTAAAACCCGTGTGGGGAGTAGCCCTGATGCCAGGCAAGGTTTGTGTGCCAACTTTCTAGGCGGCGGAGAAACTCCGAACCCCATAACTCTCGATAAAAGCTGATAGCTATGCGCCCGCGCCCGGGTTTGGCGGAGTTTAGGCCGATGATGTTAATATTGGTGAATTCTCCAAGTTCCTCCTGAAGACCCAGTATTCTTCTGCGCAGCTTAACAGCAAACTCTTCTGCAGTATACGGGATATCTGGTTCATCTGGGGTGCTCAACAGACTGATCGAATCATAAACGGGATTGGGCACTCGTTGGGCGCCTATGGCCCAAGCAACAATAGCCAGGTTGCCACTTTGAAATCCTTGGGTTCTCACTAACCACCTCAGCATGTTATGGGCCTTTTGAGTCACTTCAAAACTCACTCGGGCCGCTTGCGCATCAGTTTCGAATCTTCCACGGAATGTAAAGCCAGAGGTATCGTTTCCGGAGATTAACTTAGCCTTGTCGCCATCATTCCTAATTTTAGCTGGGTGGAAGATTGCCACAGCCGCCTCTTTCCCTGTTGCGTAGCAGATATCGCGCTCGCTTTTCAGTGAGAAATAATAGTCTATCCAGGCTTGAATTAGGTCTCTATCCCGCCATACTGCCGTTTCGAGCGTACCTGGTTTCTCCACTACCCATCTCACGAAGGCGTCCGATTGATGCTGGTTATTTAAGACTCGGAAGATCTCGGGTGGTTCACTCGGATCCGTCCATCTGTCAAGGAGCTCGCCGTCACTGTTTACATGGAGGATTCCGTAGTTCACTAGATCTTGTACTAAAGTGCCTTTCTGAACGTACTTGAGAACAGCGGCCGCTTTGGGATGGCTGTATGGTGAGTTGACCCACGCTGTCAGGTCGTTCAAGTACATTTCATATGGTTCACGCGGGTTTTTCGCAAAGCCGCTTGTGACTACGCCGCCGAACTGCACGAAATCCCCCGCCAAATACTGCAGTTCGTCACATAACGGATGGTTTACAGGTTTCTTACCCGAGCGAGATTCAGACCGCTCGGTGCATGGAATCACAGTTACGCTGTGATCCTTCGGAACAACCGCAGCACGCAGGAATTCCCCGTCATGACTGATGACCACCTCTATATGGGCCTGTTGTGTTGTGTGGCAGATGGGCAGTAGTGGATTGTCTCTATTCATCATTAAGGACTGGTTTCTTTCATAGGTTTCATATAAGGCTGTTAGCCAGCTCATCAGAACCCCCCTTCCTCAAGCACGTCCCATAAGGATTCATCTTCATCAAGCCGCTTAGCGGGTATTCCTACACTACTCATGTGGCGGACGAAGCGGCGAATGGGGCATTCTTTTGGTTTGATCATCTCCACGACACCATGTCTCATTTTCGGTACCCAGAAACGGGCATAGAGTCCGTTGTCGCCTGTTTCGCTCGGGTAATCAAACCCATGGAACATCAATCCCCAGCTCAGTTCTGGGTAATCATCGTAGTACCCCCTACCTTCACCGAATATACACGGCTCAACGTACGCCTGGCATTCGCGTGCTCCAAGGAAAACGTCGCGTCTTCCACCTCGTTCGATCATGCGCTTTGCGATGAAATAGTGTTTATTTTCATTGCGGTCGGGAGCTAGATCCTCCCTCTGCATGTTCCATGTGAAGCGGGCTTGCACTTGGTACTCCACATCGCGCAAGTATGTGTAATACGCCAGATCATTGCCTCCACCATAGTTGAGGGGCTTTACTCCCTTGCTTTCTGTTTGGATTGGTTTCATTATGCGGACTTTTTCAATATGCCACACAATGGTTGGCTTCCAGTAGATAGACTCTAGTATGCCTTTAAGCGCCTGATAAGTCGGAATTTGGTAGGAAAATTTCTCACCACCTATCTTGGTAATAGGGTCGGTAAACAGTGCATATTTTCCATAGACTTTGAACTCGACGATGTTTTCCTTTTGCACGATTTCACCTCCTAGATACTTAATGTGGGCATTTAGCTAGATGGGTAGCTTGTCCACCCTAACTCGTCGTGGTAATGCGTGGGGAGGAGACAAAAGATTCCGGAACCTTGTTGGACTTCACGCAAGGCATGTTCCGCGTGCAGGAGTCTCAGCTCATGAGTGAAGCAGTTGATTGAGAATCGTTGGGCTTTACGCAGTAGGGCCCGCAGCTTCTGCGTGTCTGAGGAACGTGCCAGTTCAGCAATTAATTCTTCGCCTCGCTTGTAAGGAACGATGATCCCGTGACCTGAGTCTGGAATCACCTCAAAGGACTGAGCTGCGCTGCGAAATGACTGGCGAAGCACTCGATTAGGTGGACGATTGTTATTCTTCCGGAGGTATGATTGTTCAGACTGGAAATTGTAGGACAGCAGCTCCACAAGGTTATCGTGCCGCTTAACTGGACTTGTTTGATCTACTGGATATGGCATGTCGCAGTCGCGTTCGTAGAAGTAATACAGGAAGTATCGTTCCAACACAGGGTCACTTAAGAGATGTCCTTGGAAGTAGTTGTTTGCGTCTCTGCGGAATTCTTCCAAAACCCGTTCGGCTTTTTGCTTGGCTATGGCAATATCGGGTAGTTTGTCCAGGTGTTCTTCATTGGAATTGACTAAAAGGACTCTACCTTTGTGCTGCCTTGCTCCATGGCGATTGCAGCGCCCAGCTGCTTGAGCAATTGAATCGATACCTGCCAGAAAGCGGATTACTACATCAAAGTCCACATCAACTCCAGCTTCGATGAGTTGTGTACTCACTAAAATTATGGACTCACCGTCCTTGAGAAATGTGACGATTTGGTCGAGTTTGTCTAGCCGATGTGCTGGACACATTTTGGTGCTCAGGTGATAGACAGGACCTGGATACTCACGCCGTACATGTTTATAGATTTCTTCTGCGGTGCGCTTGGTGTTGGTGATGACGAGAACAGACTTCTGTGCGTTAGACTCGCTTACTGCCAGCTCCGCCACCTCTTGATTACTCCAACCTTTAGGGCGAGTTAAGTCTACAACTTCCACTCTTTCGAGGGCCTTACGTTTTTGCTCAGGCTTAACGGTGATTTCCCTTTCGGAATCATAGGGAAGTGAGCGAGCACGGTTTTGTAAGTTGTGCAAGAGAGGTTGCGTCGCGGTGCAAAGCATTACAGAAGTTCCACAAGCATTTACGAGGAATTTTATCGCGAGATTAAACAGATGGACCATGTTTACTGGCAGAGTTTGGATTTCGTCAAAGATAATGACAGCCTTAGCCAGCTGATGCATGCGGCGGCAGCTGTTTGTACTGAAACCGTAGAGGCTTTCAAGAAACTGCACCATTGTAGTCAGGACGATAGGACTATCCCAGTTCTCGGCTAACAACTTGTAGGCTGCGTACTCCTCACTTTCCTCAAAATATTGGTCTTCATCGGATATTCGCTCGGGCATGAAATTGGAATGGTGCTCAAGGATGATATTGCTGTCCCAGAAATCAACTGCTAAAGCCTTGCGTATGTTTTGGGCATTTTGGTCGATGATGGACGTGTAGGGTATAACATAGATGATTCGCTCCAGGCCGTGTTCGTTGGCATGATGAAGTGCAAACCGCAGACTTGCCAGTGTCTTGCCCGCACCGGTAGGAACGCTGAGGCGAAAAATGCCGGGCGACAGCTTTGCCATACGGAGGCAGTTTTCCGAGATCTCTCGGCGTAAAAAGTCGATCTCATGCTGTGGTTTGAGTGTGCTCAGATAGTCTTCCAGCTGTGTTATTAGCTGCTGCCATGGGATGTATTGAGAGAGTTGACGAGTTTGGAGATTGGTGGGTGAGTCAAAATCAGCGGCGTTTATGCGGTCGGCATCGATTAAGCAGCTCAAGAGATACCTGGTTAGTAACCCGAGCACAAAATACCTTTCGCTTCTCGTATAATTTTCCTCGATTGCCTTACGCAGAACGTGTTCGATTTCTTCGGAGATGTTTGCTTGGAGGAGGTTTTGCAAATCTTGGGATAGATTCGGGGGTAAATTGGATAAGGCTTGACTCTTCCGCGTTTCCGCTTCGTTCTTGGCGAGGCGTAAGCTGAGATTGTCGCATCCATCTGGGGTGAGAATGTCCATGAAGCCATGGTGTGAAGCGACGGTGACCGATAAGACGTCCGCAGCAATACTGGGCATTCCGTTTGAGTTTAGAAATGCTTCGTAAAGCACCTGAGCTCCCGCCGTTGAATGGTCCAGCTTCTTGCCACCAGGCGACTCACTGGATGATGAAATGTATTCTGTGAACTCAAGGGTTCCTTTGCCTATGTCATGAATAAGCCCCACTAGTTGCCCTGCAGCTGACAGCCCGATCTTGCTGGCAAATTGACCCGTTAGCTCAGAGACCCCTTGTAGGTGTTCCCACAAGGATTGGGGTTTGCCGTCGCTTTCCCGAAATCGAGCAATAAAGCACTCGTTCTTGTTGAACTTTGATCACTCCCCTTGCGCTTCTTAACATCGGTTGAAAGTATTATACAAAAAATGGGACACATATGTCAAAACGCCGGACTCTAACTGAGAAGACAACTAGACGCGGTTTGTTGTTTTGTGGTAAAATAACGGTGTCGTAGATTTCTACGCGGATTGAAACTCCGTTAGAGTGCGGCACAATAGGGCAACCGCCACCTGGAAAGGCAGGGGATGGCGGTTGCCTAATTTGTAAGGACTGCGTAGCGAGACAAGAGCGGTGCATCCGCTGCATGAAAGAAGCCCCATTCCAGCGATGGGGCTTCTTGCTATTTCACCACAATATTGTAGATCTTGCCGGGGACGTAGATCTCTTTGACAATAGTTTTCCCTTCAGTGTAGCGGACAATATTGGGGTTGGCCATGGCCAGCTCTCGTGCCCGCTCTACCGGGTCGTCCAGGGATACAGTAATTTCTCCCCGAACCCTGCCGTTTACCTGTACAGCGATATTGACCGTTTCATCCACAACCTTCTGCGGATCCCACGTGGGCCACTCTTGGGCATGTACATATCCGGGGAAGCCCATGTTTACCCACATCTCTTCTGTGATGTGGGGGGCCACCGGGTTGAGGAGGATCAGGAGCGTCTTTAGCTCGCCGTGGGTAATGCGGCCTGCATGGAAAATCTCGTTCAACAGAGACATCATAGCGGCAATGGCTGTGTTGAACTTAAGATTTTCGTAGTCCTCGCTGACTTTCTTAATGGTTTTGTGGAAGCTGGTTTCTAGTTCTGCACTGAACTCTTCGCCAGGAACCGCAATCTCCTGCAGCCGCCAGAACCGGTCCAGGAAGCGCCGGCAACCCCGGACGCCATCGGTGGACCAAGGGACGCTCTTTTCGAAGTCACCGATGAACATTTCATACAAGCGGAGGGTGTCGGCTCCGTACTCGGCAACGATCTCGTCAGGATTGACCACGTTCCCCCGGGACTTGGACATCTTCTCGTTGTTTTCTCCCAGAATCATGCCGTGGGAAGTACGCTTCTTGTATGGCTCAGGATAAGAAACAACGCCGATGTCATACAGGAATTTGTGCCAGAACCTGGAGTAAAGCAGGTGCAGCGTGGTGTGCTCCATGCCGCCGTTGTACCAATCCACCGGCAGCCAGTAATCCAGTTTTTCTTTGCTGGCCAATTCTTTGTCGTTGTGGGGATCGGTATAGCGGAGGAAGTACCAAGACGATCCTGCCCATTGGGGCATGGTATCAGTTTCCCGCTCTGCGGGTCCGCCGCACTTAGGACAGGGGTCTATGTTACAATTCCGGACATGATGATAAGATAGTACTATGAGAGCAAAGGAGACTGATCATGTCCAAAATCCGACAGCGCTATGACGATGAGTTCCGCAAGAACGCAGTCAAACTCAGTTAC
>Ga0209537_1004367_pt1 | contig 12110 bp, 5 predicted proteins | sample BioPla4DNA1_FD_187698 | JGI IMG/M metagenome (GOLD analysis project Ga0209537, IMG submission 187698) | Biogas fermentation microbial communities from Germany - Plant 4 DNA1 (SPAdes) (version 2) | ecosystem: Engineered > Bioreactor > Anaerobic > Digestate | place: Bielefeld, North...
GCTTAAGAACGCGATCAACCCGCCCCATACGACCTGGAGCGCACCACCAATGCCCTCAATGCGTGAAACGCGGCTCTCGACCTTGTTGATGCGGCTATGTACCTTGTCGAAATCATCGTGCGTCTCCTCGATCACACGGTCGAGCTTATTCTCGATCCGGTTGAGCTGGCCGACTATCATCTCTATCCGCCCGTTTTCCATCACGTCCACTGCCCTCCTGCCTGTCGAAATGTGTACACAACTAAGCCGCCCCAGGTGGAGCGGCTCTAGCACTCTTCTGATTCGTCATTCTGACCAAAGTCATCACAAATTATCCAAAATCTCCTGTATGGCGCTGCGATCTTCCTGCGTCAGCTCACCCTCGCAATGCACGATGACAACCCAAGGCTCGGTATGCGTCGCAACGGTCGAAGCCTTGATAGCAGGCCATGACTGTTTCAATGCCCCGTCCACATCTGTTGCACTTAGGGCGCGCTCTCTAGGAGCTGTCATAAAGGCATAATCCCGAAACACTTTCTCATCGCCTCCGCTCAATATCTTAGCAACGAAGCACTAAGGCACTCAATGTCCGATTGAACACCTGGGCCTCACCTTCTTGAAGAAAATACGTCGGGTCGAACATGAACTGCAATTTGATATTATATGTCCCCGGTGTAAGTGTCAGAATCGTGTTCATTGCTACAGGCACATAGGCTTTTCTGCCGCCCTCGCCACTAAAAGGACCGACATGAATGTACCGCCCGGTTGCCGGTATCGGTGAACCGTTTAATGTGAGTCTGAAACGTGCGGCAACATAGTTGTACGCATTACTAATAGCCCCGCCCGTAAAAGAGCACTGTAGCAAGCATAGGACACTCTCACTAACGGTTAGGTTGAGTTCCATACCAGGAACATCTACATAATCAACATCTGAAGTTGTGGACGTTCCTGTTTGATCGTCTACCTGGTACACCTGTGAACTCGACACAGCTATTAGCCCGTCCGGTGCCCAGAACCCATACGTGCCCTGCGGCAACTGCTGGCCCTTCCACTCCAGCCCTGCCAAATGCCCCATATGCACCCGCTTGACACCGGAACCGTCATACTGCGTCGCACCGTCACGGCCCACCTGGAACGTGTTCCCGGCGGCGATGATCTGCCTTGAGTCTGCGTCAATGATGCCCTGCGGGTCCACAAACGGCGCACCCATCGCATACCACGCCTGTATCTGCTCGGGCGTGGCGGCATAGGGGAGGATGAGGAGTTCGTCGATAACTACCGCTCCCCCGAATTCGCCTAGTCGCAGCCTCGTGGGGTGAAAGCTAGCGAACTCCGCCGACGGCGCATCCCATGTCTGAATGAGATTCCCTGAAATGTCTCGCACCTCGACAATAAAGTTGTCAGGAAGCAGCTTCCATGTTACCCCGTACCACGTGTTCGCTTCAGGAATCCAGTCCCTATGGCGATGGCTCGTATAGGAACCCACTGTCGGGTCAATGTAGGGCCTGTTTCTGAATGTCCTAAACCGCACATTGTGCCCTGTCGCCTCGTCAATAAGCTCAAACAGCGCAGAGTCGTCTTTTGCGGCCCCGCCGTAAAACACACTCTCAATCCGATAGGGGGCATACATCCACAAGTGCCCCGTGTGCGGGTTCCTAAGGATAACATCGTACTCCAACCTCCCCGCCGCCCTCGTCCCGTCCACGAAAGAGGTGGCGAAAGGCTTTTTCTCAACCTGCGGAGCAGCTTGTCTTGTGATGGACCCAGCACCTGAATGTGGGTAGTAATAAACCCTAGCAGATACCTCACCATCGCTGTTATTGGTATATGTGGCTTCGAGTCTTTGCCACTCATTTGCTTTTGTCTCCTCAAATCTGGAGCTCGACAGCGTTACACCGTTGGAAACAAATCTCAATACAGGTGCATAACCACCCTCTTGTTTAATAACCTTTACATATATACTTGCTGTATAAGTTTCACCAGGCAAAATAGTAACCATATGGACAGTTGAAGCGGGAGTGCCACTATCTAGTTTTACGGTCTCTGACACAACACAACCCAATAATGTCTCATTTGTAAGGGTTGTGGCTTGATACTGGTTTGTAACCGGAGTCCACTGTGTAGGGTTTACGACCAGGTTTGTTGTACCTTCCTCAACCGCCACTGCTCCACCAAAAACGCCCTCACCAGGTCTCAGCGTGGCAACTGCTCCGGACTCAGGAGATATGCCGTCAGTGCTCACCAACGAGCCGTCGAAGTGCCAGAGGTGCGCGCCTTCGGGCTTGGTCAGTGGGATACCGGGAGCCTCGCCGCCGACGGTGATTTTGTCTGCTTTTATGCGCAGGCCGTGTATCTCATCAAAGACGCCCAGCTCTGCTTGCAAGAGCAGATGTTTAGCAATCTCTGCCTGCACCTCTGTTGCTCTGATAAGACCCTCGGCTATCAGGTCGCCTAGAATATAGACCTTTTGAGTTTGTGTATCAACCGCAAAGACAGGCTGACTCTCTCCCTCAACATCTCCAAGGATTTTAAACCTATCAGCTAAGACTGCGACTTCGGATTCACCTTGATCATCTATGGCTACGCCGATTCCGGTTACAATTAGCTTTCCATCAGAGGTTCTACGCTGCACTTTGAGGGTGATTTCGTCAGCAAGTTGTTGGATTTGGGTGGATACTGTACCAATTTCAGAATTTAGGCTGGTAACAGTGCTTTCAATCCCAGTAGCCCTCATATCCAAACTTGCAACATCTGATTTAACACTATTCACTTCACCTGTTAGGTTGTTGATGTTAGTTTCAGTGTTAGATACCCTGCCAGTTATACCCTCAATTGAAGTGGTGAGTTCTCCAACCTTCTGATTGTAGGTTGTGGTGTCTACTTTAGTGCCCAGCTTGGCATCAGTTTCAGTCTTGGTGTAAACTTCAGATCGCTCTGCTTTTTGGGCAATGGCCCCTGTGTGGGCCTCAATGGTTAATTCGGCATCTGTAACCCTAGTGGTCAAGTCATCAACAGCGGTCTTGTCAGCCTTCTTGCCAAGCTCTGTGTTGACTTGTGTCTTGGTGTAAACATCACTAGCATTGGCCTTTAGTGCGATTTGTCCGGGTAACACATCGAAGACAGCATCTTCTACAGTTAAAAGTCTATTTCCATGCTCGTCTATATCTTCTTCTAGGCTGGATACGCTTGCTTCAATGTTACCCGCCCTAACTTCTAGGCTCCCGGTTCTGGATTTTACGTCGGATACTTCACCTGTTAAATCATCAGTAACACCCTCAACGGCTGTAACTCTAGCAGATATGCTGTCGTAGCTTGTGGTCAAAGTGCTTACTTGGTTGGATACAGCGGATAAATCATCTTCTAGGGCTTGAACCTCGGCCTTTTCAGCTTTGGCTTCAATTTTACCCGCATGAATAGTCAATTGCCCCTCGGCTTCAGTTACTCTACCTTCGAGGGTGTCAACCTCTTCTTTTGTTGCTCGTGCTTCAATTTCGTCTGCATGGGTAGACAAGGTTGCTTCTGCTGCACTTACCCTACCGGTCAGTGTATCTACAGTAGATTTATCAGCCTTTTGTGTTATAGCTGTGGCATTTTGGCTGATTAAAGTGCTGTGTTCGGTAACAGTGCCAGCTAATGCGTTAAAATCTGTTTGGCTTACTTTGCTAGATAACTCACCCTCAATGTTAGTGATCTTCTGATTATGAGTTGTCAAGGTACCGTCAATGTTAATTAGTTCGGCTTCGGCATCGGATATTCTATCTTTTGCTTCTGCAATTTCTGCATCGATAGTGTCAAGCTTATCCTCAGCATCACTTAGCCTGCTTTTAGCCCCAGCAACTTCGGTTTCAACCGAAGTTAACCTGTTTTTAGCATCGGTTATTTCAGTTTCTGCTGATGTTAATCTGCCTTTTGCGGCATTTAAATCAGCAATTGTATCATCAACAATGCTATCTAGATCGGATATTTGTGCTAATGCATCAATAGCACCTGTTTTTGCTAGATCAATATCACTGCGCAAAGATTCGGTCAGCTTAGACTCACCAATGATCCCCTCAGGTATATCAGCTTCAGCCAACGAATTTGTAGCGGCATAGATAGGCGTAGACTTCCCGCCCTCACCCAACACGTCCGCTGCAGCGACTTCTATTTTGAACCTAGTTCCAGGCGAAGCGTTGTACGTGATTCTGCCCGCGTTCAGATACGTCGTGACCTGCGTGTCTCCGGTTGGGTCGCCCTCATCGTCTACTGGTGTCATGTAGAGGTTGTACGACACGATGTCGTTGTCGGGGACAGGGTTGATTGTGATCCACAGCGCGCTGAAAAACTCCTGCACAGTCGGCTGCGGCGGTGTGCTAGGCGTTGCGTTGGTCACGGTGATTACAGCCGAGGTCTGTGAGTAGTGGCCCCCGGCGTCGCGGGCACGCAGATAGAAAGTCTCGCTGCGGCTCTGAGGAACAATCACCGCGGTGGTCTCGGTCCCGTGCCACACTCTACCCAGCTCTGTGCCCCAGTCTGCATCTACTCGTCTGATCTCATACTCAACCGCCCTTGTCACTGGATGCCATCTCAGGGTGACATTTCTGACGAACTCGCACGTGTCCCAGATGGGCGTATCAGGAGCGACGTCGGTGACAGGCAGCGGGTAATCCGGCTCACCTGGGCTACCAGGTCGAGTCTGCATCCTCAGCCATCTGTTATGGCCGCCGATGACTCGACCGCTGGCGATTACCTCGGTGCGGAACTTATTTCTGTCATAGTCGATCGTATGCCGCACAGACTCGACACCGTAGAAGGTCTGATCCTCAGACATGCGCGGATTGGTGATCGTGATCCCGTGCATGATGTCCAACTCCGGCAAGAGTGGCATCTCGATTCTGTTGGTCGAAGCCAATTGCGACAGGTCAGCCAGCGCGGCATCAGCGAGCCTCCGGGCCTCTGCTTCCGTATCGATCAGAGAGGTGTCGGCCTCCTCGATTTGCATAGCGCGGCGTCTGAACTGCGCTATGCTCGCCTCGTCTGTGACAGTGACACTCCTGCGTTGGCCTGTCGCCTTGTCACGCCAGGTGACCTTGACCACATTGCGTATGTCTTTGTCGCTGATGTCGAGCTGCTCCACGATGATGTCGTCGGTTGACGTAAGTGCGAAGTCGGCGGTCGAGGCATCCTTATCTCGCTCCGGCTCAAGGAGGGTGAGACGATACTGGCCAGTGCCCGAGTCCCATCGATAGCCGATGAAGTACCCCACCTGGCCAACCGCCTCCTGGATTGCATCCCAAACGGACTTGTGCTCGACCTGGTATGGCGTGACCATGAACCCAGGAGAGACCGGGCAATAGACCAAGACCTCGCCCACGCCTAGGTTGGCATCAATGATCTGCTGCAGCACGGTTTCCAGCGGCACGCCCTCATCACTGCCGTACTGCTGCACCTCCTCGATGTAGCAGTCGCCCAGCAGCTTGGCCATGTCTCGGCAGGTCAGGTCCACTGTGGTGTCGCTATAGCTGATCGAATCGCCGAGTAGGCCGTGGAACAGAGTCACCCAGCTCGACGGTTCCGCTCCCGGGGCAGTGACGGCGACACGCAACATAATCTCGCGGTTCGGAAAAAGGATCGGCGAGCTACCAGGGTCGAGTGTGTAGACAGGCCCCCTGCGGCGCAGCGAGAAATCTGCCGACGCAATGACGCCATCGACGCCCGAGGCCCCCAGCTGAGTCACATCACCTTTGTTGACTACCGCACGAACGAGGTGATCAGACAGGTCGAGCCACGTACTGCCATCTGAACCACCAATATACAGTTTCGTGTGTATCTGCCGAACGTTAGGAATCATAGCTGCTGACACCTCACTGTTCCCGGATGGTCAAAGTCAACTGTCTGCCGTCGTTGTGCCAGACGCCGTCCCGCCCAAACTGGACGAACTCCTCATCCTCAATGTCTACAAAAGCCGTGTAGCTCGTGCCCTTGAGCACGAACGTTGTTGTGCCGCCGAGCAGCCCCTCAATGTAATCCGTGAGTGTTGCAGCCTCGGCGGCGGTCATCGGGCGGGTCTGCAGACGCCAGCTGTGTTTGATCGCCACCACATCGCGCCGCAGCTTCCCGCCAGCTGTCCGAGTCTCGTCGCCTATGGTCTCGCGGCCGATCGTGACAGCGTAGACGTACGGAACTTCATTGCCCCCGATCATTGCTACGCCCATGCAACATCACCTGCCAATCCGTATCTACCAAGGCCAGCATCTCTTGCTCCCTTTACAACTGCCCGACGGACGCGATCCTCGAAGTCGTCTGCGTATATCGAGCCTTCGACATGCACCTCGACGACGACCTTGCCGCCTGCCTCATCGAGCGGGACGACTGCCTCTGGACCGCGCTCGCCTACCATGGCAAACGTCGGCCTGGTCACTATACCGCCCTCTGCAAGCGGGATTGGGTCGGCGACCTGGAACCGGCGCAGTGCGATCTTGAAACCACTCGGCACGTTGCGGAGCGCCGAGTTGACGCTGTCTACGTTCTTCTTCAGATCCTTCATTCCGAGACCAAGCTCGTCGAGCACGCTGTAGAACTGCTCGCTGTGGTCGCTGATCTGCGAGATGGTGTCTCGGATCGCATCCAGCTCGCCTGCGCTCGTCACACCGTCTCTGACCGCCTCGAATATCTGGTTGCTCAGCGTCTCGAACAGTGGACGCATGGCCGCGCTTTCGAGGAACCCCGCGATCAGTGCGTTGCGCACGTGCATCAGTAGACTTGTCTCTAGCTGCGCCGAAAATGCCTCGACCGTCTCAGCCGAAAATGCACTGCGGACACTGCTGACAAGATCCGACACCGTGATGCCGAGCACACTCTTGAAATCCTCGATTAGCTGGTTGAGAGATTCTCGCTGTGCTTCGAGCTGTTTGGTTATGGCCTCAATCTCATCCTGCCTCATACTGTGGGCTATGCTACCACCTGCCGCAGCCCCAAACAGCCCGCCTACCAAAAGCCCGAGAGGCCCAAAGAGCGCGAATCCTATAGCCGCACCTGCAATCCCGCCACCGACCGCCCCCGCAGTCGTCACTCCGCTTATACTCGCCTGCAGATCGCTGATCGTGCGCTCAGTCTCAGCGATCGAACGCCTCATCTGATCGATGGCCCCATACCGAGCCTCTGTGCTCATGCTACGAGCAGCCTGCACCAGCTCGTTGGCCGCCTGGATCTGGAGCTCAGCGGCTTGCGCCTGCTGCTGCGCGGCACCGCCGAACAAACCCATGATACCGCCAACGACCAGGCCGATCAAGGGATTGATCCCGAGGAGTGCCGCCGCACCGTAGCCGATACCTGCACCAACGAGAGTACCTGATCCAGTAGGACCGAAGCTTCTAAGTAGCTCATTGAGCGGCTGCAACAGTGCTGCGAACCCTTGCGAAACAGCATCGATCGCCCGTTTCAGCTCCTCGGAACTCGCAGTCAATGCGGCGAGAGCCGCCGCTGCGATGCCGTACGCGGTATTCATGCCAAGCCCGCCCTCTTCCTGCGACTTGACTGCGTTCTCGTAGGCCGCCAGGGCGTCGCTCAGGATCGGCACCTTACGTACCCAGGTTTTGAGCGTGTCCTCGACGGCGGCTATCACACCCTCCAACGCGCTTGATAGCCCGTCGACTTGTTCTGTGGTGTCCTTCACGATATTGCCAAACGAATCCATCCCCGAGAGACCGTCAATGTAGTCTTGCAGGCCCGCCCTCATCTGGGCGAAAACCGCCTTGATCTCGGCAACCTTCTCCTCGCCCACGAGAGCGACAGCTAGAGCCTCGATGGCTCCGGCGATGATTTCAAACAACTTCGCCAGGCCAGCCAAGATCGTCTTGCCCAGGCTTCTGAACATATCATTCATGGTTGTCACAGTTGATTGGGCCTCAACAAGGCCGGGGATACTGACCGTTCGGCCTGTCTGGAACCCCGGCACACCGAGAAACTCAAGCACACCAGGAATGCCCTTCCGCAAAGCCTCCCATGGAATGACGGCCTCTCGACGGTGGACAACACCCACCACCTCATCGAGCGGACCCCAACCTGTCCATGGAGTGCCGCTCTGATATCGCTCCCATGACCCGTATCCAAACGTATGTCTACCGATTGTTCCTGTTGAGATGAACTGGGTGGGATCAAGGAACCAGGCCCCAGCGTAGCTCCTGCCGGCAGCCATTGCTGCTTCGTATCGACGCTGCACGATATCAAGATTCGCAAAATGCGTCGCACCGGCAGTTACACCTGCACCCTCCGCAAGCCTACGCAGAGCTAAATCCACCGCCTCAATCGCATCAGCTGCTATCTGCCCGCTCTCAAGGAGCATGTCAAACGCACCACTCACAACCGGTTCGAACTGTCCAGCCTTGCGAATAACCTCCTCGACTGTCTTACCATAATATTCCGGATTAGCCGCCATGCGATTGAAAACAACCTCAGCAACCGCCGCCATACCCTCTAGACCTTCAGTTCTTGCCTCCAACTGTACGAGTGCTGCAAGCATTCGCCGTTCTTGCTCAGTCACACTCAGAGCAGCTTCCTGTTGAGCTTGCATTGTTTCAACGCGTTTTTTGACCCAATCAGGGGTTAAGAAGTCCGGCAGAAGTTTATCCAGCACCGACGCGATCCCGTCGAGAATTGCATTACCGAGCTTCTTTCCTGCCTCCAGGAACACGTTCAACACGCCTGCCACTGCTTTGTCTATTGCGGTCATGAGTAGGTCGACCAGGTCGAACCCGAGCAGGAACCCCTGGGAAAAGAACTCCGAAACGGATAGCCCGAGATCAACAAACTTGCGGAGCCACTCTGGAATCTCCAGCTTGCCTACACCCATCTGAGGCGTCCACTCTTCGAGCTGATTCTTGTACTCCTGGATCGCTGTTCGCATGTTTTGGATCCCCTGCGTGCCAAACTTGAACGTAGCCTCTAGGACACCCATAATGCTGATTGGGATCGAGACTGGTTCATCCATGTTGATCTCCTTAAGCGACTGGTGGATTGCGTCGATCCACGCAGCACGGCCCTCCTTGTCCCCAAAAGCCCAACCGATCGCACCAGCAGTGAGGGCTAAGAGAACACCCGCCACAGTTATTTTACCAAGCACAAGTCCGCCTGTGGCGAGTGCGGAAGTGGCCGCGGTGATTGCGGGCCCAAGGGATTTTAGAGCGCCTGGGAGCACTTTCCAAGAGAGCACCGCCCCGAGTAACGCGAGACCAATTCGCACAACGGCCTGATCCAGGCTGATGTCGATGGCCTTAATAACCTTTTCACCGAGCGTCAGGTCAGTATCTGCCCACACTTGCTTAATCCTGGCGACGAAATCGGAGATAGCCTTCACGCCTGGAATAAGTTTTAGGCTCTCAACGACCTTCTCGGCAAACTCGAGCTCTTCGTTGTTCCAAATTTCCTGTAATTTCCGGAGAAACCCGACAAGCGCGTTTTCCTCTGGGTCCAGCCCCAGAAGCGATACTACCTTCTCAGAAAGGGTAACACTCGTATTGATCCACCAGGTCACAATGGATTCAATCAAACCAGTCACTGCAGAAACTGTGAGTTTCACAGTCTCAATGATCTTCTCTGGCAATGATAGCTCACTGTCTTTCCACACATCCCTGATATCGTTGATGAAGTCGATCAGTGACTGACCGCCAGGTATGAGTCTAATCGTCTCAACAACTTTCTCCCCAAACGACAGGTCCTCACTCTTCCATATGTCATTGAGATCCTCTAGGAACTGAACAATCCACAGGTCATCTGGATCGAGGCCCAACAATGTAGCACCGCGCTTGACAAGCTCGAGTGTGATCCCCGTCCACCAGGCCATGATGCTCTCCACCAGGCCAGCTACGCCCTCAGCCACGATCGAAACTGTCTTGAGGATCTTCTGGCCGAGACTCAGGTCGTCATCAGTCCAAGTGTCCCAGATCGCTCGTATCGACGGTGAGAGGTCAGCGATAGTCTCAGCCACGATCGAGACTGTCTTGAGAACCTTCTGCGGCAGGGTGAGCTCGTCCGAGGCCCACACCTCCTTTATTCGGTCCCAAGCCTCCCGAACCTTCTGCCCAAAGTCGCTGGTGTCCCACCACGTTTTGAGAGACTCCCATTTCTCAAGAATGACGTCGACGATCTCGACCGTCTTGTCTCTTATACCAAGCCAGTTGTTGTCCCACGCGGTTTTTAAGCCCGCGACACCGAGAGCAATTAAAGTAAGACCTATAACTAACGGGCTGGTCAAGAGCCCAACAACAGAGCCTAGCAGCAGAAGCCCCTTGATGAACGCACTGATAGCAAACGCCGTGACACCAAGAACCGACACAATGCCAAGAATAGCCCCGCCCAGTGCGACCCACTGCACGATTTGCGCTCGCTGGGACGCGTCAAGGTTGTCAAACAGGCTAACTATCTGCTGCCCAATATAGATGAGGGTGCGGGCGTAGGGCATCAGGTCCTGGCCAAGAGTTATAGCCACACCTTGGATTTGTGACTTGAGGATGTCCCACTGCCCGCTGAGGGTGTTGAGCTGCTCCTTTTCGATCCTCTCAGCGAGTCCACCGGACTCCCGCAGTCGATCAATGAACGTCATGAGTGCATCGGAACCCTGGCTTACAAGCGCCGTCATTGCCGGGCCAGCACGATCCCCGAATATCTCCATCATGTCGGCTGCAGTTGCGCCCGACTTCTCAAGCTGTGTGATGATGTCCTCGAATGGGAGCAGCTCCCCAGTCGCTGTCTTGGTCTGCACGCCGAGTTTCTTAAGCCGGTCCTGAACGGCCTTAGTGGGATTGAGAAGCCTACTTAAGGCTTGCCGCAGGGAAGTTCCTGCCATGCTGCCCTGTATACCTGCGTTACCCAACAGCGCAATAGCCGCAGCAGTAACCTCGAACGATACACCTGCGCCTTTGGCAATCGGACCGACGTATTTGAAGGACTCGCCAAGCATCTTCAGGTCAACGTTTGCGCCGGTCATGGCCGAAACAAGCACGTCAGTTGCCGCTCCGAGATCCTCGACCGCTAGACCGTAGCCAGTCAAGATGTTGGTCACAATGTCCGCAGAGGTAGCAAGGTCCATCATACCAGCTGTGGCTAATCGTAGAACCGTGGGCATGGCGCCGATGATCTCGTTGCTCTTGAAGCCAGCCATCGCCATGTAACCCATGCCTTCTGCGACTTGTTGAGCGGTATACTGAGTTGCCTTGGCCATGTCGAGGGCTGCCTTTTCCATCGCCTTATACTCAGCGACGCTGGCCTGGCTAACCGCCTTGACACGCATCATGCTTCTCTCAAACGTGGCGGTAGTCTGGAGCACACCGGTGGCAGCGGCAGTTATGGCAGCCAGCCCAACTGCGGCCTTCTTGCCGACACGCGCAACGTCATCCAGAGTACGAGTGACAGACATGGCGGTGCGACGAAATTGCTGCATCGTCCTCTGTGCCTGGGTCATGTTGCGATGGAATCTGGCTGTATTCGCTGTTAGGTCGACTACCAAAGACGCAACTGTCGCCACGTACCTCACCTCCGTTACGTGAACAGAGGAGCCGTTAGGCTCCTCCATCATTTGTCCCTGATAACTTGCCTTTCTTGCCACCGAAGGCTAACGCCACAGCTTCCGCAGCGGCTTTCTGCTGTTCCAGCGTCTGTTCTTGCTGTTCAAACTTCGGCATGAAGTCGCTGGGTTTGAACGCCTTAGTGCCCTTCTTGCGATTGGCATTCGCAATAGTACTAGCTACGATACCAGCCCGCAAGTCTGCCCGCTCTTCACCATGAGGTTCCAGCTGCAAATACGCTGCCCATTCGGTGAGTTCTCGGCTGGTATGTTTATCCAAGACCTCCCCCGGCGACATTCCTAGTAGAATCGCCAGCCGAAAAACTAGCCGCCGGAATTCGTTTCGTCGAAATTTTCGGTGAGCTCCTCCATGTCTTCCCGGGTAATTCCACTCAGTTCTTGTGCCACAACAAAGATCCGATCAAGCGCCTTAGCGCTCTTCTCAGAAAGTAGAGCAACGTCTGCATCTGTAAATAAGCGGTTGCCCTCCTGGTCTACAGTACACATCACCACTAGCTTGGCACGCGCATTTTTCATGTTGATCTCAGTGTTGCGCCCGCGCTGCCTGATGATGTTAGCCTCAAACTGATCC
>Ga0209537_1004368_pt1 | contig 12103 bp, 10 predicted proteins | sample BioPla4DNA1_FD_187698 | JGI IMG/M metagenome (GOLD analysis project Ga0209537, IMG submission 187698) | Biogas fermentation microbial communities from Germany - Plant 4 DNA1 (SPAdes) (version 2) | ecosystem: Engineered > Bioreactor > Anaerobic > Digestate | place: Bielefeld, North...
ATATCAAAACAGCCTGGAATGGCACTGAGTCTTGATACGGGAGTGCCGCACGCGATATACCAGCTTACATCCCGGCCTGCCGCATCGCAGCGTTTTTTGATATTTTCAACGCAATTAGCCGTGTTTCGCTCGATATCGATTTCCGAACCTTTAACCACTACCGCATATGTTGTTATATTCCATCTGAAAAAAATAAGCTCGGGATGATCGATAAAATATTTAGTAACACTGTTCTGCACCGCGGCGAGACTTTCGGTATAGCTTTCCGGTACGCTGCCGTCGTATTCGACGCTGCTGAGCGAAAAAAGAACAATATTATAAAAAGGAGCGATTATATCGATATTCAGATTTTTTGCCGTATCACAGATTTCCGGGACACTCAGGCCGCCGGTGACAATCTGCTCAAAAAATCTTCTGCGTGAAAAATTTTCGTATTCCTGGGCTTCCCGTTTAAAGTTTTCTATGTACTGCTGCTGATACTGCTCTTCCTGTATTTTCTCCCGCATCTCATTGAGCATTTCCACGAGTTTTTCCTTAATGATCGGCTTAAGCAGATACTGCTCCACACCGAGGTGAATGGCCTGCTGCGCATACGAAAAATCGTCATAACCGCTGATTATAACTATTTTTGTCCTGGGAAGCTCTTTACGTACGAGTTTAATTAGTGACAATCCGTCCATAAACGGCATTTTAATATCGGTAATAAGAAGATCGGGCTGTATTTTACGAATCATCGGCAACGCGAGTTCGCCGTCGGAAGCGTCGCCGGTATAATGAAATCCGTACTGTTCCCATAGAATGTTATTACGTATGCCTTCGCGCACCACTTTTTCATCTTCGACAAGAAAAACCTTAAACATGCCGGTTCTTCCCTTCTCAATAATGCCTGTACTCATAATGAAATGCATTAAAAGGAGCGGTAATATATTGATAGAAACTTATAAGTACATATATATATGATATAGGCTTATCTTCTCATACAGCGGGAACTTATCTTGCGTACATATAATAATAGCACCATAAAAAACAGATTGTCAACAATATCCATAAGGCTTCATCAGGTATTGACAGCGTTTATCAGCGAATATATTATTAAAACATACCATTCGTACATTAAATAATGAAACCAGTGATAATATGGATTTTTCAACGCTGCACGCTCATGACTGCGGTAAAAAATATGCGTATAATTTTGATGAAGTAATTGAACGGCATGGTACCAGCTCATTAAAATATGATCTTGCCGCAAAAAGGGGATTTCCCGAGGACATACTTTCTTTCTGGGTCGCTGATATGGATTTTAAATCCCCTCCCGAAGTTATCGAGGCATTGTCCCGAAGAATACAGCACGGTATTTTCGGTTACAGTGATACCATCGACGATTCCTATTTCAACGCGCTTTTTAACTGGTACAGGGACAGGTTTGACTGGCAGATCCGGCCCGAATGGCTTATAAAAACACCCGGTGTGGTTTTTTCCATCTGCACCGCAATACGTGCCCTGACAAAACCCGGCGACGCGGTTTTAATCCAGCAGCCCGTATATCATCCCTTCGCAAGCTCGGTGAAGAACAATGACCGGCGGCTGATTGTCAACCAACTATTTTATGACAATGAACGATACCAGATGAATTTTCATGAATTCGAACGGCTTATTGCCGAAGAGAAAGTCAAGATGTTTATTCTGTGCAATCCTCATAACCCCGTCGGTCGTGTATGGACGATGGAAGAACTGACCCGGGCCGGCGACATTTGCGCCCGGTATGGAGTGTATGTCATTTCGGATGAGATACATCAGGACTTTGTATATCCCGGATACAGGCATTCAGTGTTCGCAGACTTAAAACCGGAATATGCCGATATTGCCGTTACCTGCACAGCTCCGTCAAAAACCTTCAATATCCCCGGGCTTCAAATTTCCAATATATTTATAAGCAATGAAAAAATACGCCGGCTGTTCATTGAAGAATTAAAAAGAACCGGGTACAGCCAGCCTAACCTGATGGGAATGCTTGCCTGCCGGACAGCATATGAAAAAGGAGCGAAATGGCTTGATGATTTAATAGGCTATTTAGCCGGCAACCTTGCGCTTTTCCGGAAATTTTTATCCGATGAACTGTCCTCAATTAACCTGGTCGAGCCTGAAGGCACCTACCTTGTATGGCTGGATTTCAGTAAACTTGGTCTTTCCGACCGGGAACTCGAACAACTCCTGTTACAAAAAGCGAAAATCTGGCTATCTTCAGGAACAACATTCGGAGCAGGAGGTCAGGGTTTCCAGCGTTTCAATATTGCCTGTCCTCGCACTGTTCTGCAAGAAGGCCTTAACCGCCTGAAGAATGCACTTAAAGATATTTAGATAAAGTAAATGCACCATTGATATCTTCAGATGATCTATTCCCTCAAAGATTATAGGCTGTCTATCTGTACCAGATATTATCGTACTCGGTAAAGTTTTCATCAAACATAAAGGACATTGATTTGTCATAAAGCCTGTCCGCGTAAAAAGTACAGGTCTGTGTTTCTTCATCATAGGTCTGGTAATATTCTGTATTCCAGTATTTTTCATGCTGGATTACATCCAAGTCGTCTACTCAATCTAAAAGGCCAAAATACGTACTCGGAAACATGTCGAAGGGGTATTTTGGGGGTAAAATTTTAACTTAAAAAATGGTAGGGTTGAGTTGACAGATTAGATAACCGGCATTTTTCTTAGGGTTGAGGAGACAGAATGGGTGTATATTCTATGCAAGCAACTTGTTTGTTGCATAATAAAAATGGACAAAGGGGAGTGCGGACGAAAACCTGGACTTAAAATAAGTCAGGAGGTAGTAGTCCATGTATTCATATGAAGATCGAATGAAGGCAGTGAAATTATACATCAAGTATGATTTTAGCGCAGCTGATACCATTAGGGAACTTGGTTATCCAAATCGTAAAATGCTAGTTCGATGGTATAAAGAGTATAAAGAAACAGGTGATTTACACAAGCAATACATCAAGCGCCCGAAATATACACCCGAGCAGATAAAGGCTGCCGTTGATTATTATCTGGAGCATGGCCGCAACATTACCCGCACGGTGAGGGCATTAGGATATCCATCACGAGATGAACTTGCAGAATGGATTGACGAACTGGCACCTGAAAAACGAAAAGCTCGCATAAAAAGCGGTACAATGATACAATTTTCTCAAGAGCAGAAAAATAATGCGGTCATTGAACTATGCACCAGAGAAGAGTCTGTTGCTGCCGTTGCTGACAGGATAGGTACCAGCAGAGGTGTCCTGTACAAATGGAAAGAAAAACTGCTCGGTAAGGAGTACATAAAAGACATGGAAAAACCAAGGAAACCATCACTGCCTAATGACAGGGAAGCGCTTGTAGCTGAAGTTGAGTCTCTAAAAAAAGAGATATATCGAAAACAAATAGAACTTGATATTCTAAAAAAGGCGGCAGAAATCGTAAAAAAAGACCTGGGCATCGATCAGCAGGGCCTGACAAACAGAGAAAGAACCATAGTGATCGATGCCCTCAGGACAAAATATCCACTGAATGATTTACTTGAGATGACAGGTTTGTCAAAAAGCAGTTATTATTATCAGAAAGAGACTCTGAGACGGCCTGATAAATATGGCAGCATAAGAACGAGGGTAAAAGATATTTTTTGTGAAAACAAACGCCGCTATGGTTACAGGCGAGTGCATGCAATAATCAGGAATAATGGTACAACAGTATCAGAAAAAGTTATACGAAAAATAATGAAAGAGGAACGACTTGTTATATCATACAGAAAAAAACGAAAATACAGCTCATATAAGGGAGAGGTAAGCCCTGCACCGGAAAACGTAATCAACCGTAATTTCCATGCAGATACTCCTAACACCAAATGGCTAACGGATATTACTGAGTTCCGCATACCTGCCGGCAAAGTTTATCTTTCGCCGATAATTGACTGCTTTGATGGGATGGTAGTTAGTTGGGCGATAGGGACCAGCCCGGATGCAGAACTGGTTAATACGATGCTGGATAATGCCATAAGTCAACTCTCGGGAAATGGGCATCCAATCATACACTCAGATAGAGGCGGACATTATCGATGGCCTGGATGGCTTTCAAGAGTTGAAAATTTCGGATTGATCAGATCAATGTCAAAGAAAGGTTGTCCACCAGATAATTCTGCTTGTGAAGGATTCTTTGGAAGACTTAAGAATGAGATGTTTTATAACCATTCATGGAAAGGAGTTTCTATAGAGCAGTTCATCAAAGAACTTGATGATTATCTTATATGGTATAATAAAAAACGCATTAAAATATCACTTGGAGCGATGAGCCCTATTGATTACCGACGTAGTATGGGTTTGATAGCATGAAAAAGTCCAAAAAAATGTCCGCACCCCCAAGTGAGGAATTTTATTTTGCAAAAAACAAGCAAACTCATTCCATAAAAGAGCTTTTCATAACTTGCAAGTAACACAGAAAAAGGCTTAAACGAGTTTTGACAACTTACAACTAAAAGGCAATTATTCAAAAATCACTGAAAAAGTCGGTTGTCATGAAATAATCATTTCTGCAGCAATGAGTACAAAAAGCAGGGCAACCAAAGTTATTGTCATCTTACATTCATTCGTATATAATGACAACTATAATGACAACTTTACTCCACTCGTTGTTTGATTATGTGGAAAATATTATAATATTATTTTGCAAGGGGGTGGTATTAATGTATTTTTCTATGGATGATATAGGATTTGAAAATATAGAAAAAATCAAATTAATGCAAAATGAATCAATGAGATGGGAATTCATTTATGAAATTGCAAAAGGATATGGTTTTGACGGTATTCATTTTACACCATCTTTATATAATGAATTCGGCCTGGATTTACATAATATACCTAAATATTTCGAAAATCTTAAGCTTACTCTTCACCTTGGAGGATTATATAAATTAACTACTGATAAAGACTATGAAGCATTTGATAATTATTTATGTGATTCATTTGAAATCGCTATGAAGCGCAAAATGCATGATATATCTATACATCCTCCATACGTTTATGGTATTTCATCTAATGAACGTAAAATGTGCCTGTGTTTTTTTGATAAAGCAATATCAAAATGGGCAAAGAAAGCAATTAAATCAAATATTTCATTTACTTTAGAAACTCATGTAAGTGGAGAGTTTTTTCTGTTTAGTGGCTTAGAAGAATTTATAATATTTGCCGATAAGCACCCTGATTTAGGTATATTGATAGATTTATCACATAATTATTTTGATAATTATTCAGAAGAAGCTATAATCAAATTTTTAGGCAGTAGAAACGTTAAAGCATTACACATTAGTGATGCACTACAGAATGTTGACTTTAAAAAAGGAACACATTTAGCTGTTGGTGAGGGAACGATAGATTTTAAAAGATTATTGATGTATTTCTCCAAGATTCCAGATATTTTTGGAGCACTGGAAATTAAAGCTGAAAATAAAAAAATCCAAAGCAGTTTGAACCGGCTTAAAAATATGTTTTGAATATATAAACTATAAGGACGATACTACCATAAGTGACAGAATAAGCTTTGAATTGTTAATATAGTGTGAGTAAAAGTGATGATTAACATTAAACTACATAATTGGCTGATGGACGAACCTCTGATTCACCTATATCACATTTTCAAACGATTTTGTATGTACCCTTGATAGGTGATTTTAAAAGGAACTTAAAAAGCGTTTACTAAAACTATAAAAAAACTGAATGGCTCAGTATTAGAGCGTCTTACATCTATCACAGAAATAGGCACTATGAAAAAAGCATATTCATATTTCGAAGAAAACGGAATTACATACGATCAATCAGCACAAGAATTAAAATTTAGTTATTGTTTCTTTTCAATAATTTTTAATGAACCTGCTTGTTTCATCATCTACTACACAGCGGCATCCATAACATTGATTTCTTCGCATGAACTGAGGAAATCTTCTATTTTTTCAGATTCGCGTTTATCATTTTCTTCGATTTCTTTATGTATTATTTCAAACTTATCCCAATTCAATCTCCATTTTGCCTCGGAATAGAGTGTTTCATACTCGGTTTGAACAATATTATATAAATCACTTTTACGTACTATATTATATGAAAAGAAATCTTTAGCCATAAGCCTGCGATACTCCGGATCCCGGTTGTGCATATATGGCCCTGTGACAAGGTTTTGATCCACACGATATGTATCACTGAAAATTGGTTTATCGACAAACACCACTTCTATCTGTTTCCCGGTTTTTCCGGTTTCTTTGCGGGCTTTATTGATGGTTGAAAAAACCCTAAGATAATTATCTATCACTTTTTCATTACTTCCATACACCATCTTAAAAGCATCTGACCATGGCGGGCATATAACTGCTTTTAAATCCGCCCCTCTTATAATAGAATCGTAAATATCATTTTTTAATTCGCAGGTTAATATCAAACGGTATCCCGAAATCCATATCATACTGTCGCACTCTGATAAAAGACATTTCAATACTTCTTTCTTATCACGATGCAGATGCTGTATACCAAATAAGTGAAGGTCCTCAAGAAACTCCTCATTTTTATGGTTATTATAACAAACTATGATATCCGCGGTTATAGTAAATACCGTTACCAATATAGATGTGAACAAAGCCAGCAGTATATTGGAAATAACATCATTCTCCCTTAATGCGGGGATTTGATAAGCTACCAGCGATAAAATAAAAATCAAGAACATAATTTCAGCTACCCAAACTTGTGTCCGAAGTTTATATGCCTTGATTCTCTCCCGTAATTTCATATTCTTATGCATCCTCACTCATTGCCCTCCTTGAAATAATACACTGTATCTATTCCGTCTCCTCTCTCATTAGGATGTAAATCGACCAGTTCAAACCCCATTTTTTTCAGAAGATGTATATGAGGATAATTGGTTGACCATGTTCTTGTCGCAAAACTCCTGCCTTTTCTGTTCTCAAAGAGCGCATGATACATTTTCCCCGCAATTCCATGACCCCTGAATCCGTGTGACACCACTATCGTAGTAACATAATCACAAACAAATTCCCTGCCTCCCGCCTGAAGAAAATAGTCCGGGATAAATGACAAAAATCCAACTGCCTTTTCCTTTTCTATAGCCAGAATAAATTCCTGCCGAAGCATTTGCTGATAATATTCGGCCAGTCCTCTTTTACTTGATTTCTCCCCGGAAAACGATCGCTGAGTTGTGGAGTCTCTTTCCGATAAAGGCGGGATGAACTCTTTATCCGATGCGCGAAGAATCTCCCAAACATCATCTTGATACACTTTTTGCAGTTTTTTCTGATATACGAACATACCGTTTCCTCTCACAGGTATTGTTGTGTTGCCGGTTTGGTATCAGTATTCCAATCCGATTGTCATGCTTCAATAGGGATAAAAGCCTGCTGCGTAACATCAAAAAGTCCCTTGTCGGTAAGCTTGAGCTCAGGTATAACTGCCAGCGACATAAAGCACAATGTCATGACGGGCTCTATCTCTTCACTGATTCCAAGCTGTTCATACGCATCCTTATGAATTTGAGCGAGCTTCCCGCTGACCCATTCACCGGTCCGAGCGCTCATAATTCCTGCTACGGGCATTGCCATCGAATTAATCACTTTCCCGTTCTTTACAAGGATAATGCCTCCGCCCTGCTTTACAAGGTTTTCCACCGCTATAGCCATATCCTCGTCATTGGTTCCCACGGCAATAATGTTGTGAGAGTCATGGGCAATGGACAAGGCCACGGCGCCCGCCTTGATTCCATATCCCCGGAGCAGGCCAAGGCCTACATTCCCCGTTCCGTTGTGCCGTTCAACGACCGCTATTTTGACAATATCCCGGTCCGACCGCCATATAAACTCGCCCTCCTCACTGAGGGCAATTTCGGCTGTTCCTCTTGCAGTTACAATACTGCCGGGAATGAGATCAATCACATGGACATGTTTTGAACGGCTTTTCAACCTTAATTTTTCGACGGAAAAATCTTTTACGTTAAAGCGCCCCTGTACCGCTGAAATGTCACTACGCTGTATTTCCGGAAGATATTTGCCTTCCCTGGCAACTTCCTCGCCCTTGATAAATACCTGGTGCACTTTGAAGTCATTCAAATTATCGAGCAGCACAATATCTGCACGAAGCCCGGGCGCTATTGCTCCCCTGTCACGAAGGCCGTAACATTCCGCTGCATTCAGGCTCGCCATCTGTATGGCAGTAATTGGGGAAATTCCTTCTTCCACGCAGATGCGAAGATGATTGTCGAGATGTCCCAATCTGAAAATCGTTTCAGGCTGCCGGTCATCGGAGCACAGCAGGCAGCGGCGGCTGTTGGCCGGTGTGACAGCCTTTAAAAGCGTACGCAGGTCATGACTTGCCGAGCCTTCCCTTAAAAGGATATAAACACCCCTGGTTAGCCGATCAAGCATTTCTTCCACCGTGGTACATTCATGATCGGTGCGGATTCCGCAAGCCACGTAGGCATTTAAATCATTACCCGATAAAGAGGGACTGTGGCCGTCAATGATTTTTCCCTCGTTGATGGCTGTCAGCAGCTTATCCAAAACATTATCATCAGCCCCAACAACACCCGGATAATTCATAAATTCGCCCAGTCCAAGAATTCGAGTGTCCTTTAAAGGCTCTTTCATCCCTTCTGCGTCGAGGACGGCTCCGGCATTCTCGAAAGGAGTCGCCGGCACACAGGATGGAATCATATAACGAATATCGAGTTTTGTACCCTTTGAAGCCTCAAGCATGTAATTCAGGCCGTCTATGCCGCACACATTCACAATTTCGTGGGGATCGGCAATAATCGTTGTAGTTCCGTACGGAACCAGCAGTCTTCCGATTTCCTCCGGCGTAACAAATGACGATTCGATATGGATATGGCCGTCAATAAACCCCGGCGCTGCATATCGGCCTTTTGCATCAATAGTCTGCCTGCCCTTGTAATCACCGATTCCTACAATACAGCCGTCCGTCACGGCGATACTTTTGCCTTCTATGATCGTAGAATTATAGACATCAACAATTTTGCACTTTTCAATCACGATGTCCGCAGGGATTCTTCCTGCCGCTACGTCAATTCTTTTTTTCAGCAAGCGTTTTTCCATATTTATATCCCCTTAATTGCGAATTTTTACTTATATATTCATTTTTCAATAGTTTACCACTCCGGCTCAAATCATGTCAAACCGGAAGCCAGGAACGCGGATACGCTTTTTTCCTCCGGGATGGCTTAAAAAATGATGCCAGTATGCCGGATACTTTCAATATTAAAAGCGGAGAGCATCAGCTTCTAAACGGGTAATCGCATTATGTATAAAAATCCTTCGGGTAAAATTGAAATTTGTAAAAAAACAGCAGAGAACTGCATATAACCGTTCCCTGCCTTACGCTATTCATAAAGTACCTGGCTAATAGCTTTCAATACCCTTTTTACATAATCAAAATCCTGCGATATGCTGCTAAATTTATCCCATCTCGCATCTTTGCAGACATATATCGTCCTGCCGTTCCGTTCAACTTTGATACGTGCTATGCATTCCTCAGGAGTTAGGGCATTAAACCCCGGAACACACTTGGGGTCGCATTTGCATATGCTATCGAATATTTTATCCGCAAATTCCGCTGATTCATTGTCAACAATATTAAACAGCCTTGTGCTTTGCTCAGTATTTAAAACCCATCTTATATACATATATATCTTTTTATCAAAATAAGCGTTTACATGGCAATAACAAACAACACCGGCTTTGTTTGAATACACTATCCTATATCCAAAATCGTTATACGGTTCAATTTTTCGCTTATACTTGTATTTAATAATGAATCGATCGGTTTCAGCCAAATCTTTGCGTAAGGGTTCAGGCAATATCCGAAGCACGTCATTCAAATCAAGCGTAAATTTTTGTTCTAATACTCGAAAATCACATCTTTGAAAATGATAAAGGCCTTTACTGCCATATTGTGAACATGCCTTCGAAAGAAGCGACAGCGCCTGCGGCATTCTAGGATACTTCATACTTGATATATATACATCATTTTCTTCAACAGCAATACTCAGGCCTAATTGCTGCAACGCATCCAAAAATGACTGAAATTTGACTTTTTTACTTTTATCTTTAACTAATTTTTCATATACTTGCGGTTCAATTTTTAATACATCTGCCTCATACCAGCCGGCTTGTCCTATATTGTACAAAAAGTCCAGGATCACATTCCTGACAATACTTGCTGCATTCAGCCTTTTCTTATTAAATCTTAACTCATCGGGATATATTTCTTCGGGTATTGAATATTTTTCCGGATAGTTATACATATCTTCATACAGATTCTTAAAAAAGGTATGCATCTCCTGCATTGCTATTTTAAAATCCCTGCAATCATTCTGTTCCGGTAATATACATACAGGGAACAAGTTTATAGACATGTTATGCAGGTACCATTGAGCAAATGTATTGTACTGTTCCTTATCACCATAAAGGTTCATTTTATTATCTCCCTTTAACAGGTATATGTATTAAAGCCGAATGCCCCTGGTAAAATTCATATTTTCCCTTATTTTACCACATTAACCCTGACAACAGTATGTCATATTTAATGGAGTTCATCCTTGACCCGTATATATTCGTCTGGAAGACCTCCACCACGGCAAGGCTCTATAATAAGGGTATCGTCGTCTTCAAAACTGAAAGAATATTCATCGATGTAAAAATCCCTATCTATATAAATAAACATTTTTTCAACAGTATAGGGATACCAATAATCTCTTTCGATATTATCTGAATACATTCCATCTTCCCTGAAAATGATATCTCCACTATACTTATTATGCCAGCGGCCGATAAGCTTGATGCATCATAATCGGTTTTTTCTGTTTCACCGCATCCCGCGGCAATAAACAAAACGACTGCAATCAAAACAAAGCACACCTTTTGCTTCATTTAAATCACCTCTTCGACATATAATTTATTATGGGTTCGTGATTTCAGCTTGATTTATCCAAACAGTCAATTCTTAATTTATATTATATTAACCGTCTAACTGCAAAGATAGTTTTATTATGCTCAAGATTAGTACGAAAAATATTGTTATCCTTAAATTCCATTTGTACCAAGTGCTTTTTTACATGCCGTAACACCCGCCATCATCAGTGCAAATACAAGCATAAGAATCAAAAACTTTTGATACAATTTCATTTTTACCTTGCCTCCTTTTCATTTCGTTGTTACTGGAATTTTATATGCCGTATAAATTTAAGTATAGTTAAGAAATGAGCATATCTAGTATAAAAAGTATTTTTTTACAGGAGGAAGGGCAAGCAATGGTAAAATTGAAATTCTGTAAAAAAACAGCAGAGAACTGCTATAACCGTTCCCTGCTATTATTTCAAATTTGTTACCATTATTTTTTGTTTGATAATAATTTTTGATCGGTTTTCAACTGTTTTAATACTTGATAAACTTCGATCCGGGTGCGCCGCAAATGCTGCATTTTTCAGGAACGCTTTTTTCTATATTGCCGCAAACGGGACACAGGTAATAAAATACTTCTTCCGTTTCATCAATATTTTCCAAAGCTTCTTTGTACAGTTTCGCGTGTACCTTTTCGGCTTCCATTGCATATGTGAATGTCCGGATTGCGTCTTTATTGCTTTCTTCTTCTGCGGTTTTAAGGAATTCGGGATACATGCTTTCAAATTCGTATGTTTCACCTTTTATAGCATCCTGAAGATTTTCGGCTGTTGACAGGACTTTGCCCGCTACTTCCAGGTGCCTTTTAGCATGCAGGGCTTCTGCCTCGGAAGCAGCCATGAAAAGTTTGGCGGCGTTTTTCCTTCCTTCCGCCTCCGCTTTTTTAGCATAAACTGAATATTTCCTGTTTGCCTGGGATTCACCGGCAAAAGCCTCCAATAAATGTTTCAGTACTTTGTTTTCGGACATGGATAATACCTCCTCAAAATTTTGTTATATTTTAATAAATTAATTACGCACCAAATAACTTGAATTCACCGACGGATATTTTCGCTCCGTATCTTCCGCCTGCATGTTTCCATCATTCTCATTATTGCCTTT
>Ga0209537_1004370_pt1 | contig 12102 bp, 8 predicted proteins | sample BioPla4DNA1_FD_187698 | JGI IMG/M metagenome (GOLD analysis project Ga0209537, IMG submission 187698) | Biogas fermentation microbial communities from Germany - Plant 4 DNA1 (SPAdes) (version 2) | ecosystem: Engineered > Bioreactor > Anaerobic > Digestate | place: Bielefeld, North...
GTGGTCACCCATGCGGCCCGGGAAGGGGCCCGGGTGGCTGCCCTGGGCTACGGGGATGACGTCGTTGCCGAGAGAGTCCTTAGTGCTGCCAGTACTCTGAACGGGAGCAGGATTGAGGTGGCAGTTGCCCCTGGGACGAGGGTCCGGGGCGAAGGAGTAATGGTCCAGGTTTCCTATCCCGTCGAAATCATCACCCCCCTGATTCAGCAGATCGTGCCCAGCCCCGTCATCGTCCGGGGCAAGACCACTATGCGGGTGGAGTGATGGCAATGCTTGTGAGGCTAATAAAGTGCGAAGAAGGGGCCGTACTCGTCATGGTCGCTACGGGTATGGCCGTCTTGCTTGGCTTTTTGGCCTTGGTGGCCGATGTGGGCTTCCTTTACCTGAACCGGGTCCAACTGGTGAACGCCGCGGACGCCGCGGCCTTGGCGGGGGTCTGGCACCTGCCGGAGGATCCCGGCGAGGCGAAAGCGGTGGCCAGGGAGTACGCCCTAACAAACGGCAGAGCAGATGATGAAATACAGATTCAGACCGTTGACGGCGACCGCGGTCTTCAGGTGAGAATCAATCGGCAGGTCGATCTTTTCTTTGCCCGGGTGATGGGGATTGACCGGGGCCGGGTTGGCGCGGCGGCAACGGCTCGGATCTGGGGTCTTGCCGGGGCAAGAAACATAGTCCCCCTGGGCGTTGTCGAGCAGAACTTTGAATTCGGCCACGAATACGTGCTCAAGGCTGGCAGCATCACCCCCGGCGCACCTTATACGGGCAATTACGGAGCCCTGTCCCTTGGGGGAACGGGGGCGAAAGTATATGAGAACAACCTGAAAAATGGCTACACCGGCTTTCTCCGGGTGGGGGACAGAGTCTACACCGAGCCGGGCAACATGGTGGGCCCTACCAGGAAGGGCGTTGAGGACCGCACTAGTCGATGCAATCACGGGGGATTTGAAAGCTGCATCGTCACTGTCGGCTGCCCCCGGGTGGTGGTGGTGCCCATCATCGACCGGCTGAATGTACCGGGGAAGAGCGAGCAGGTGACTATTGTCGGCTTTGCCGTCTTCTATTTGCAGGGGTTCAAGTCCGGTGAGATCACCGGCCGCTTCATCCGTCGGCTCGTCGATGGAGAAAAGGGAGACGTGCCGGATTTTGGCGCCATGGTTGCCGCCTTGGTTGACTAAAGAGGTGAGATGAAATGAAAAACCCAAAGATAGTCATTGCGATCGCCCTGGCCCTCGGCCTCATCTCCGCAGGCATGGTTTACCGCTACGCGGCCAGATTGGACGAGAAGGCCCCGGAACCGGTAACAACCACCGTCGTCGTTGCTTCCCGGGCGATCCCTCCCCGGTCCAGGGTGGAACGGGACGCCCTGCGAGTGATGGAGGTGCCCATCGAGCACGTTCACCCCGACTCCTTGAGGAACGTGGAGGATGTTGCCGGGCGCATCACCCGCGGCGAGATCCTTCCCGGCGAGCAGGTCCTGGAAGGACGGCTCTACGACCAGGATGAGCGTCCGGGGATGAGCTTCATCATCCCTGAAGGGAAGCGGGCTGTGACCATTGCCGTCAATGAAGTCTTGGGCGTTGCCGGATTCATCAATACCGGAGACTTTGTGGACGTCCTGGGGACCTTCGATGGGGGAGTAGCTGGGGAAGACATGACGACGACGGTCCTCCAGCACGTCCAGGTGTTGGCTGTGGCCCAGCAGATGGAAAGGACCGGCGATGAAAAACCGAAGGTGACCACGACGGTGACTTTAGCGGTGACGCCGAAGGAGGCGGAAAAGGTCACCTTCGCGGAAGAGCGGGGGCGCCTCCGTCTGGCCTTGCGCCCTGCCGAAGCGCCCGCCCGGGTCGTCAGTCTCGCACCGGTCACCGCCGAGGAAGTGATAGGGAGGAGCATCAAGCAAGGGACGGTGGTCGTGCAGTCCGATCCCCAGCCTAAGCCGAGATGGTCCGTTGAAGTCATTCGCGGGACGAACAAAGAAGAAGTCAACCTTTACTAGGAGTCTGGGAGGGAGCCGCCATGTCTAGATTAGCCCGGGTAGCAGCATTATTGTTGATTATCCTTCATGTTTGCGGATTGGCTCTGGCCTCCCCCTTCCCGGAGGAGGGGGCGGAGCTCTTTGTCATCGCGGGTCGCTCGCGGCTGCTGAGCAGCTCGGGGGTCCTCCGGGTTGCCGTTGCCGATCCGGAAATCGCGGACGTAGCTGTCGTCTCGCCCCGGGAGGTCCTGGTCAACGGCAAGGAGCCCGGGGAGACCTCTCTGCATCTTTGGCATGCCAAGGGGAGGAATTCCTACCGGATCGTCGTCTACCGGGACCAGGGCCGCCTGGAGGAGGAGATTGTACGGAGCATTGGGCTGGAAGGGGTGGAGGTCCGGATTGTCAACAGGACGGCCATCCTGGAAGGAAGGGCCCTATCCAGCGAGGCAAGAGAGAGAGCCGGGGCCATCGCCCGGGCCTTCGTCGATGAAGTGGTGAACCTCTTGGAGGTTGGTCCCGGGGGAGGAGAACCCGGTCAAAGCTTGGATGAGCTCATTGCAGGGCTCATTGATCTCCCGACGGTTGAGGTGCAGCTGGTAGGGGATGCCGTCTTCCTGGAGGGGACGGTCCCCGATGAGGCTGCCTATGAGCGCGCGGAAGCTCTGGCCCGGGCTTTTAGCAGGCCCGTGGTCAATCTCCTCCAGCTTGGGGAGGGGGATCCGCCCCTCCAGCAGGTCATCGCTGCCGCTATCGGGGATCCGGCCATCCACATCACCCGCCATGGGGAGACAGTTTTCCTGGAAGGTGTGGTGCCAACGGAGCTGGAGAAGGAGCGGGCGGAGAGAATCGCCGAGGCCTTCTCCCCCCGGGTTGTCAGCCTCCTGCAGGTGTACTCCCTGGCGATGGACGCGAGGGAGGAGCTCCTCTGGGAGCTAAAGAAAAACCTAAGCCCCGGGGTTGGGGCTGGATTCTACGGGGAGACCCTGTTCCTGGAAGGCGCGGTGGGTTCGGAAAAAGACAAGGAAAGATGCGAGTCCATCGCCGAGGCCCTCTGGCCCGATGTGAGAAGCCTCATCCAGGTTCTGCCCGACGGGGCTCCCGAAGGGGGATTAGCCTCGACCATCGCCCGGCTCATCGACCGGGAGGAGATCGGGGTGATGGAGGTTGAGGGCACCATCTTCCTTGAAGGAAAGGCTTCCTCGGACCATGAGCATCGCCGGGCGGTAGAGCTGGCCCGGGCCTTCGGGCTGCCCGTGGTCGATTTGCTCGAGCCCCAGGCTTCCTCCCGAGGGGAGGCGGCAAGCTCCGTGGCTCGGGCCATCGGGCAAACGGAGGTCCAGGTCAACATGTACGGGGAGACCCTGTTCCTCGAGGGCACCGTCCGGGAGGAAAAGGATAAAGAGAGGGCGGAAGCCGTCGCGTCAGCCCTTTGGTCTCCTGTTGTGAACCTAATCCAGGTCAGGGAGTCAGCCCCTTCCGCGCGGGGCGAGATCGCCGCGGAGCTGGCCGGGTTCATCGCCCGGGAGAGCGTCTCCGTCAGGGAAGTTGCCGGCACTATCTTCCTTGAGGGCGAGGTCCCTTCCGAGCTGGAACATAAGCGCGCGGTAGAGCTGGCCCGGGCCTTCGGGCTGCCCGTGGTCGATTTGCTTGCAGTCTCATCTTTGCCGACGGAGGAGGAGGACGTCCTGTGGTCCATCAAGGAGGCCATCGGGGCCAAGGAAGTCCAGGTGCGCCTCATCGGCAAGACGATCTTCCTGGAGGGTTTAGTGGAAGATGTGAAAACGAAAGAGCGGGCAAGGGCGGTGGCCGAAGCTCTCTGGCCGGAAGTCCGTGATTTCATCGAAGTCTGGGAGCCTGCCGGGGCTGACCCCAACGGGGCGGCGATCGCCCGGGAGGTTGGGCAAGTCATCGACCGCCCGGAGATTGAGGTCCGGGAAGTTCGCGGCACCCTCTTTTTGGAGGGGACGGTCCCCGATGAGGCGGAAAGAAGGCGGGCGGTGGAGCTGGCCCGGGCCTTTGGCCTCCCCGTCATTGACCTCCTCGCCTTGAGCGTCCGGGAGGAGAGTTTTGATCAAAGCCTGGCCGATGCCCTGCTCCAGGGGACCATTGAAAGGGCCATCGACCAGGCAGGCATTAAGGTGGAGGCCTTCAACGGGACGGTGGTCTTGACCGGGGAAGCCCTCCAGGAAGCGGATATCAAGCGGGCTGAGTACATCGCCAAAGCTTTCGCTGGGCAGGTGGTCAACTTGATTGACCTTGCCGCTCCCGGGCTCCAGGAAGAAGCCTCCTTGCCTGTTGAACCCTTGACCCGGGAGCTTGAGGAAGTGATCGGCGACAGGGACGTCTCCGTTAGGGTCCTCCAGGGGAAGGTCATCCTGGAAGGGACGGTCGACAAGGCCTTTCGTAAAGAGAGGGCCGAGCGGCTCGCATCGATCTACTATCCCCAGGTGGTCAGTCTGATTGTCGTTGAGGAGCCGGCAAGGCCCGATATGGCCGACAAAGTCCAGCGGGCCATCAACCTGCCCGGGGTGAAGGCATCCTTCACGGGCAATGGGATCCTGTTGGAGGGAACCGTGCGGGATCAGCGGGAGCTCAGCCGGGCGGTGCAGATCGCCGAGGGCTACAGCGGTCAGGTGGTGAATCTCCTCGAGGTAGAGAAGCCCTGGCAAGTCCTCCTTCAGGTCCAGGTAGTGGAGGTTGATCGCTCGGCAGCAGATAAGTTGAACATCCAGTGGGGGAGTCTGTTGGGCGGTGTGTTCATGCCCAACTGGCTGCGGGTGGAGGAAGAGACCGTTGGGGGGCCGTGGGCCCGGCTCAACCGGCTGGCCGCGGAGCTGGAGGCCCTGGCGGAAGAAGGAAGTGCCACTATCCTGGCATCCCCCAGTTTGCTGACCATGTCCGGGGAGGAGGCCACTTTCCTCGTTGGGGGCGAAATCCCCGTTGTTGTCCCTCGGGGAGATGAGACGGGCATCGAGTGGAAGACCTATGGAGTGCACCTGCGCATGACCCCCATCGTGGAGGCTGAGGGTGAGGAAGTCACCGTCATCGTCAGGCCCGAGGTCAGCACCCTGGATTGGAACAACGGCATCAGGATAAACAATGTGATTCTGCCGGCCCTCGGCACCCGGCGGGTGGAGACCCGGGTGCGGGTGGGGACCGGGGCTACCCTGGTCATCGGGGGGCTGCTGCAGAGCGAGGAAGCGGAGAGTATAGCGAAAGTGCCCCTGCTGGGGGACCTTCCCGTCCTCGGCGCCCTGTTTCGGAGCAAGAAGTTTCAACGCATGGAAACGGAGCTGTTGTTTTTCATCACGCCTTGGACCTTCTTAGGCCAAGCCCAGGTCGATGCCTTGAGTGTTTTCCCTCAGGGGGGAGGTGAGCTTCTTGACTGACAAAATAAGAGTCCTCATCGCCGATGATGTGGAGGAGACCCGGGAGACCATCGCGCGCCTCCTTTCCTTTGAAGAGGACATTCAAGTCGTGGGCATGGCGGCCGACGGCCAGGAAGCAGTGACCATGACCCGAAGGCTCTTGCCCGACTGCGTGTTGATGGATATCAACATGCCGGGCTTAGATGGGCTCACAGCAACCCAATTGATCAGCGTCGAAGCGCCCCAGACGGTCATCATTATGATGTCTGTGCAAGGGGAGCAGGAGTATTTGCGCAAAGCGATGCTCGCCGGAGCCAGGGACTATCTGGTCAAGCCCTTTGTCGGCGATGAGCTGGTCAACGCGATCAAGCGGGCCTACACCTTGGAGCAGCGCCGCAGCAGTCCCGCCGGACAGCCAAAGGCAAAGGGCCGGATGCTAACCATCTTCAGCGCTAAAGGAGGCGTCGGCAAGTCCACCTTGTCGGTGAACCTCGCGGTTTCCCTGGCCAGGAAGGGTCGGCGGACGGTCCTGGTCGATCTGGATCTCCAGTTCGGCGATGGCGCGGTCATGCTGGATATTAACCCTGCGAGGACCATCAGCGATCTGGCTGCCGAGGTCCGGGAGTTCAGTTTGGAGAACATCTTGCCCTATCTAGAGGAGCACAAGAGCGGTCTTTTCCTCCTGGCCGCGCCTCTGCGGCCCGAGGAGGGAGAGCGGGTCCCTTCCGAGGCCGTCGGGCAGATCTTGACGGCCCTGAGGGAAGGGTTTGAATACGTCATCGTTGACACCGCCCAGGGATTCACCGAGGCGGCCCTGAAATCCATGGACTTGGGAACAGAGCTCCTTGTGGTCTCAACCCTGGATCTCCCCACCATCAAGAACACCAGACTGTCCATGGACATCATCGATTCCCTGGGGTATGAATGGGACGGGGTGCGGGTAGTTTTCAACCGCTGTTCACCGGATAGCGACCTTACTCCCCAGATGGTAGCGGAGAAGCTTCCCTTTCCCGTGGCCGCGTGGCTGCCCACCGATGAACGGGCGGCCCTTCGGGCAGCCAACCGGGGGGAGCCCCTAGTTTTAGGGGGCAAGGGGAAGCTTGCCCAGGGCATCGGCCAGTTGACCGAGCTCATCGATCGAGGGGAAGCCAGAGAAAACGCGGGCCCCCGGCCCGTACTTTCCGGCCTGAAGAGGCTGCTTAATCCAGTCGGGGGGTGATTAGATGCTCCTTGAACGGCTAGAGCGCCAGAAGAAAGCGGCCGCGCCGGTCAAGAGGAGAGAGCCGATTCCCGCGGCTCCCCTCCGGCGGGTCACCGATCCCTACCGGCAGCTCAAGGCGAAGATCCACGATCAGCTAGTGGTCGAAGTGGATCCGAACCTGTTGAATGATGTGGACAGCGAAGAAAAAAGAGAGCAGCTCACCGCCCAGGTGAGCAAAGTGGTGGAGAAAATCCTCGATGAAGAGGCGGCCAACCTGATCCGGAGCGAACGGCAGCGGATCCTGCGGGAGATGGTCGATGAAGTGGTGGGCTTTGGTCCCATTAACTCCCTGCTTCTGGATCCGACAATATCGGAGGTCATGGTCAATGGTCCTTCCCAGGTCTACATCGAGCGGGCGGGGAGGCTGGAGCTGACCGATGTCACCTTCCGGGATGACGCCCATGTCTTGCACATTATCGAAAAGATCGTGGCGCCCATCGGCCGCCGGATCGATGAGAGCATGCCTATGGTGGACGCCAGGCTCCCAGACGGGTCCCGGGTGAACGCCATCATTCCGCCCCTGGCCCTCAATGGGCCGACGGTCACCATCCGCAAGTTTGCCGCGGACCCCCTCACCGTGGAGGACTTGATCGCCTTTGGCACCATGACCCCGGAGATCGCCCGCTTCCTGGAGGCCTGCGTCAAGGTGCGCCTCAACATCGTCGTTTCGGGAGGCACTGGCAGCGGGAAGACGACCCTGCTCAACGTCTTGTCCTCCTTCATCCCTCCCGATGAGCGGATCGTGACCATTGAAGATGCGGCGGAGCTTCAGCTGCGGCAGGAGCATGTCGTCTCCTTGGAGAGCCGTCCGCCGAACATCGAGGGGAAGGGTGCGATTACCATCCGGGACTTGGTGAGGAACTCGCTGCGGATGCGGCCCGACAGGATCGTCGTTGGGGAAGTGCGGGGCGGCGAGGCTTTGGATATGCTCCAGGCAATGAACACGGGCCATGACGGCTCTTTGACCACGGGCCACGCCAACTCGCCTCGGGATATGCTGTCCCGCCTAGAGACGATGGTCCTCATGGCGGGGATGGATCTGCCCGTCCGGGCCATCAGAGAGCAGATTGCTTCCGCTATCGATCTTATTGTCCAGCAAGCCAGGCTCCGGGACGGCAGCCGCAAGATCATCCAGATCACGGAAGTCCAGGGGATGGAGGGCGATGTGATCACCCTCCAGGACATCTTCTTCTTCGAGCAGCACGGGGTCGATGAAGAGGGCCGCATCCTGGGCAGGCTCCGGCCAACGGGCATCCGTCCCAAGTTCTCCGACAGATTCCAAGCCGCGGGCATCAACCTGCCCGCAGAACTCTTCGGGGGGTATTGAACCATGCCGGTGCTTATGGCTGCAGCCAGTTTCATCGCCGTCTCCTCCCTGGCCTTCGCCGTATTGTACCTGGTGTTTTATCGGCGGCAGCGAGTCGCTTGGCGCCTTGACCGGGTGCTGGCTTGGGGCGCCCTGCCCGCGGAAACGGCCCCGGCAGACCCTGTTCCTCCCGAAAAGGGGCTCCTTGCCAGGCTGGCCCGGCATCTGCCGGGGACGAAGCTGGCCCGGAGAGTTGACCTTGAGCTGCAAAAGGCAGACATCCCTCTCAAAGGAGTAGAATTCCTTACTCTAAACATCTTGGCGTGCCTCTTGCCCTTGATCGGCATTGCTCTCCTCCAGGGGGGATTCTCCGCTCCGGCTTTAGCGGGGGGGCTCGTTGGAGCCCTGCTGCCCCGGGTTTATCTTTTGCGCAGGCAGCGAAGCCGCCTGGCCCGCTTCAACGCCCAAATAGCCGATGCCCTGGTCTTGACGGCAAACTCCCTGAAGGCAGGATACAGCTTTCTGCAGGCGATGGAGATCACCTCCCGGGAGATGCAGCCCCCCATCAGCACCGAGTTTGCCCGGGCCCTCAAGGAGATGAACCTGGGGGTGCCGACGGAGGCAGCTCTGGAGGCGACGGCGGAGCGGGTTGGCAGCGACGACTTGGACCTGGTGGTCACCGCGGTGATCATCCAGCGGCAGGTGGGGGGGAATCTCGCCCGCATCTTGGAGACTATCGCCGAGACCATCAGGGAGCGGGTGCGGATCAAGGGAGAGATCAAAACCCTCACGGCTCAGGGCCGCATTTCCGGTTTGATCATTACTCTCCTGCCCGTCGGCATAGGCCTTTTCATCCTGTCGGTCAATCCCGGCTATCTAAAGACCCTGTTCATCCATCCCTTGGGAAAGCTGATGCTGGGTTTGGGTTTTGTAGGACAGATCTTAGGGATGCTGATCATCCGCAAGATCGTCAACATCGAGGTGTGAGAAATGCCATTTATTCTTGCCTTGCTCGTCTTTTTATCTGTCTCCCTCCTGGTCCTGGCCGCGGGCTGGCAGCTTGGCCATGACCCGAAACTGCGGGAGCGCCTGGAGTGGGTGGCCCGGATGGGGCCGCGTAGCCTGCGGGAAATTGAATTGGGAAGACCCTTCTGGCAAAGGGTCCTCCGACCCGGGCTTGTGCGCTTTGGCCAGGTCCTGTCCCGCCTTTCGCCCCAGGATTACCGGGATCGGGTGCGGCAGCGCCTGCTTGTGGCGGGGAGCCCCTGGAACCTGCAAGCCAGCGAATTCTTGGCCATCAAGGGAGCGGTGACAATCGGACTTGCCCTCGTCGGGTTCTTCATTGCCCGCTCCATTCTTGGGGTGCTCATAGGAGCTCTCTCGGGCTGGCTCCTTCCCGACTGCTGGCTCAAAACCAAGAGCGACCGCCGGCAGGTCCAGATCCAAAAGTCTCTCCCCGACACCCTCGATCTCCTTTGCGTCAGCGTCGAGGCGGGGCTTGGCTTCGATGCCGCGGTGGCCAAGGTGGTGGAAAAATCAACGGGGCCTTTGGCTGAAGAGTTTGGCCGCCTGTTGCAAGAAATCCGCATGGGCAAGCCCCGCCGGGCCGCCCTCAAGGACATGGCCCATCGCTCCCAGGTGGAGGATCTGGGCACCTTCATTACGGCCATCATCCAGGCCGATCAATTGGGGGTGTCCATCGGCAACGTGCTCAACATCCAATCCCAGGAGATGCGCCGCAAGCGCCGCCAGCGGGCGGAAGAGGCGGCCATGAAGGCCCCTATTAAGATGCTCTTTCCCCTGATCTTCTTCATCTTTCCTGCCCTGTTTGTCGTCCTCCTGGGGCCGGCCTTGATCCAGATCATGGAGGCCCTGCAGGGAATGCTTTAGGTCCAAGACCCGCAATCCCGTTAAATAGGGAAGCTAAGAAGGAGCGCCCTGCGCGCTCCTTTAGCCGATCGAGGGTACATTTTCCGGAAGAAGCCGGATCGGGCTAATCCCTCTGGCTAAGCTCAATCCGGACGTTTTCAGGCCCTTCGATGTAGGCGATTCTAAGGCCCGGCCGCACATCCACCGGCTCCTCGAAGATGGTCACATTCTGGGCCCTTAAGGTCTCTACCACCTCATCTACGTTGTCCACTTCAAACCCAAAATGGTCCACCCCGAGGCGGGAGTTGATGGAAGCCGGCAGGGTGTCTTCCCCCGCGAAGGGCTCGGACAAGATGAAGTTCATGCCCCCCATGGACAGGTAATAGACCTTGGCGCCGCGGAAACTGCCTTCAAAGGTTATCTCAGCTCCAAGATGATCGCAGTACCACTTGGCCGTAGCTTCAATATCATTGCTCTTGAGGTGAATGTGGTCACAGCGGAGTTTGAACACGGAAAACCCTCCTTCCTTGGCATTCATTTCTGCATTCGTCGCAGGGCCATCCTACACCTCCACCAAAATTCACCAAAGTCCACCCCATTAATATTTCCCAGAATGTCCTCGGCTTCCTGATTTGAGTTGAACGACCCATATCCCCCTGGCCGCCGCAGCAATATGATGAAGTGAACATCTGTGAAATAGGGGGTGGGAATCGGCATAGTGGCTGCATAGCTGCTTCTCAGGATCTTGTTCACCAGAATGGGGGATGAAGATGGGCCAAGAATGGTTGAAAAAAGATTTTGATTTCGATAGAGCGATGGAGAATCTGGATAACTTCCTAAGTAAACTCACCTATAGTTTCGATCGGATCGAGTCTGTTGTGATGGAGGCCCTGGGGCTTTGGCTAAAGTTCGACCAGTTCAGGTCCGCCCTCCGGAACTTGTTTACCCTCGGGCCCCGGGCGGCCGAGGTGGCCATCGAGCAGGCCGGCCGGGTTCCCGCTAGCTGTCCCGCGGGATTCCAGGGTCGCTACACTGTCCGGGCGGGCGACACCATGTTCCTGATTGCCCAGCGGTTTGGGGTCAGCCTCAACGCGTTGATTGCAGCCAATCCCCACATCAGCAATCCGGCCGTGATCTTCCCCGGTGACGTCCTTTGCGTGCCCGGGGCCGCCGGCGCCTGCGGCAGCCGCTCGCCGGCGAGCTGTCCGGCGGGATTCCAGGGTCGCTACACCGTCCGGGCGGGGGACACCATGTTCTTGATTGCCCAGCGGTTTGGGGTCAGCCTCAACGCGTTGATTGCGGCCAACCCCCATATCAGCAATCCGAACGTGATCTGCCCCGGCGATGTCCTTTGCGTGCCCGGTGCCCCTGGCGCCTGCGGCAGCCGCTCGCCGGCTAGCTGTCCTGCTGGATTCCAGGGTCGCTACACCGTCCGGGCGGGCGACACCATGTTCCTGATCGCCCAGCGGTTCGGGGTCAGCCTCAACGCGTTGATTGCGGCTAACCCCCACATCAGCAATCCGGCCGTGATCTGTCCAGGCGATGTCCTTTGCGTGCCGGGAGCGGTGGCGATGGACGTGGCCGCCGAGGATGCGGAGGAACTGATGGCCAGTCGGGTGCCGGCCAGCTGTCCTCCCGGCTTCCAAGGCCGCTACACCGTCCAGCCAGGGGATACCATGTTCCTGATCGCCCAGAGGTTTGGGGTCAGCCTCAATGCCTTGATTGCGGCCAACCCCCACATCAGCAATCCGAACTTGATCTTCCCTGGCGACGTCCTTTGCGTCCCTGGCGGGCCTGGTGAGTGCGGCAATCGGGTGCCGGCCAGCTGTCCTCCCGGCTTCCAAGGCCGCTACACCGTCCAGCCAGGGGATACCATGTTCCTGATTGCCCAGCGGTTTGGGGTCAGCCTCAATGCCTTGATCGCCGCTAACCCGCAGATCAGCAATCCGAACTTGATCTGCCCGGGCGATGTCCTTTGCGTGCCTGGTGCGCCCGGAGAGTGCGGCAGCCGGGTGCCGGCCAGCTGTCCTCCCGGCTTCCAGGGTCGCTACACCGTCCAGCCAGGGGATACCATGTTCCTGATTGCCCAGCGGTTTGGGGTCAGCCTCAATGCCTTGATCGCCGCCAACCCGCAGATTAGCAATCCGAACTTGATCTGCCCGGGCGATGTCCTTTGCGTTCCCGGCGGGCCTGGTGAGTGCGGCAATCGGGTGCCGGTCAGCTGTCCTCCCGGCTTCCAGGGTCGCTACACCGTCCAGCCAGGGGATACCATGTTCCTGATTGCCCAGCGGTTTGGGGTCAGCCTCAATGCCTTGAT
>Ga0209537_1004377_pt1 | contig 12086 bp, 10 predicted proteins | sample BioPla4DNA1_FD_187698 | JGI IMG/M metagenome (GOLD analysis project Ga0209537, IMG submission 187698) | Biogas fermentation microbial communities from Germany - Plant 4 DNA1 (SPAdes) (version 2) | ecosystem: Engineered > Bioreactor > Anaerobic > Digestate | place: Bielefeld, North...
AGGGGCAGGATGTTATCCTCGTTTTTAAGCAGGACCGCGCTTTGTTCAGCGGCGTTCCGCGCCAGTTCATGGTGGGCGTCGTCGCGCGCGTGCGCGCGCGATTCGCAGGGGGTCTTCTTTTTCAACGCCTCTTCCGCCGCCTGCACCAGCCTTGTAATGCGCCGGACGCTGCGGTCGATGTCGGCTTCGTCCAGTTCACCGCGGGCAACAGCGGCCAGGACATCCCCGGCCATGTAGTTGCTCCCACCGGGCATGTTCAGGTCGCAGCCGGCCCGGAAGGCCGCTATGCGATCGTTCATGGCGCCCCAGTCGGTCATGACCAGGCCATCAAAACCCCATTCGTCCCGCAAAATACCGGTGAGCAGTTTCTCGTTGTCACTGCAGTAGACACCGTTAATTTTGTTGTATGCACACATAACGGTTTTCGGTTTTCCCTCGCGCACGGCAATCTCAAAAGCAGTCAGATAAATCTCCCGCAGCGTCCGCTCGTCGAGGATGGAATCGGAGACAAAACGTTTGAATTCCTGGTTGTTACAGGCAAAATGTTTAAGACAGGCGCCAACGCCGTTTTTCTGCAAGTTCCTGACGAAGCTTGCCGCCAGTTTCCCGGCAAGGTAGGGGTCTTCGGAGAAATACTCGAAGTTCCGGCCGCACAAGGGGTTGCGTTTGATGTTCAGCCCGGGGCCCAGAACCACGCCGACGCCCTGGTCTGCCGCTTCTTCGCCAATCGCCGCGCCGATCCTGCCAAGCAGCTCCACATCCCAGCTGCAGGCGGTGGTGACCGCCGTCGGGAAGCAGGTGGCCGGGCGCGACTCATGGATGCCCGCATGCTCGCCGCGATCATCCTGTTTACGCAAGCCGTGGGGCCCGTCGCACATGAACATGGACGGGATCCCGTATTGGGGGAAGCCCCTAGTTTCCCAGCAATTTTCCCCATCGCACAGGGCAATCTTCTCTTCAAGCGTCATCTTCGTATTCATACTTGCTTTATTCTACCATCCAGCTCAAACTCCTCTTTTTCTTCCCACTAGGTATAGGCACATAAATGCGCCATAAAAGGTACATAAAAAAGAGCGCCGTTCCTGACGCTTCTGCTGTAAACCGGGATAACAACTCAACAAATTCTCAACATCATATCCCACCACCCGGCTCAATGAGGTTTTTAGGACTCTTGATGATGGGGAGAAATTCCCTGAAGAACCGTTCCCGTTTCCATTATTCCCATCGCTTCCACCGTTTCCACCGTTCCCATTGCAACCCGGAATAATAGCGAGGATAAGCGCTAACGAAAATACCAACATCCATTTTGGCTTGCCCTAAAAGAGGAGGTTTTGATTTATGCATCCTAAACATTGCACCTCCTTTCTTTTTGATTTTTTTACATCAAAGTAATTTTAATAATCTTTAAGTTGGATGTCTGCAGATCGCCAAACTCCCGAAAACTCCAACTTATTTTCTTGTTGAGGTTTATATAATGGTCATAGATCCTGGAGGTAAGGCCATTATGCAAACCCTCCCAGGCTTTACTTAATAAGCTCCACAATGGTTTTTGGCGTACCGGGGCCGCCTCTTACCCCTTCGTATCTGATATATACTCCATCAGACTTTCTAAACCAGTATTTGACGCTCCAAAATAACGAGGCAAACCCAGGCACCGTTACCTTTATTTGAACCGTCTCAACGTCTTGGCCATTTTCCTTAATTATTTCTGTATCTTGTCTAATGGCAACCATCTTATAGAGTTTTAAATCAGTAGGCCGGAGGCTCCAGAATTCGACCTTCTCTTCCCCTGCTTGAGCAAACCGGGATAAAGATACTTCGGCAATTTCAAACCAGGGAAGATCATTAATCTCATATACTTTGCTAATTTGCTTATCCTTAAGCTTTCCATTAACCAAAATGCGGTTTCCCTCTCTTTTGGCTAATACTTCTGTTTTTGCTTCTGTATTCTTGTACTCCCAACTAATAGTGGCAAAATCTTCATTGCACAAGGCCCTATGATATTCAATAGGACCCTCAACAGGACCTTCAATAGTGACCAAGTATCCCCCATCCTGAGAGATAACTCTCCACTCGCTGATAATACTGGTCTTTCCAGTTGTTTCTTTATATACATATATATTTTCAGCGGCAAAAAGGAACTGGCTAAACATTACGACAACAGCCAATAAAACCAATAATCTCTTCATATTGACAACACTCCTTTTGATATTAATTTTGTCAAGCGGTAATTGCTTTATAAGTATTAGCCTAAACAGCTCTGACATTTTCTACTCTTCCGTCTTTAAGTTCGATAATCTTGTTGGCATATTTCATAACTCGCGGGTCATGGGTTGAAAACAAAAATGTCGTCCCAAAATCGGCATTTATCTTTTTCATCAGTTCCATGACTTTCTCGGCGGTTGCGCCATCAAGGTTACCGGTGGGCTCATCCGCCAGGACAATTGGAGCTTGGGTGACAAGCGCTCTAGCAATCGCCACCCGCTGCCTTTGTCCTCCTGACAACTCATCAATCCTTCTCTGCTCTAACCCGCCAAGACCAACGGTTTCAAGGGCAAGCATCACCCTTTTCTTTATCTCTCTTTTGGAAACCGGTAAGAATAACAAGGGGAATTCAGTGTTCTCATAAACATTTAACGTGGGGAAGAGATTAAAGAACTGAAAGATAAAGCTTACTCCCGTCTTAAATTCCAGTTCCAATTATGGTAACATCATTGGATATCTCCATTTGCTTGCTTATGACGCCATCCCCCCATCAACAATTATGGTTTGGCCAGTAATATAACTCGAAAGATCCGAGGCCAAAAAGAGAGCGACATTGGCAATCTCTTCCGGAGATGCAAAACGTCTCATCGGAACTGCATCTCTTAATCTTTTCTTGATTTCTTCCGGGTATTGACGAACCATGAATTGTAATACTCTTTTTAATTGGAGCTATTTGCGTTGTCCAGAAAGGCCAATGAAATAAGGGATAGAAAGACGTGATAAAAAAACTTTACCCCGAGAAAAGACCAAAAAACAGGGAAATGCAGAGCAGATAACGGATAAAATCGGAAAATTTACCCCATAAAAAAGAGGATGAGCCTCCATAAATGAAGAACGTTTGAATTATCCAAAAACAAACGTAAAGGAGGTCATCCTCATGGCTATTATACCACAAAAAAAGTTGTTTGCGTGGACGGAAATTCAACCTCTTGGCGATTTAAAACGGCTGCAATTGGTATTGGACTATATGCCGGATGAAGATCTGGTTAGGACATTAGAAAAAAAGCGGGGACAAGGCCGGGACGATTATCCGGTACGCGCCGTATGGAATTCCATTTTGGCAGGAATAGTATTCCAACACCGCAGTATAGAAGAGCTTCGGCGGGAGTTGGCGCGCAACGGGCAATTACGGGAACTGTGCGGGTTTGATGATCAAGTACCGCCGCCATGGGTTTACACCCGGTTTTTAAAAACATTGATAGCCCACGAAACCATGATTGACGGGCTCTTTAATCGGTTGGTAAAAGAGCTTACGGAAATACTGCAGGATTTCGGGAAGCACCTGGCAATAGACAGCAAAGCTGTCCCGTCTTTCGCCAAACACAAGAATAAAAAGAAAACTGCTGACGGTCGTCGGGATATAGATGCGGAATATGCAAAGAAAGAATATCGTGGGGTACGTAAAGACGGCAGTGCGTGGGTAAAGATCGTCAAATGGTTTGGCTACAAGCTTCATTTAGTTGTCGACGCAACCTACGAGTTACCTGTGGGTTATTCAGTAACCAAAGCGGCAGAATCTGACGTCATTGAAGGGCACCGTATGTTAAAGCAACTGGCGGAAAACCAGCCGGAAATCATGGAAAAAGCAGAGACCCTGGCTGCCGACAAAGCCTACGATGACACCAATTAATAGTGGCCTGCTGGGACGATTACAGGATCAAACCGGTCATTGACATCCGTAATACTTGGAAAGATGAGGACAAAACGCGTCTGCTTGCAGATAAAAAGAACGTAGTCTACAACTACAAAGGCAACGTGTTTTGCTACTGCCCGGTAACCGGGGTCTGCCGTGAAATGCCAGGCGGCGGTTTTGAGAAGGACCGCGGAACGTTGAAGAAGATCTGTCCGGCTAGGCGGTACGGGATTAAATGTAAAGGGCAAGAAGAATGCCCGGTAGCACAGGGGATTCGTGTTGCCATGTCGGAAGACCGTCGGATCTTTACCCCCATCGACCGCGCCGGTTATAAATGGAAAAGAGAATATAACAAGCGGCCGGCGGTGGAGCGGGTTAACAGTAGGTTGGATGTTTCCTTTGGTTTCGAAGTACATACCATCCGCGGGCAGAGGAAAATGAAGCTCCGGTGTTCCTTGGCGCTTTGCGTTATGCTGGCCATGGCGCTGGGCCGAATTAAAGAAAACCAAGAAGAAAAACTCCGAAGCCTGGTGGCCTGCGGCTAAAAGCAGCCTCAACAGTTCGAAAATCAAGTTTGCAGGTAATGGAACGGTGGGGTCAATGTATTCTTTTTGCTGACAAATTATGGATGTTCATGCTTTTCATCATCGATAACGGTTAAAAACAAAAAATTATCTGTTGTCTTGCGGTGAGACCCATTGTTCATTAACAAAAGAAACGGGCAACGCAAATAGCTCACTTTGCACAATTCTGGTAATTATGCAAATAAAGTGATATAATTTTTATATTACATCAATGTAACATGGGGGGATTAGCTTAGATTGTTCTTGCGTGTCAAGCATATTAATCCTGGCTCTGGGCGCTCAAAGATCTAAAAGAACGGGGGAAAAAAATGAATAAGACCGTAGAGACGCAAAGGACGTACTTCCAATCGGGGGCGACTTTGCCTTATACCTTTCGTGTCAAACAACTGAAGACTTTGTACCAGGCGATTAAGAAGAATGAAGGTTTGATTATGGAAGCCTTGGAACAGGATCTGGGGAAATCCCCCTTTGAAAGCTACGCCACCGAGCTTTCCATGGTCTATGGGGAGATCAAGCATACGCTGAAGCACCTGAAGAGTTGGATGAAGGACGAGAAGGTGCCGACACCGGTGCAGAGTTTTGGCGGTAAATCCTATCTTCACCGGCAACCCTTGGGTGTTGTGCTGATCATGGCCCCCTGGAACTATCCTTTCCAGCTGACCATCACACCGCTGGTGGCGGCTATCGCCGCTGGGAATTGTGTGGTTCTCAAACCCTCCCGTTATGCCCGGCATACCTCAGCCGTCCTCGCTGACCTCATAAAAGCCCATTTTCCCCCGGAATACATTACTTTGTTCGAAGGGGGCAGAGAAGTCAACTCCGCCCTCCTCGAGATCCAGTTCGACCATATCTTCTTCACCGGTAGTGTGCGGGTAGGGAAGATCGTGATGGCGGCGGCCGCCAAGCACCTGACGCCGGTCACCTTGGAATTGGGCGGGAAAAGCCCTTGTCTGGTGGACCGGACTGCGGATCTGGAAAAGACGGCACAGCGCATCATCTGGGGCAAAGCCCTAAACGCCGGCCAGACTTGTGTGGCCCCTGATTATGTTCTGGTGCACAAGGCGGTGAAGGAAGAGTTAGTCACAGCGATGCAAAGGGCGATCAAAAAGTTCTTTGGAGAAAATCCTCTGCAATCGCCGGATCTCGGGCGGATCATTCATGCCGATGCCTTTGACCGTTTGCAAGGGTTAATCGAGATGGAGAAGGAAAGGATTATCACCGGCGGCGCCAGCGACCGGGTCCAATTAAAGATCGAACTCACCCTGGTAGATAGCCCGGCTCTTGATTCCCCGCTGATGACCGAGGAGATCTTCGGGCCGATCCTGCCGGTCATCACTTACGATGACTTTATGGAAGCAGTAGAGATCATAAGGAACCGGGAGAAACCGCTCGCCCTTTATTTATTCACCAAGGATAAAAACCTGGAGAGTTGGGTGGTGAATAACCTGTCTTATGGCGGTGGCTGCATCAATGATACCATCATGCATGTGGCCAATTACCATTTGCCCTTCGGCGGGGTGGGGGCCAGCGGCATCGGTTCCTACCATGGGAAAAAGGGTTTTGAAACCTTCTCCCATACAAAAAGCATCCTCAAACAGACCTTTGCTTTCGACCTTCCTCTCCGGTACGCCCCGTATAAGAATAAGCTTAACCTTTTGAAAAAAATGCTGCGCTAAAAGAAAAATACCGCCCGGGGCCGGGGATGATGATATTAAAAATGATAAAATTCAGCGGCCGGGAAGATATCCTTCCTGACCGCGAAGGGGGGATTGTGATGAAGAAAGCCTTATTTATCCTGGTTTTGCTCGCATTAGTAGCCATTAATTGCTGCGCGTCGGACTCGGTTACCGATGTTTATCATGGCGCCTTGAACGAGTTACTTTGCAATGAAGCGGAAGATATCCTGTTGGGCAATATATCCAGGTTGAATGATGGCTACTTGATAGACTTGATATCTCTGGGGAAATTACATAAGGAATCCTTAAGATTGCTGCGGAATGCAATCTATGCCAAACATGGCCATATTTTTGAAAGTGAAGAATTAACCGGATATTTTTCCCGGTTTGATTGGTACAAACCAGCAAAGACTGTTACATATGCGGATCTAAGCGAAGCGGAAAGAGAAAACATAGAGGTCATCCAGAAATTCGAGCGGATGGATGAAAACAGCGAGACTATCACTTGGGGGCCGGAAAAGGAGGGCGTTTGGCAAGATATGTTTGTAATGGCAGCCGGTTGGAGCGACCGGTTTGTCATTTATGCCGATAACAGAATGGAGTATTTATTCAGCCAGATGAGCCAGTTACAGTTGATTAAGGGTTTGGCTGGAACATATACGATCCGTGGCAATGTGCTGCTCTTTTCGGTCTCCCAGGTTGATATTTATGAGCACGATGGAAGGTTTGGCGGGTCGGGAGGGTATGGCTTTACATGGGCAAACCCGAAGGAGAATACAATCTATTTTAAAAATCCGGTCATCCTTAGATTTCCTGTTTCCAAGATTTATACCTTTAATAAATTCGGTATCGAACGGCTGGCTGTGGAGATAGGGGGGCTTGAGTTTTATAAAATGGAGGAGGATGTCACCAGAAAGAATTGATTCCTTAAGCAAGCCAGGTGCATCCTTGTGGAAAGCTATTATACACTGTTGGCTTAATCATTAATCTCAGAACATGTTAGACATATTCCATTTGTAGCTGAAATGACATTACCTTTACAACCTGTTTTGGTGCAATTTCGTCGAATTACCAGGTTTATATCGCCACATACAAAACAATATACACTTGTTGCTCTTGGAGTATTCGGGCTAAGTAAAGGTGTGTCGGGGCACAAATCACCTATTTAAACATTGTAATAACATGCAGGACATATATATCGCCGTTACGGACTTAACTCTTGACGGTTCATTCGTAAGGTTTTGGCTTCACTATTTTGGGCTAACCAAACGGATTGCCTATTGTTCCAGATGTCGTGTGGCCTTAGGATTTGTATAATTCTGGCAATTATGCAAATAAAGTGTTATAATATTTTTATGTTACAACAATGTAATATTTGTCTTTATGTGACTTTTAATATAAACAGTCTAGACGAAGTAACAAAACGTAGTTGGCACTAGCCTTCTATGCCGATGCTCTGGCAAGCTTAACGGTTTATTATTCATATCAACTGACCCGCTTATACCATATCATTTTTTTTGGGGGGGGGGTGAAACCTGTGGCGCGAGATAATCGTATGGTAAGGCTCTTTAATATGATTTTTTACATTCAGAACAATCCCGGATGTACTGCGGAGGAGTTGGCCAGGCGGTGTGGGGTGAGTCTAAGACAATGTTATCGTGATCTGCGCACAATTCAGGACGCAGGTTTTCCTCTTTACCATGACCGGGGTTATCGAATGATAGAGGGGTCGATGCTTAAGGCCATTGCTTTCACTATGGAGGAAGCTTTGGCCTTGATTTACGGTATAAAACTGCTTGAACAACAAAAAGGGATTATAAAAGCGCCGGGGCAGGTAAAAGAAAAACTCTTGGCACTGTTACCAAAGGCATTCAGTAATGAAATTGAAAGAATCGGCCAACGGGTGGAGATTGAAGTTGCCCCCGCTGCGGATTATTCCGGGAAAGAGTCAATATTTAGGACAATTAATGAAGCTATAAAGAATCATACTGTTCTCCAAATGAAATATTATAGTTTTTCCAGAGACGAAGTGACTGACAGGTTGGTCGAACCATACCAACTGGTTTTTAAAGACGGTTTTTGGTATCTGGTGGCCTTTTGCCACCGTAATCAAGAAACACGTCTTTTCCGGATAGATAGAATTAGAGGTCTGGAGCGGACTGAGCAGACGTTCACTCCTCCTGCTGATTACAGTTATGAGGAGTATATGGGAGCTGCCTGGCAAATGGAGCGGGGTGAGGAATTTCCCTTCAAGGTTCGTTTCTTCTTCCGGTCGGCGCGTTTTGTTCGTGAAACAAATTTTCATCCTTCCCAAGAGATCACTGAAGAACCGGGCGGGACGGTTATCTTTACTGCCAAGGCCTGCAGTCTAAGATCAATCCTCCGCTGGATTTTGACTTTTGGCGATGAGGCGGAAGTTCTGGAGCCTCCGGAACTTCGGGAAATGGTGATAAAAACAATGGCAGCGGGGCTAGAAAGGTATTCAGAGACCAATAAAAGAACAGAGGAGATCAGGAATAATAAACCATAGCGAACTGTTGTTCCGTGACATGGGTTGTCATCATGGTGTAGTAAAATATATCTGAGAATATATACATAGCAAAATAAAGCTTATTAAATTTTGGAGCACGTCGTGGCCTGTTAATTGAGCTTTTCAACTTAAGTAATAAGGTATAAACAAAGGCAAACATTTATGCATGCTTGTTACAAGTGAGTAATTATAATAATATTTAACATAGAAAAATTTGTAGACATAAAGTGACTGAAAAAGTAAGGCCATCACTTGGAGGTTGAAATGGAGTTACATATTAAAACATTAACCCCTTTGTGGACAGGCGGCGCATATGCGGGCAAAGTTGATCGTATCCACGAAACAGGTATTCTTGGCAGTCTGCGCTGGTGGTATGAGGCTTTGTTACGTGGATTAGGTGGAAAAGTGTGTGATCCGAGCCAGGGCGGATGCCAGCTTGACGTAGAAAAATATGAAGAAAACCACTGTCTGAGTGACGCTGGCCTGTGCGATGTGTGTCAGGTATTCGGAGCTACAGGTTGGCAACGGCGGTTTCGGTTGGTAATCACGGACCAAACCCAACAGGACACCTCATCACCGACGAGGATTAGCGCCCAGCGTATAAACCCAAAGACACGAAACGAACCCACGTGGTATTTCCCTGACCACCCAAGGGCAGGTAGTCTGAGTATCAGAATCCAAAGTCGGGATTCAAAATTTTCTCCGGCCGTAATTGGTGGATTGATCCAATTTATAGCTGATTGGGCGGCGATTGGCGCAAAAACACAAATGGGTTTTGGAGTAATTAAACTGCAAAATGGCCGGTTCGAGACAAAGTCGCTTTATAATTGGCTTGATAGTATTACGGCCGGCTGTTGTGCTTATCATGATTTGCCCTCATTGCAAAATCTCTTTTTTGCCTGTGTTCAGCAAAAAGATGCTACCGTTCAAGAAGTCTTTAATCTAAAGTACGTTCTTCGTAAACTATTTGCAAAAGATAAAAATTTACGCCATTTCATCATGGGTGTTACTGAGAAGAAACAGCGAATTGCATCTAAAGTCAAAGTATCAAGACCCTACAGTGATGGCCTGATGCGTGTTTGGGGTTGGATTCCAGGAACAGCAAGAGAGTATAGGGGAGATTGGAACCGTGAGAAAGTCGTCAGTGATATTTATGAACACTTGAGAAAAAACTATCCCTTATTAGTTTGGCGCGAGATGAATTCCCATAGGGATACTGTCGAACCCGACAATTCCGATGTAAAAAGGTTTCTAAAGAGCTTGCTCGGGTTGCAGGAGGAAATGTGATGATGTACCGTGATTACTATGCTTATTTACAAAAAAAATTGGATAATAGTTTAGACGCCCTTGAACAAGCCGAAAAAAAGCTTGTAGAAGCAAGAATGCAACGGGATAGAGACGCTCGTAAACAAGCTCGTAAGCAGGCCGAACAACACATTCAAGAAGCTGCTCGCAAAGCCGTTGAAATTGAACCTCACTTGGCGTATCTATTGTGTGAAGCCCGAGGTCTTAAACACGGTAAATATATCCGCGCTGCCTGGGAGAAGACCTTGAAGGCCAATGATATTCGACAAGAATTTGACTTTATTCCGGATGTGTCAATCATTACCTATATGCCAACCCTCAGTTTCATGTTGAGCATTCCTTTTCAACTTAGAAAACCTTATATTAGCAAGGATGAATGTGATTTTTATCTGCTTGACAACCCTGTGCGTAAAGAGAGGAATTGGCAGGCACCCATGATCGCGCCTACCAGTTGGAAAGGCGCCCTGCGGTCAGCATTACGGTTGGCCTGTAATTATGAAGATGAGAATGAGGTTGTTGTTCGTCTATTCGGTAACCCGCACGAAAGCGAAGAACATCAGGCCGGGCGTTTGTACTTCTTTCCAACCTTTTTCAATCAGATTGGGTTTGAAGTTATCAACCCTCACGATCGCAAAACTGGCGCAGGATCGGCGCGCGGCCCAATTTTGATGGAATGTGTACCGGCCGGGGCCACAGGAGAATTTGTAACGCTTTATATGTTTTTTAGCCCGTTAGAGTTAAGCGAAACAGATAAATACCACCAGGTTGCTCAAGACCTGGAGGTATTAGCAGAGGGTATCAAAGCTATGCTTACCACCTATGGTATTGGAGCTAAAACCAGCAGCGGATTTGGGATCGCTGAAGATAAGCTAACCAAGGAAGGTAAACTTGCGATCAGGGCTAAACTGGGTGATGGGACTTCTTCAACTGCCACGCCGCCGGTATCTGAACGCTCCTTCTCAACCTTGAGTGAATTGGGTGATTTGACAAAACGTCTAGCTGAAAAGTTGCGGAAGGGGGGATGGTAAATGAGTAACAACTTTTGGCGACCCTCCGCTGAACAACGACGCACCATCTTACTTTTAGAGGCGCTGGGCCTGATCCATGATTTAGGCAAGTTGAGCGATACCTTTTTACTGAGCCAGGAGCCCTCTCCTGACGCAAAATACGAGAATTATAGCCATGATCTCCTTGCCGACCCGCGACAGATTTCGATTTACAAGGATTTAATAGGCTCAGGTAACAGAGTCTCAGGACTAGTGCAAAAATGGCTAAGTAATGCAACTAACACCCGCTGTGCTTTTAATGAACGGCCTGACCTAACAGCTATCCTGGAACGTATCCGTTTCACGGATTGGACGAATACCACCTATACTTTTGCCGAGTTATCTCCTTTGTTAACTAAGCCAGGTTTGGCAAATGCTATCTCACCTGATGATTGGAAACATGCTTTGGGCAAGGGAATGCACCCAGGTCTTCTAATCGGTGCGCTGCATGGTGTGGCCCACATCGAAAAAGATAGAGGTGAAAGGGAAAATAAGCAGCCTTATTTCAATGTATTTTCTGCTTCACCCTTTGGGAAAGAGGAACGCATCGATATGGGAGTAACTTCAGAGGCACTTAAAGCTTTGCCTCTAGACAGAATAGAGCAAATCACCACCGAGCAACGACGGGCATGGCTTAAGGAAATGAGAACTTGGATGCGCAGGGGATTGGCGGACAACCGGCGACCGCATAATGAAGTTTCTTTATGGGACTGGGGTTTTGTAGTCGCCTCAATGACAAAAGCAGCAGCAGCCTATATTTATAAAAATGGTTGGCCGGTAAAACTTAAATGCCTCCCCTTCTGTACCCTCCGGATTAGTTTGAACAGACTTGAAATCTATATCCGCAGCGATAAAATCAGCGACTTGTTAGGAGTGCGTAATATACTGGACGACGCCTTTAAGAAAGTTCAAATCTTATTAGAAGAGACTTATGCTTTAGGAAATTGTATCTATCATGATGAAACTGGAGCATATTATCTTTTGAGCAAACTGTATGATGACGCAGAAAAGGATGCATTACGTGAAGAGATTCAAGCTCTTTTTCCT
>Ga0209537_1004379_pt1 | contig 12077 bp, 10 predicted proteins | sample BioPla4DNA1_FD_187698 | JGI IMG/M metagenome (GOLD analysis project Ga0209537, IMG submission 187698) | Biogas fermentation microbial communities from Germany - Plant 4 DNA1 (SPAdes) (version 2) | ecosystem: Engineered > Bioreactor > Anaerobic > Digestate | place: Bielefeld, North...
AAGAATCACTTTCTTTAATGTTAAAAATATAATTTTTATATCTAACAAAAAGCTTACATTATCCACATATTCTACATCTAAATCAAATCTTTCTTCCCAACTAATAGCATTTCTTCCACTTACTTGAGCTAATCCAGATAAACCTGGTCTGACTTTATGTCGTCTTTTTTGATGTTCATTGTATAAAGGTAGATATTCTACCAATAAAGGCCTAGGACCTACAATACTCATATCACCTTTCAATATATTAAATAGTTCCGGTAATTCATCTAGTGATGTACTTCTTAAGAATTTACCAAATTTAGTCAATCTTTCACTATCTGGCAACAATTCTCCATTTTCATCTCTTTCATCAGTCATGGTACGAAATTTGTACATGGTAAATATCTTTTCATTTAAGCCTGGCCTTTGTTGTTTAAAAATCACAGGACTGCCTAAATAGATTCTTACCAACACTGCAATAATTAGCATTAGAGGACTTAAAACAATAATCGCAATTAAAGATAAAATTATATCTAGTGGTCTTTTAAAGTATCTTTCATATATTCCTCTATGTCTTTCTTTAAACTCAACTTCCTTTTTGCTTTGAGCTTGCATTTACTTCCACAACTCCTTAATCACATTACACACCCTATCCAAATCCTCATCTGTCATCTTCGTATCACTAGGCAAACACACACCATTTTCAAACAACTTCTCTGATACATCTCCACCTATATAGTCATACTTTTCATAAAATGGTTGGAGGTGCATTGGCTTCCAGATTGGCCTGGATTCTATGTTTTCCTTTTCTAAGGCTTCTATTATATCAATGGGCCTAACCTTTCCACTTAAAGTTATACAGGATAACCAATAGTTTGGTTCATTCCATTCATTTATGGGCATAAAGCTTATGCCTTCTAAACTGCCTAATTCTCTTTTGTAGTATTCAAATATATATTTCTTTTTCTCTATCCTTCTATCTAGTACCTTAAGTTGTCCTCTGCCTATGCCTGCCACTATATTGCTCATCCTGTAGTTGTATCCCAGTTCACTATGTTGGTAGTGTCTTGCCTTGTCCCTGGCTTGGGTTGACCAGAATCTCACTTTAGCTATTCTTTCTTCATTGTTGGATACGAGCATTCCTCCACCAGATGTGGTGATGATTTTGTTCCCATTGAAACTATATATTCCATAGTCTCCAATGGTTCCAGTGTGCTTACCTTTGTAGGTAGTGCCTAAGGACTCTGCTGCATCTTCTATTAAGGTCACATTATGTTTCCTGCAAAGTTCTACTATCCTGTCCATATCAGCTGATAATCCATATAGGTGTACCACTATAACTGCCTTTACCTGAGGGTACTTGTCAAAGGCTTCTTCCAAGACCTTCGGGCACATATTCCATGTTTCGTAATTACTATCTATAAATACTGGTATAGCATTTTGGTAAATAATCGGATTTGCAGTTGCTGCAAAAGTAAGGCTTTGGCAAAATACTATGTCTCCCTCACCTACACCTGCTGCTTTAAGTGCCATATGCATAGCAGCAGTACCAGAACTTAAAGCTGCAGCATGTCCAATACCTACGTATGCAGCTAGTTCCTTTTCAAAACCATCTACATTTGGCCCTAGTGGTGCTATCCAGTTAGTTTCAAATGCTTCCTTTATGTACTGCATTTCATATCCTTCTTCACTCATGTGGGGTGAAGATAAATAGATCCTATTAGAGCTCATTTGATCAATTCCTTTCAGTTGATTTCTAAAACTTTATTTCCAATTTATATCCTGAACAAAGAATTTGACAATTTTATTTTCATCATATCCTACTTCCTGTAGTCTTTTCTTTATGATGTCTTCATAGGTATAGCTTGTGATGACTATGGCATCATGGGACTCTTTAATAGCATCATCTAAAGGAATAATCCTGTATCCCATGAGTAGCTTTCCTTGTCTCTCTGGATCGTCATCTATTAGTCCCAGTATATTTAAATTAAGGTTTTCTCTGTCTCTGATAACACTTAAAATTGTCTCTGCCACCTCACCAGCACCATATAGAAAAACATTTCTATAACCTCTATCTTCCAGACTATTTAAGAAGCTTTCTATATTTTCCTTGGCCAGTCTATAAAGCTTTAGTAATTCGTGGAGATATGTAATCAAAAGATAATTTTTCCTTCTCATACCCTCTGCAGTTATCTTGTATTTCACCGTCTTGGAAGATAGGTATTCCCTTACAATATAACCCTTTTCTTCATATTCGTTGATATATACATTTACCATGGAAGGTGCAGCATTTGCAATTTCCCCTAGCTCCTTCTGAGTTATATCTTCATTTTTTTCTATATGGTCCAGGATGACCAGTTCCTTTAATTTTGCCGTTGGGGTAAAGTATTTAATATCCTTTAAAAAATTCATGTATACACCATCCTATTTTCAATTAACACTTGCCAAGGTCCTAAATTTAGGGTCAGGATTTTTCATTCGATGAATGAACGATTTTATTATAGCATAAAATGTCGTTTATTGGAATATATTTTTAAATAAAAATTTCGACAATTTCCTACAAAACAAAAAGTTACCTTATTGGTAACTTTCTTATAAGTTTAGATAAAAAGCCTTTTTTAGGACTATATTTTATGGGTGATTTTGTATATATATTTTCATTTTTTAATAGTAAGGTTGGATTTTGATAAGTTAAAGAGTCATAGTCTTCCTCAGATACAATTGTCTTTAAAATTTCTAAAGCCTTACTAAATCTGGGTGATTTTCTCCTGCTTCCATGGGCATCAGTACCTAAAAAGTGAATCATATTGTGTTTTAAGAGTATTTCAGCAGTTTCCTGTATTTCTTCTCCATATTTGCCTTCTAAGGAAGGTAGGTTTAGTTGGGCCAAGGCTCCTTTTTCAATTAAATTATATAGTATATTAGGATCCTCTATTATCTTTGCATTTCTTTCTGGATGGGCTATGATAGGGACATAGCCCTTTAAGAGCAGCTCATATATGACATTTTCAACATATAAGGGTATGTCCATCATAGGCAGTTCTACCAGTATATATCTTGTGCCATTTAATGTAGCCATATATCCCTCTTCAATGTCCTTTATTAAGTCCATGGATATATAGGCTTCATTTCCTAAAAAAATTTCAAGATCTAGTCCTTCCCTGTCTAATTGAATTTTTAAATCCTCTAAAATATTTTTAGTATCCTCCTTGGAGGTAGAAATGTTTTTTTCTATGTAGTGAGGAGTAGCTATTACAGTTTTTATGCCATTTTCTAAATATATTTTAGCCATTTCAATAGCCATGTCCATATCTTTTGCCCCATCATCTATATATGGCAGTATATGGGAATGGATGTCTATCATGCCTTAGCTCTCCTTTTTTTCTTCTTTTTCTTTTTCCTAGGCTCATTGCCATAATAGCTGTAGTATTGATAATAGTGGTATCTATAGTAGGCCCTGCCCCTTGTAGGTATTTTATTTAATACAACCCCTATTATGTTTGCCTTAACCTTGTCTAAAAGTTCCTTGCCTTCCTTTATAATCTCAATATCAGTTTGTCCAACAGCAGTGACATACAGTATACCATCTGCTATATTGGATAAAACAGCACTGTCTGTCACCAGACCTACAGGGGAAGAGTCTAATATGATCATATCAAATTCTTCCCTTACACTATCTAAAAATGATTTCATCCTGTTTGAACCAAGTAGCTCTGCTGGATTTGGTGGTATAGGTCCCGATGGAAGTATATAGAAACTATTTTCCCCTACATACTGGTGTACCACGTCCTCCAAGGTCCTTTCCCCCATCAGTACATTTGTAAGGCCCTCAAAATTAGTTATACCTACTTTTTCGTGGAGCTTAGGCTTTCTTAAATCACAGTCTATCAATAAGACCTTTTTATTGTTTTGGGCTATGATTGAAGCCAGATTAAGGGATATGGTACTTTTACCTTCTGTAGGTGAAGCTGAGGTAACTATCAAGGCCTTTATTTTCTTATCTATACTTGAAAATTGAATGTTGGTCCTGAGGGTCCTAAAGGCTTCTGTAAATGGTGATTTTGGGTCAGTCATAGATATTAATCCTACATCCTTGCCCCTAACTTCTGGTATACCCCCCAAAACTGCCAGGCCTAGATGCCTTTCTACATCTTCTTCAGATTTTATTGTATTGTCTAGATATTCAACTAGGAAGGAAAAAAAGACCCCAATCATAAGGCCCAATACACCTGCTATGGCCATGTTAAGCTTTGGTTTTGGCTTTACAGGTATTAGGTTTGGCTGGGCATCATCTATTACCTGTACATTTTCTACCTTCATTATTTCCTTTACAGTATCCATAAAAACCTTGGCAGTTTCATTGGCAATGTCTGCTGCTAAATAGGGGTCATGGTCTGTTACCTGGATTTTGATTATTTCCGTATCCTTTACCAGGTTGACACTGACCTTGTTTGTAAAAGTATTGTAGCTCATATCTAAGTTTAAATTTCCAATTACCTTATCCACCACTGTCCTGCTCTTTACCAGCTCCCCATATGTAGACACTAGTTTTTGGTTTAATAATATTTCATTATATTCTAATCTAGCATCAGACTGATAGTCTTTAGGCTTTCCTACCATTAGGGTGGTAAAGGTTTGATATTCAGGTTCCAATACATAGAAGCTAAGGACTCCTGCAATTACCACAGCTATTACTGTTAAAGCAATTATAAGTGGCATCCATTTACGCAAAATAAAAAACAAGTCTCGCAAGCTTATTTCTTCCATCTGCAACAACCCCTTCCAAAATATTTAGTCTGTCAAGATAATACCAAAATACCATTTTATTAATCTTGTTTATTGTAGTATAATGTAGATTAGTGGGTCTCTAACAATTTTCTACAAAATTGGAGGTTTTATTATGGAGCTAATTTCAGCAGTTAGAAAGATAGTCAAAAGAAAAAGTTCCAAATCCTACTACAATTCTGATTATACATTAACTTCTAAAGAAAAACAAACTCTTGTAATTACAGGATTTGTCCTTCTATTTCCAATTATCATATCTGCCATCATTATTTTACTTAGTTAATTAACAATGATTTAACACATGGTACAATAGTACCACTTTTATTAGACTTTTTCAATAATTTTGTAATTTTATCAAATACTTTTGTAAAGTATTTTTAACATTTTTTTCATGATTTTATGGTATAATATGCCTATTAATATAAATAGGGGTAAGAAGAATGAAAAAGAAAAAATTTCTACTTGTATTTATACTAGCTATTGGCATTTTAGTTATATTAAACTTCCACAGAATCAAGTTTACCTTAAGCTTACTAAGCCTGTCCAGACAAAGGGACATGATTGAAGCTCAGTTAGAGGATCCTGAATATGTAGAAGCAAATTTGGAAAATCCCCTTGAAGCCATTTTAGAAGCTGCTGCTGTAGAGGATGTTGATAGTACCAGGGATCCAGTTGATAACCCTCATAATGATGCTAATGATGGTAGTACTGGTAATGTTGAAAACACTAATAATCTTGTAAAAGATGATGTAAGTACTGGAAATACATCAACAAATAAGCCTAAAGATAAGGCTAAAGGTCCTGCTGGTCAAGCTTCTAGCTCTAGCAAATCCTATGTTGAAATTATCCTTGAGTATAATGACGTATTGTTAAATCTACAGGCAGAGTTTGAAGCTAAATTAGATGCCCTTATAAGGCAAGGTATTGAGGAATATGCTCAGGGTAAGGTATCCACTGCTAAATTGGCCAGCAAATATTTATCCTTAGGTGCCGATTTAGAAAAATCCTGTGACAAAAGGTTTTACAATTTGTTGGATACCATGAAGGATGAGCTAAAGGCCAATGGCCATGATACCTTAATTACTGATGAAATAAAGGAATATTATGTATCCTTTAAAAAGGCTAGAAAAGTAGACCTTATCAATCGTGGCATGAAGCATCTTAAATAATTACTAAATTTAAGGCCTCCTAGGAGGCCTTTAATTTTTTACCTATTTATTAATCTATAAACTGCTGTTGCCACTTCAGCCCTAGTTGTCCTTCCATTTGGATTGAATTTATTGTTGCTGCCTATCATTATGCCATCCTTAATTACCTTTGCTACACCTAATTTAGCCCAGTCTGGAAGATCTGACAGGTCTTCAAATTTGTTAAATAAGCCATCTATTTCATCAGCTTCTACCTCTATGTCCAGTACATTGCCTAATATTACAGCCATTTCTGCCCTGCTTATCTTATTGTTTGGTCTAAAGGTAGTGTCTCCATAGCCTTGGGCTAGGCCAGCATCAACTATGGTGGCCACATAGTCTGCATGCCAATCTGTAGCCTTTATGTCTGAAAATTCTCCATTGTATTTAACTAGGTCAAGTTCTAAGGCCATGACTATCATCTTAGCAAATTCTGCCCTGGTTATTTCGTTGTTTGGCCTAAAGGTTCCATCTTCATAGCCATTGATTATATTTTTAGCACTTAAAAATTCCACATATTTTTTAGACCAATGGTTTTGCATGTCTGCAAAGATAAGGTCTGTTTCTAATTTATCCATTAAAGCTAATTTATGTAGTAGGTCCCCTGCCTCATTTATATAGCCTTCCTTAGCTAAAACATTTGCAGCTTCTTCAAGGGATTTGTTTATTATTTCAAGATGTAATTTTTTAAAGGGCCTGTCTTGAGCCTCTGTTATTGTCTTGTTTAGCTTATTGATCTGAGCTTGTCTTACAAAGAGATGCAATGAAGTCCATTCATTGGTAACAGTGTTATAAACTCCTCCACCTATTTTGTCATTAAGGAAGGTATCTAAAACATTAACCATTACATCAATTTTTTCTTCCCTGGTGGCTGCATATCTTTCTATGCTTTCTTTCACATCTGCAGGTAAAAGAGCAAAAAGGTCTAAAAGTAAGCCTTCTACTACTTCCCTGGCTTCTTCATATTCTATATCAGGATTTTGCATAAGTTCCAATACAGAACTATCAATTAAAGTATTAAGTATTTTTCCAATTATAGTGTGGTCAAGTCCCTTAGCTTGTAGGTAATCCTGATGAGGTAGCGAATTAAATATTTCCTCACTGTTGTCTTCTACAGTTCCCAATATAAGCAGCATATCTGTATTATCATCTATATTGGCAACCTTTGAAAATCTAGCCTTTAGAGCCTCAAATAGTTCCTGTCTATTTACTTCAGCTGCATAGGCAGCGGGTGTCATAAGCCCTATTATCATTACTAAGGCTAATATAATTGATAATGATTTCTTCATAGACTTTCCTCCTTTTCTTATTGTGTTTTTAGCAAGTTGTGTAAAGTATGATCCTGTCCCTATCCCCTCCTTTCGACATTTTTTTGTCTTTTTACCTAAAAATGATTATATTAACATTATATAACTGATGCGTTAATTTTTCTAGTCTTTTCGCTTTTTCTGTAGTTTGGGACTATGGTCTTAAGATATTCCTTCAATTCCTCATCTGTACCATTTTTTATGATCCTGTCAATTTCATCTAAGGACTTAAGCAGTAGCTTATAATCTGTAAAAGTAAGCTTTCCAATGAATATCTTGTCATGTTTTGTAGCTGTTATGCCCTCTTCATCTAAAAGCAGCTCTTCATATAATTTTTCTCCAGGCCTAAGGCCTATGATTTCTATAGGTATGTCCACATAAGGCTCATAGCCAGAAAGCCTTATTAGGTCCTCGGCTAGGTTTAGTATCTTCACTGGCTCTCCCATGTCCAGTATAAATACTTCCCCTCCCTTGGCCATGGCTCCAGCCTGTATGACTAGCTGGACTGCTTCAGGTATGGTCATGAAGTATCTGATGACCTCCTCATGGGTTACTGTCACAGGTCCCCCTTCAGCAATTTGCTTTTTAAAAAGGGGTATGACACTGCCATTGCTGCCTAGGACATTGCCAAACCTAACTGCCACAAACTCTGTTTTGCTAATGCTGTTTATGGATTGGATTATCATTTCACAGATCCTTTTACTGGCCCCCATTACATTGGTAGGATTGACTGCCTTGTCTGTGGATATTAATATAAACCTGTCCACTTCATATTTGTCTGCAGCTTGTACCACATTTAAGGTGCCAAAAACATTGTTTTTAATGGCCTCCTTTGGACTTTCCTCCATTAGAGGCACATGCTTGTGGGCAGCAGCGTGAAAAATTACCTGAGGTTTTTCCTTTTCCATTATTTCCATTATTCTTTCCTTATCCCTGATAGATGCTATTAGGGTTTTCAAATTTAGATCCTTATGCTTTCTTAGGAGTTCATTTTGTATATCATAGGCATTGTTTTCGTATATATCTAATATAATTAGCTTTTTAGGCTTAAAGTTAGCCACCTGCCTGCAAAGCTCCGAGCCTATGGAACCTCCTCCCCCTGTCACCATCACCACCTTATTAGTCAGATAAGTGCTTATTTCACTTAAATCAACCTTTATTTCCTCCCTGCCTAACAGGTCCTCTATGCTAACATCCCTAATAGCGCTTATATTAACCTTACCATCTATTATTTCAAACATGCCAGGGACTATCCTTAGCTTACACTTGGTGGTTTTTGTAATTTCTACTATCTCTTTAATTTCCCTTCTACGTGCCGAAGGCATGGCAATTATTATTTCATCAATATTTAGTTCTTCAGCCACCTTAGGTATGTCCTTCCTGGTGCCTACTACTGGTACCCCATTGATTAGTTTCCCTTGCTTGCTTATATCGTCGTCAATAATAGCCACTGGCTTGCTATTTAGCTGAGGATGATTTTTATATTCCCTGATAACCATGGCCCCTGCATCACCACCGCCAACTATAAGAGCTGATTTGCAGTTGCCATTTTTGTTATTAAATAAGTAGCTGCCTAAAGCTACTCCAACTCTATAGCTAAATCTTACTCCCCCTACTAGGGTCATGTCCACTAAGGTAACTAGTATATAAATGCTTTTAGGAAACATGTCCCCCCTAAGGGCTGTAAAGGCCAGTACTGCTAAGTTGGAGATGATACTGGTCCTTACTATGGACATTAGCTCTCCTATACTGGCATATTTCCATACAGGCTTGTACAGTTTTGAAAATAGAAAGATAATTAGTTTGATTAATGTTATGTATATATAGTACTCCATATACAACATTAGGTAGGTTACAAAGCTTTGTCCTGTGATATTTCCATCGAATCTGATTAATAGTGAAATAATAAAGGATAGGTTTATAAGTGCAGCATCAACAAACAATAGTATAAATCTAACTTTCCCTTTCATGGCAAACGCCCCTTTTGTAAATTCATTTATATATTCCCATTATAACAAAAATAGACCTTTATTACTATATTTTTACTATAAATTATAGAAAAAGATTATGCAATTTTCGCTTAATTCAAAAAATTTTGATGAATTGAAAAATATGCAGGCCTATAATCCTATATAAAAATGAAAGCCAAAAATAAAAAAGCGACCTAAAGGTCGCTAAAATACTTCTTTTCTTAATATTTCTGCCTTGTCTGTCCTCTCCCAGGGTAGATCCAAATCTTCCCTGCCAAAGTGGCCATAGGCAGCTACTTGCCTGTATATGGGCCTTCTTAGGTTTAAGTTTTCTATAATGGCTGCAGGCCTTAGGTCAAAATGCTTCCTTACTAGTTCTTCTATTTTTTCATCAGATACCTTTCCTGTACCAAAGGTATTTACAAATAGGGATAGAGGCCTTGCAACCCCTATGGCATAGGAGATTCCTATTTCACACTTGTCTGCCAGGCCTGCTGCTACTATGTTTTTGGCCACATATCTGGCAGCATAGCTGGCTGACCTGTCCACTTTTGTTGGATCCTTGCCTGAGAAGGCTCCTCCCCCATGTCTTGCATATCCTCCATAGGTATCTACAATTATCTTCCTGCCAGTTAAACCAGCATCTCCCATAGGTCCACCTATTACAAACCTTCCTGTTGGGTTTATATAGTATTTTGTATTATGGTCCAGCATACTGTGGGGAACAACCTTCATAATTACATGTTCCATTATATCCCTTCTGATAGTAGCCAAATCCACATCAGGGCTGTGCTGCGTAGATACAACTATATTTTCAAGCCTTACAGGCTTATCATCAACATATTCTACTGTTACCTGGGTCTTGCCATCTGGCCTTAGGTAGTCTAGGGTTCCATTTTTCCTTACATCTGCTAATCTCCTTGCCAGCTTGTGGGCCAGGGATATGGGAAGGGGCATTAGCTCTTTAGTTTCATTGCAGGCAAAGCCAAACATGATTCCCTGGTCCCCTGCACCAATTTTATCAAATTCATCCTCTGAAGATCCCTTATGTTCCAGGGAGCTATCTACTCCCAAGGCTATATCTGGTGATTGTTCATTGATGGAAGTAAGTACTGCACAGGTGTCTGCATCAAAGCCATATTTGGCCCTGGTATAGCCAATTTCTTCCACAGTCCTCCTTACAATCCTTGGAATGTCTACATAACACTTTGTTGTAATTTCTCCAACAACCAGTACCAATCCTGTAGTAACAGTTGTTTCACAGGCTACCCTGGCAGCAGGATCCTTTTCCAGTATGGCATCTAATATGGCATCTGATATGGCATCACAGATCTTATCTGGGTGGCCTTCTGTCACAGACTCAGACGTAAAAAACCATCTTTTCATATATATCCTCCTTATCCCTTGATGCCTTCATTAAAAAAGCCTCTTCCGAAAGGAAAAGGCAAGGTAATTCACCTTATCTTTCAGAATCAGCATTCTGTGGGATTTAGCACCTTGTTTCTATGAAACAGGTTGCCGGGTTTCACAGGGCCCATTCCCTCCACCACTCTTGATAAGGCATCAAAATTTTATTTAATTTGTGAATATTATAACATTTAAGAATTTTTTGGTCAAGGAAATTTAAAAAATAAGAGGCTGTTAGCTGACAACCTCTTTTTCTATTAGGTTTTTATTTTTTTGTTTGGCCCTATATAAAAGCTTATCAACTTTTCTTAATAGGCCTGCCATCTTTTCATCCCCTACTTCTATGACACCACCACTAATGGTTATTTTTAAATCACTTTCCCATTTTAGCTCTAAAATTTTTTGCCGAACCCGCTCTACTATGTCATATCCTTCTTCCATGCTGATATCCCGCATTATGATTAAAAACTCGTCCCCTCCATAGCGGCCTACTATGTCAGTATGCCTTAAATTGCTCTTTATTGTCTTTACTATCCTCTTTAAGACATAATCTCCATATAGGTGGCCATATGTATCATTTATGATTTTAAAGTTATCAATATCAATCATGGCTATGGTTAAACTTTTCTTGTTCTTATGGGATGCCTTAATTTCTTCACTTAGGCAGGAAGTAATAAACCTTCTGTTAAAAACCCCCGTTAAATAGTCTGTTATGGATATGGCTTCTATTTCCCTATTTTTTTCCTCAAGGGCAGCCAGGTACCTTTTAGAGTTTTGCAGCTCCTTTACATAGCTATCAATAAGGACAGCAATTAAGACCACAACGGAAAACAAGCAGGTAAACAAGCCAAAGGATAGGTCTATGTATCTAACCAGGCGGGAGTCATATTCTACTACCAGGGCAGGATGCTGGTACTCAATGACCATCAGTAGGCCTACAATTAAAGCAAAAATGGAAAAGACTATCCTTCTTTTTAGTCCACTAAGCAAAAGGGCAATTATTCCGGCATTTGTGATCATATAGTAGGGAATGCTGGCATAGGTGCCTCCGGTGATAAGCCATAGGGTTGGAAAGAAAATAAAGCTTAAGAAGATACAGACTATAAAGGATATTAAGTCATAATTGCCAGTGATTTTGAAGGCTATAAACAAGCCTACAGTCATTTTCTGGCCATGGCCAGTATTTTTTAGCTTATAATCTTTTCTTTGAATTTTTTAATTTTTTTGCAAGGAAGGAAAGACTACAGAATGCCAAGCTGAGGACAGGAAATGCTGAATTTATTAGAATCTTCTGATTTTTTCTTGTTTCAATTTTATCACAATAGGTTAGCAAAAACAAGAAAAATTTGAATAAATCTTAATATTTAACTTCATTCACTTTGGATATTCTAGTCTTTTCTTTATTTATTTTAAGTTTCAGTTTGCCTTCTATGAATTTA
>Ga0209537_1004384_pt1 | contig 12064 bp, 14 predicted proteins | sample BioPla4DNA1_FD_187698 | JGI IMG/M metagenome (GOLD analysis project Ga0209537, IMG submission 187698) | Biogas fermentation microbial communities from Germany - Plant 4 DNA1 (SPAdes) (version 2) | ecosystem: Engineered > Bioreactor > Anaerobic > Digestate | place: Bielefeld, North...
AGCAAGTTTCAATTCCTCATAGGTACTGTAAAAACGGAGAAGAAGCAACAGTGGTTGCTTCAATCCCTAGCAAGTTTCAATTCCTCATAGGTACTGTAAAAACCAGATATTTCCGAATCAAAGGCTGTGTTGTTTATCCGGTTTCAATTCCTCATAGGTACTGTAAAAACCCTGATTGAAACAAAAGAGGGTGATTACTGTCACCCTGTTTCAATTCCTCATAGGTACTGTAAAAACCATCTGTGTCGGTATCAAGGTCTGCATACCTGAATTTGTTTCAATTCCTCATAGGTACTGTAAAAACGAAAGGAGGGAAAGAAATGACCGTTAAAGAATTGAGTTTCAATTCCTCATAGGTACTGTAAAAACACAAATCCATATACCGCCTGGATTTTAGCTTTTTGAAAGTTTCAATTCCTCATAGGTACTGTAAAAACGACATTCTGCATTGATGGCCGCTTGAATATCTTCTCAGTTTCAATTCCTCATAGGTACTGTAAAAACTCTGTTAATTCAAATTTTTTCATTTTTCATACCTCCGTTTCAATTCCTCATAGGTACTGTAAAAACAAAACCGAAATGGAAGGGTTTGTCAAACAAGGAATAGTTTCAATTCCTCATAGGTACTGTAAAAACAAACCATTGCGGAATCCAAGAAAATTATGCAGAGATAGTTTCAATTCCTCATAGGTACTGTAAAAACTATAGACATTGCACTCCCAAGAAGGGAGGTACAGGCGTTTCAATTCCTCATAGGTACTGTAAAAACACAAACTAAATTGGAATGGTAGAACTCTTTACCAAAGTTTCAATTCCTCATAGGTACTGTAAAAACGGGGCAAAAAAGAAATCACAGTCAGCGGAACGTACAGAGGTTTCAATTCCTCATAGGTACTGTAAAAACCGCTTTTTTTAGCTAATGTTTCTTGAGACCAATCCTGTTTCAATTCCTCATAGGTACTGTAAAAACACATACGGTACAAAACAGTGTATAATAAAAGTACAAGTTTCAATTCCTCATAGGTACTGTAAAAACTATTGCAGAAAAAATGAAATATGTACTTGCAACTTAGTTTCAATTCCTCATAGGTACTGTAAAAACTAGATTGAAGAGCCTTAGGGCTCTTTTTTTTATTGAAGTTTCAATTCCTCATAGGTACTGTAAAAACATTGAATAGCTATGTTTTGAGCCTTTCCAATTCTGGGTTTCAATTCCTCATAGGTACTGTAAAAACAAATCTAACAAGGTTTGCACGTCTAAATCCTTTCCCAGTTTCAATTCCTCATAGGTACTGTAAAAACATGTAGGAAAAGCGGCTAAAAAAGCGGCGCAAGATGTGTTTCAATTCCTCATAGGTACTGTAAAAACAGATACAATCCTAAATATGTTTTATTCTGATATTCCTGTTTCAATTCCTCATAGGTACTGTAAAAACGTACAAATCAATAAATTATACTTTGATGCTATCTCCTGTTTCAATTCCTCATAGGTACTGTAAAAACTCATATGGAATACAAATTTAAAGCATGGGTAAAACCAGGTTTCAATTCCTCATAGGTACTGTAAAAACGATGAAAGAACTTTTGAGTAGGAAAGGACTGAATGTTGAGTTTCAATTCCTCATAGGTACTGTAAAAACTTGAGGATGAAATCAAGGTTTCACGAGAGACAGTAGAGTTTCAATTCCTCATAGGTACTGTAAAAACCTATAGTCTTTGAAAGATTTTTATAAGTATTCTTATGTTTCAATTCCTCATAGGTACTGTAAAAACTGGTAGATGAAGAGTTAGATATGTACCTCACATATTAGTTTCAATTCCTCATAGGTACTGTAAAAACAAGAGCTTGAACCTTATAGGGATAAATACGGCTCCAGTTTCAATTCCTCATAGGTACTGTAAAAACATTTTATGACTTATGAGCAAACTGTTATTACAACTTGGTTTCAATTCCTCATAGGTACTGTAAAAACTATATTCGGTTTGTGGATCCGTCTTCTTCTGATTCAAAGTTTCAATTCCTCATAGGTACTGTAAAAACGCGCCCTGCTTAGACTCGCCCGCAGGGCGGGTCGGGTTTCAATTCCTCATAGGTACTGTAAAAACGAATATTTTGTTGATGCATTAGATAAAATGGATACCAGTTTCAATTCCTCATAGGTACTGTAAAAACGTTGCCGTGGCACCAGGTGCCACACTGGAAGAAGTCGTTTCAATTCCTCATAGGTACTGTAAAAACTATCACTGACTTTGAAATAAGTCAGTGGGGTAAAAAAGTTTCAATTCCTCATAGGTACTGTAAAAACTGTAAGGAGGTATCTTTCCATGATTGCAAGAAGGTAGTTTCAATTCCTCATAGGTACTGTAAAAACCAGGCAACATAACATCAAAGTTCGGCATCAAATCAAGTTTCAATTCCTCATAGGTACTGTAAAAACCCTTCACAGATGATTTATCTTGGCAGGTTCAGCGTGTTTCAATTCCTCATAGGTACTGTAAAAACTCAATAGTTTTTTTATAATATTATATTAATATTTTTGTTTCAATTCCTCATAGGTACTGTAAAAACCAAAGCAAAAATAGAGCCTGTAGCTGTTATAATCAATGTTTCAATTCCTCATAGGTACTGTAAAAACTGGTTGCCCAGGCCGTGCCAGAACGGCAGGACGTGTGTTTCAATTCCTCATAGGTACTGTAAAAACTGGTTGCCCAGGCCGTGCCAGAACGGCAGGACGTGTGTTTCAATTCCTCATAGGTACTGTAAAAACTATATTATAATTAAAAGCAACGGAAACGTTGCGAAAGTTTCAATTCCTCATAGGTACTGTAAAAACGGTAGCCACCGTACCGTTATTTACATTGCCCGTCTAGTTTCAATTCCTCATAGGTACTGTAAAAACACAACGCCAAAATAGGCGGTACCGCGAGAATTTACGAGTTTCAATTCCTCATAGGTACTGTAAAAACTAGGGAGTGATTTAAATGACAAAAGCAACAGTGAAGTTTCAATTCCTCATAGGTACTGTAAAAACTCGGTAAGAACGCTGGCAAAACCGTTGACATTTATAAGTTTCAATTCCTCATAGGTACTGTAAAAACACAGGCTAGGAAACATGCGGTTCTCAATTTTGCAGAGTTTCAATTCCTCATAGGTACTGTAAAAACGCCTACCTAAATTCCGTTATATCGAACCAAGAAAAGGGTTTCAATTCCTCATAGGTACTGTAAAAACGATGTAATAAATGACTCTCGTCCTATCACTGAATTGTGTTTCAATTCCTCATAGGTACTGTAAAAACGAAGATATATTTAGATGAAGTAGAAAGATTAGGTGAGTTTCAATTCCTCATAGGTACTGTAAAAACTCTCTCCTTCATCGTCCATTACCTCTGGCTCTCCAGTGTTTCAATTCCTCATAGGTACTGTAAAAACAAGTTTTAGAGTTATTAGCTCATCAAAATCACTTACTAAGTTTCAATTCCTCATAGGTACTGTAAAAACGGTGGACTTTTTTAAGATGTTTTGATGCAGAAGACTAGTTTCAATTCCTCATAGGTACTGTAAAAACATGGATCGGCTACAATGCTGATTTCATTCGCAACATGTTTCAATTCCTCATAGGTACTGTAAAAACGTTAAAAAAGTTTGACAGGGTGGAAGTAGAATTCAGGTGTTTCAATTCCTCATAGGTACTGTAAAAACCGATCCAATCTAAAAAGTGTCTAGTTCAACATATGACGTTTCAATTCCTCATAGGTACTGTAAAAACAATATATTCCTTACTTTTTGCTGTTTCCAGCATTTTAGTTTCAATTCCTCATAGGTACTGTAAAAACATTCATACCCAAAAACGGAGGCAGTTGGTATGATGGGAGTTTCAATTCCTCATAGGTACTGTAAAAACCATTCCATATCGGCTGGACACGAATTGAAGTTTTTCAGTTTCAATTCCTCATAGGTACTGTAAAAACGCCTTTACAATAGCAACAAAAGTATCTGCCACACCTTTGTTTCAATTCCTCATAGGTACTGTAAAAACGAAGTTAAACAGTGTATTCAGTCATTTATATTTGGTAGTTTCAATTCCTCATAGGTACTGTAAAAACAACAATGAATAACATTATTATCAGATGTGAGCAAACGTTTCAATTCCTCATAGGTACTGTAAAAACGTAAATATAGCTTGCATACTCATAGAAGAGAATACAAGTTTCAATTCCTCATAGGTACTGTAAAAACACATATAAACTATTAAGTGAATTCTTACTTAAACCAGTTTCAATTCCTCATAGGTACTGTAAAAACATTAATGTAAATTAATTAATGTTAATTAATGTAAATGTTTCAATTCCTCATAGGTACTGTAAAAACTTTCTTTAAAAACTCTTATCTTTTTCTCTTTTTATTCGTTTCAATTCCTCATAGGTACTGTAAAAACCTAAAAACAGGCAAGTTATATAAAATAGAGAGAGTTGTTTCAATTCCTCATAGGTACTGTAAAAACCCTATAGTAATAGAAAACCAAGAACGCAAAATTAAGAGTTTCAATTCCTCATAGGTACTGTAAAAACGTATGTTAAATCAAATAGTATGCGTAAGCAACAAAGGTTTCAATTCCTCATAGGTACTGTAAAAACTTAAGTTATTACAAAATTTGAATTGTTATTTACATAGTTTCAATTCCTCATAGGTACTGTAAAAACGCCTGCAGATTTTCGTAGTCCATCCAATGATAGTATTTGTTTCAATTCCTCATAGGTACTGTAAAAACGTAATACTTTACGCAAGCAAGCAAGCAAATCTACTAAGTTTCAATTCCTCATAGGTACTGTAAAAACGAAATAAAAATATTGCCTAGAATAATCAGAGGTAGGGTTTCAATTCCTCATAGGTACTGTAAAAACTTATTCCTGAAAAGAATATTTTTCAGGATATAGTAAAGTTTCAATTCCTCATAGGTACTGTAAAAACTATATGGCTCAGATGACGTGGGCTATAGTAGAATGGAGTTTCAATTCCTCATAGGTACTGTAAAAACGTTTCTATTATATCTTTGTAGTTAGCTTTTATCTCAGTTTCAATTCCTCATAGGTACTGTAAAAACATGCTTCAGCCGATAGTTGACTCTGTAACAAACAATCTGTTTCAATTCCTCATAGGTACTGTAAAAACTATATTCACAATTTTAAATGTAGCGTATGGTATTAGGTTTCAATTCCTCATAGGTACTGTAAAAACACATTGTTCTTGATGTGGTCCACCTGCGCCGAATCAAGTTTCAATTCCTCATAGGTACTGTAAAAACAAAGACTCTTACATAGGCAAGTTTAACATTGAACATGTTTCAATTCCTCATAGGTACTGTAAAAACAAAAGTAATACTACAAGGAAACAACAAAGTAAATCCGGTTTCAATTCCTCATAGGTACTGTAAAAACGATGCTGCAAAATGCAGCATCAATCATAGTATGCCAGTTTCAATTCCTCATAGGTACTGTAAAAACAAATATGTCCTTGCATTATCCACACCCTGATAAACAGTTTCAATTCCTCATAGGTACTGTAAAAACGTACAATATACGAACTTTTAACTAACACATGGGACTGTTTCAATTCCTCATAGGTACTGTAAAAACTTTTAAAAAGATTGAGGAGATGAAAAAAGTAGGTTTGTTTCAATTCCTCATAGGTACTGTAAAAACGTTATTAAGTCCTATATACCAACGATATCCGGAAGTGTTTCAATTCCTCATAGGTACTGTAAAAACCATCCACAAATTTTCCTCAGGATATTCACTCGCTTGTTTCAATTCCTCATAGGTACTGTAAAAACTGTTCAAAATGTGGTCATGATTATTCAATTGAAATAGTTTCAATTCCTCATAGGTACTGTAAAAACAGGCTGGCACGATACCGAATGATAGTCAGAAACACAGTTTCAATTCCTCATAGGTACTGTAAAAACTTTTTGTGAAGCCCGTTTTATAGACGGGCAATGTAGATGTTTCAATTCCTCATAGGTACTGTAAAAACGTGGGGGTACACGTTCCGCCCCGTATAAGCTGCTACAGTTTCAATTCCTCATAGGTACTGTAAAAACCAGCCACTCGTCATAATCCAGCATCACATTTTGACCAGTTTCAATTCCTCATAGGTACTGTAAAAACTTTCTTTATACTTGTTGTTGGTGGTTTTGTGGTATAGTTTCAATTCCTCATAGGTACTGTAAAAACTTATTCCTGAGAGAAACATTTTCGTTGATATAGTAAAGTTTCAATTCCTCATAGGTACTGTAAAAACTTTAGAATTCAAAACTATTATTAATTTTTATGTTACGTTTCAATTCCTCATAGGTACTGTAAAAACGGCCTCTTGATAGTCAATATAAAACTTTACAGCTACCCGTTTCAATTCCTCATAGGTACTGTAAAAACACCATATTATAGCTGGAGACAATAGCTATATCAGCTGTTTCAATTCCTCATAGGTACTGTAAAAACAAAGATGGCTTTTTTCACCTACGACAGGCAAGAGAAAGTTTCAATTCCTCATAGGTACTGTAAAAACCAATAGAAATTGCAATAAGTTTAAAAAGAAGAACCGGGTTTCAATTCCTCATAGGTACTGTAAAAACGATACCATGAGCGAGAACGGCATCTCTAAGACTTCCGGTTTCAATTCCTCATAGGTACTGTAAAAACGATATACAATAAAAGAAAAAGAAGAAAACGAAAAAAGTTTCAATTCCTCATAGGTACTGTAAAAACGAAATAATTTCCCCTTAACATTAATTTACATTACTGGTTTCAATTCCTCATAGGTACTGTAAAAACTTAATGGCCATGGTTTAATGGCCAGGTTTTTTGCTTGTTTCAATTCCTCATAGGTACTGTAAAAACTGTTTTTGCTTATGATGGCGTTGTTGGTCTAACGTAGTTTCAATTCCTCATAGGTACTGTAAAAACAATAACACTTAACGGGAAGGAGGTTTTTTTTTGAGGGGTTTCAATTCCTCATAGGTACTGTAAAAACCAAAATAGAATAAATAAACTCAAACTGCCAAAGAGGTTTCAATTCCTCATAGGTACTGTAAAAACCAAAAAATACAATATATTCTCATACCTGAAAAGCAGTTTCAATTCCTCATAGGTACTGTAAAAACCAGTTATAAACAGTTCGTGCCTATATTTACTACGTGGAGTTTCAATTCCTCATAGGTACTGTAAAAACCCCTTAATATATCCTTCCGAATATTCATATATTTCTAGTTTCAATTCCTCATAGGTACTGTAAAAACCTTCTACATCTTTTCCCTGTCCTTTATCTGCTTTCCCGTTTCAATTCCTCATAGGTACTGTAAAAACGGTTACTTTAAATTGCACTTACATATCAGACCATGAATGTTTCAATTCCTCATAGGTACTGTAAAAACAATTGACACTACGTTTGAATTCTAAATAGAGAGGGGTGTTTCAATTCCTCATAGGTACTGTAAAAACCTGAGGAGTCCAAAAAAAAAGTGTGCCATCATCAAGAGTTTCAATTCCTCATAGGTACTGTAAAAACACGCAACAAAACTATTGTTATGCAAATCAGGTCTAACGTTTCAATTCCTCATAGGTACTGTAAAAACTCTTAACCTCTTAATTATATTGTACCATATATCAATATGTTTCAATTCCTCATAGGTACTGTAAAAACGTTTGTTTTTGTGGTTTTTGATGTTTTGTTTGACATGTTTCAATTCCTCATAGGTACTGTAAAAACTTAATATAATGTAATATTAATATTACATTATATTAATGTTTCAATTCCTCATAGGTACTGTAAAAACGTCAAACGCAATAAACCAACTGTAGAACTTGAACGATGTTTCAATTCCTCATAGGTACTGTAAAAACTGGCTTGATTCTTATTGAGCCATTTTATTTTACAGGTTTCAATTCCTCATAGGTACTGTAAAAACTCTTTCTTATATCTCTTATATACTGGCCCAACTTCTGTTTCAATTCCTCATAGGTACTGTAAAAACTTGCTAAAAATTTATATTATTCTCTTTAAAATATGCTAGTTTCAATTCCTCATAGGTACTGTAAAAACACAAAACGTAAATAAATATAATTCAACAAAAAGCTGTTTCAATTCCTCATAGGTACTGTAAAAACTGGCCATTGAAACATTAGACAAACTTATAATAATTATGTTTCAATTCCTCATAGGTACTGTAAAAACCTTCTTACAATTTTAACGCAAAATCGGAAGGGTAACGGGTTTCAATTCCTCATAGGTACTGTAAAAACAGTTTAAGACGTGGAGACAATTACTGATAGAGTATGAGTTTCAATTCCTCATAGGTACTGTAAAAACTGTTGACATATTCAAGATTTTATCTTTCGATATACGCCGTTTCAATTCCTCATAGGTACTGTAAAAACTATTACAGACAAATCACCCTCCGACGCCATGACAAGGTTTCAATTCCTCATAGGTACTGTAAAAACGATGCTGCAAAATGCGGCATCGATTATAGTATGCCAGTTTCAATTCCTCATAGGTACTGTAAAAACTTATTGAAGAATATCCAAATGAGTATATATACCGGGGTTTCAATTCCTCATAGGTACTGTAAAAACTAAAGTCAACAATAGGGTGTCGGCAACAATTTACATGTTTCAATTCCTCATAGGTACTGTAAAAACCAACGTGGCCTTTTCTCATAAGCAAATTACCTCCTTGTTTCAATTCCTCATAGGTACTGTAAAAACTCTCTATATCCAGCACACCCACAAAATCATCAACGGCGTTTCAATTCCTCATAGGTACTGTAAAAACTGGGAATTCACATACAGATGTCTGGACAGGGTTGCCGCGTTTCAATTCCTCATAGGTACTGTAAAAACTTTGTTTCGTTCACTTCGTCAAATCTAGCTTTAGGGAGTTTCAATTCCTCATAGGTACTGTAAAAACCGGTGCTGCAAAATGCGGCGTCGATTATAATTTGTCAGTTTCAATTCCTCATAGGTACTGTAAAAACCTGTTATATCATTTTTTGTGTTAAGGGTTATGAGCCAGTTTCAATTCCTCATAGGTACTGTAAAAACGGATACCCAAAAGCTATACAGGGATTTTGACAAATTCAGTTTCAATTCCTCATAGGTACTGTAAAAACTATAATACTGGCAGGACAAAAATAGAATTATATAAAGTTTCAATTCCTCATAGGTACTGTAAAAACTTATTAATGTTGTCAACATTAATTTTTAATTTTATATGTTTCAATTCCTCATAGGTACTGTAAAAACCCAATTTCATATTTTACTTCGTCCCCATCGAAAGAAGTTTCAATTCCTCATAGGTACTGTAAAAACATATTATACAAGGGAGGATTTAAAATGTATGAAGTGATGTTTCAATTCCTCATAGGTACTGTAAAAACACTGTAATTACATTTACCATCAAATATTAACTTTTCTTGTTTCAATTCCTCATAGGTACTGTAAAAACCATTTCATCTACAAAGAATTCTATATCCCTATCATGAGGTTTCAATTCCTCATAGGTACTGTAAAAACCCCATTCACCCGTTGTCGGATGTTGAATTGGTCTATGTTTCAATTCCTCATAGGTACTGTAAAAACTTCAAGGTAATACAACTTTTAAAAGGTTTTATGCCACGTTTCAATTCCTCATAGGTACTGTAAAAACCTTCTTTGACAGGTCAACTTTAAATGTTTTCCCATCAGTTTCAATTCCTCATAGGTACTGTAAAAACACGTCCATAGCCTTTTTTGTAAGGTCTTTCAATGAGGTTTCAATTCCTCATAGGTACTGTAAAAACCGTAGTAACACTTGGGGTATTTGAAGCTACTTTAATGTTTCAATTCCTCATAGGTACTGTAAAAACATAGGGATTATGGCCCTAATGATTGGGGTCCGACTTAGTTTCAATTCCTCATAGGTACTGTAAAAACATAGGGATTATGGCCCTAATGATTGGGGTCCGACTTAGTTTCAATTCCTCATAGGTACTGTAAAAACGTTAAACTCATTTTGGACCTCATCCCATGCGCATATGTTTCAATTCCTCATAGGTACTGTAAAAACATCTTTATTTGTGCCAGAAGAACATTACTTTCAGGAGTTTCAATTCCTCATAGGTACTGTAAAAACCTTTTTTTTTTCTTTTTTTTTCGTAAAGTATGCAGAAGTTTCAATTCCTCATAGGTACTGTAAAAACTCGTTTTACCAGCACCAGGCAGACCAAAATAGCCAGTTTCAATTCCTCATAGGTACTGTAAAAACCAACAAAGAGAGCCATTTGTGGCTCTCTGTACGTAGGTTTCAATTCCTCATAGGTACTGTAAAAACCAGTATGAAAGAATGCTTAAAAAATTAACTGTTACAAGTTTCAATTCCTCATAGGTACTGTAAAAACTTTTAAAAAGGTAGAAGAACTATCAAAAGTAGGCTTGTTTCAATTCCTCATAGGTACTGTAAAAACGACCGGGTCGCGGACAGCCTGAAAAGAAAAAGGGAAGTTTCAATTCCTCATAGGTACTGTAAAAACAGAAGGTACTACTGAACTTCCTGAAGGATTTCGTTTGTTTCAATTCCTCATAGGTACTGTAAAAACTGTTCCCTGGCTTTAATAATATTAGAAGAAAAAAAGAGTTTCAATTCCTCATAGGTACTGTAAAAACAATACAGGATTAGACATACTATTAAGCATCTGAATACGTTTCAATTCCTCATAGGTACTGTAAAAACTTTCAAATTTTTGTCTGTTGATTTTTTCTAACTTGGTTTCAATTCCTCATAGGTACTGTAAAAACGGCTCTGAACATGTTAAGCACATTGTGGGACGAGCATTGTTTCAATTCCTCATAGGTACTGTAAAAACAGTCAGTGATGGCTTTTAGTGCCTCTCTTTCATTCCGTTTCAATTCCTCATAGGTACTGTAAAAACGTGCAGGTATGGAGCGCCTGTATGGGAAAGAGAAGAGGTTTCAATTCCTCATAGGTACTGTAAAAACCGCTTTTTTATTCTTTCTTTTTTGTTTGACACTTTTTGTTTCAATTCCTCATAGGTACTGTAAAAACGCAATAGTAATTGGAGGTGAAAGAATGGAGGATTATTGTTTCAATTCCTCATAGGTACTGTAAAAACCCAAAACTTGGATGTATAGAAATTGCCAGGATATGTGTTTCAATTCCTCATAGGTACTGTAAAAACTCCGGTATAAAAATTGAAATCTTATTATTGTTATTATGTTTCAATTCCTCATAGGTACTGTAAAAACCCTCTAATTAGGAATTTAACCGGTGCATTTTTGTTTTGTTTCAATTCCTCATAGGTACTGTAAAAACATTCGCCAGTATTAGAATCATATTTCCTAAAACTCATGTTTCAATTCCTCATAGGTACTGTAAAAACTCCCTACATAATTATTATTATATAGTCAATACCGGCTGTTTCAATTCCTCATAGGTACTGTAAAAACTTAATTAACAAGGAGGCTTTGAAAATGAAAAGATTTTGTTTCAATTCCTCATAGGTACTGTAAAAACCCGGTTCTTTTAGATTTTACTTGTATTATCCTTTTCAGTTTCAATTCCTCATAGGTACTGTAAAAACTAGAAATAACTGAATTTCTAGAAAGCTTTGAGGTGTGTTTCAATTCCTCATAGGTACTGTAAAAACAAATGAGCTAAAAGAAATTCAGCTTAACAATGCCATGTTTCAATTCCTCATAGGTACTGTAAAAACATTTTTATTTCACCTCCTTATTACTCAACCTTAAACTGTTTCAATTCCTCATAGGTACTGTAAAAACTGATTAAGAAAGCAGTATGCCATCAAGCAGAGTTTATGTTTCAATTCCTCATAGGTACTGTAAAAACTATAGGATATATAGCTGCGTGTCATGGGGCGAATGCGTTTCAATTCCTCATAGGTACTGTAAAAACCCGTAGGCACCGCATGATGCCTACATTCATATTTTAACCTCATGTAATATAATAAGTCAAGTAAGGCAGGAGAAAAAACTGCAAAGCCGGAAAGAAA
>Ga0209537_1004389_pt1 | contig 12047 bp, 10 predicted proteins | sample BioPla4DNA1_FD_187698 | JGI IMG/M metagenome (GOLD analysis project Ga0209537, IMG submission 187698) | Biogas fermentation microbial communities from Germany - Plant 4 DNA1 (SPAdes) (version 2) | ecosystem: Engineered > Bioreactor > Anaerobic > Digestate | place: Bielefeld, North...
GCCCAATACCAGATTACCGTAGATGGCGAGGTTTTGCATCAACTTTTTCTTGGCGATGATGTCAAGGCCGGAGTGTAATTCCCCAAAACCGCCGGAACAGAATTCCTCGGTTTCGCCGGTTTGAAAAATCCCCAGCCTCAGTTGTCCTGTTGCATCGGTGCCGGCAGCGGGAAATTGCCGAGCACGCCAGCCTTCAGCTTCTCCCTTAGGCGATAGCTTTCGCCGCGAATGTTAATAGTGACGGAATGATGCAGCAAGCGGTCCAGGATAGCCGCGGCCACCACATGGTCGTCAAGAATGTCGCCCCAAGCGCCGTAGCTCTTGTTACTGGTTAAGATCATCGCCCCTTTCTCGTAGCGTTTCGACACTAGCTCGAAAAACAGGTGCGAGCCCAGACGGTCCAGCTTGGTGTAGCCGATTTCATCGCAGATGAGCAGCTTCGGCTTCAGGTAGACGCGGAGCCGGTTAGCAAGACACCCTTCGTTGTAAGCTTGAATCAGTTTCTGCATCATGTCTGCAAGGCGGATAAAGTAGACGCTGTAGCCGCGCTGGATGGCCTCCATGCCCAGCCCCACGGCCAAGTGCGTCTTGCCGACTCCGGGCGGGCCCAGCAGAATAACGTTGGTGGCCCGTTCCACAAACGACATGGACGATAGCTCCATGATGGCCCGCTTGTCCACGCCGGGTTGGGCGTCAAAGTCGAATTGCTCCAGCGTCTTCCGGAACGGGAAGTTCGCCAGGCGAGTTCGCGTTTCGACGTAGCGTTGGAAGCGGACGGCCAGCTCCTCCTCGACAAGGCGATAGAGAAACTCCAGGTAGCCGGCGGATGTGGCCGCCGCCTCTTCCGCCCGATGTTCGGCCACGTGAGCCATGTGCGTCAATCCTAGGCGCTGCAGGCCGTCCAACAACGCCGCCCGGTCCAAGCCGTTCACGATTCTCGCCCTCCACTGGTCACCAGCTCGTAGACGGACAGCGGTCGCTGCTCCACGTCCGGCGCCGGCAGGACTCGAATGGTGTCGGTAGCGTGGTCAGGCGGAATGGCATGGTGCTCCGGAATGAGAACCGGGCGAAAACGCGTGTTCTCCGGCAGCATGGGATGGACCGCCACAATTTCATCGCCCTCCAGGATTTCCAGCCATCCATCCGGGGTTTCCCTGGTCACGAGCCACTGGCCGGCGAATTGCCATGGTACCGAATAGCGATTAGTACGCACGACGACGAAGCCGTCCCGGGAGACTTTCCGCCGGTTCACGATGGAGGTGTCGTACGGCGGCACAGTGATCGAACGCAACGCCGAGCGCTCCTTTTCTTGCCACCGGACCAAGGGCACTTCCCGGGTCGTGCCATGCACACGCACATTGGCCACGTGATCTAGCCAGGCCCGGGCGTGGACGTTCAGGTCCCGAAGACTGCTGAAGGAGATGCCCTGGAAGAAGTTGCCCCGGATGTAGCCCATGGGCCGCTCGACCTTGCCTTTCGTTTTTGGGCTTCTCGGCCGATGAACGCGAGGCTCAAACCCGTAGTGTTGCGCAAAGTCGAGGAATTTCGTGTTCCACTCCACCTGACCGTTCTCCCGGCGGCCGATGGCCACGGTCTTCATGTTGTCGTAGAGGATGCGCTTCGGCACGCCCTGGAAATAGTCGAACGCGTTCATGTGGCAGCGTTGCAGAATGGCTTCGTGCGTTTCCCACACGAACTCGATGTACAGCATGCGGGACCAGCTGAGCACCATAGCGAAACACCATAGGTGTCGCTGCACACCAAACACCTCAAAGCGCCCAAAGTAGCCCCAATCGACTTGAGCCTCCTCACCCGGTGCCGTTTCGTAGCGGATAGTGAACTTCGCCTGGCGCTGCGGCCGCAAAGGCCTCATAAAGTCTTTCAGGATGGTGTAGCCGCCTTGGTAGCCTAGGCTCCGAATCTCCCGGAGAATGACTTGAGCATTGGTGACTCCATCCTGCTGGACACGGCGCAAAATGTATTCTTTGTAGGAATCAAGCTTTGATGCCCGTTGCGGTTGCGCGGCTCGCTGGCAGCGCCGCGTTGGACCTTCTTCGAGCAAACGCCTCACGGTCTTGCGGTCCATCCCCAGATTCCGGGCGATCTCCGATTTCGAAAGGCCTTTGGCAAACAACTCTCGAACCTTCAATACATCCTCACCTCTGTACATGCCGTCTCCTCCTCTTGGTCGAGTCTGGAGACAGCGTTCTTCAGAGGTGGGGATTTTTCATTCCGGCGGTTTTGCGGAATATGTTTCCGGCGGTTTTGTCCATTTTACTTCCGGCGATGACAGCAGCAATATAGAGAGATGAAGACCTATATGGGTGTATACCAAGTAACGAACACATCCAGCGGCAAGATCTTTATCTCTACGACTCCGAACCTAGAGAATCGGTGGCTGACTGTTCGTATGCAACTGGATATGGGAAGACATCCGAACTCCGAATTGCAGAGGGACTGGAATGAACTGGGTGCGGATAGCTTCACCTACCAAGTGCTTGAAGAGGAAGAGGTCACTGAGGACACCGATACCCGCTGGGAGCTTAAACAGATGAAAAAGGCATGGCTGGAGAGGCTGCAGCCCTATGGCGATCGAGGATATAACAAACCGCCAAAGGAATGACTAGTTCTGTTGCCGTGCTGTCACAGGGCTCATCGATTGTCAGCCCCGTTAGTTCACGGGCTTTCTGCCGCCATTAGCGCTATGGACGAACTAGCGAGGAAGTGTTCTCGCGTCGAAGTCTCTAGCCAGTCAAGTTGACAATGACATTGTTGATGCCTGAGTGGCGTTGGGCTAGCTTTGGCGAAGAAGGCAATTCGGCAGACTCTGGTCAATGCGGGCTGGCAAGGTGATGCTCCCAAAGGCTAAGAAAGGGGAGATGCCATCCGGCATCTCCCCCCTTAAGGGCAGAGTCATCCCCCGAGATAGTTCTTCTTCACTTCCTCATTGTTCCGCAGCATTTCGACGGTGTCCGAGAGGGTGATCTCCCCGTTGACGAGGACATATCCCCTTTGGGAGATCCGCATGGCCATCCGGGCGTTCTGTTCTGCTAGAAGGACGGTGATTCCCTCCTGCTGGTTGATCTGCTGGATGGCTTCGAATACCCTTTCCACAAGCAATGGCGCAAGACCCAAGGAAGGCTCATCCAACAGGAGAAGCCGCGGTCTAGCCATGAGGGCCCGGCCGATGGCAAGCATTTGCTGCTGACCGCCGCTCAAGGTCCCGCCAGCCTGATGCATTCTCTCCTTGAGGATGGGAAAAAGAGCAAAGACCTTATCCAAATTCTCGTCCATTTCGGCCTTAGTGTAGCCTCGAGGATAAGCGCCCATCTCGAGGTTTTCCAGGACGGTCATCTCGGGAAATATCTTGCGCCCTTCAGGTACACAGGAAATTCCCTGTCTGACTATCTGGGCGGGGGACAGATCGTTTAGGACTTGGCCCATGAATTCAATAGTGCCCCTTTGGATAGGTCGCAGTTTCGTTATGGCCCGCATCATCGTCGTCTTCCCTGCGCCGTTGGCACCGAGGAGACACACAATTTCCTTTTCCTGAACCTCCAATGATACCCCTTTTAAGGCACGGATGTTCCCGTAAGAGACATCAATATCCCGAACTACCAGCACGACGAAGACATCCCCTCTCTAGCAGGCATAGAAATCACTCACCGGACTTATCGAGCTCCGATGCCAATTCTCTGCCCAGGTAAGCTTCAATCACCTCAGGGTCATCCTTGATCTTCTCAGGGGGCCCCTCGGCGATCTTCTCCCCGTAGTTGAGGACAGTAATCTTCTCGGCCACGCTCATGACGAGCATCATCCGGTGTTCAACGAGGCAGATAGTGATCCCCCGCTCCTGGATGCGCCGCAGAAGCTTCTCCAGGCTGTTAATCTCATCGGCGCTCAAACCTGCTGCCGGCTCATCGAGAAACACGATCTTGGGATCTGCCGCTAGGGCCCTTGCGATCTCTAAAACCCGCCGCTGTCCGTAGGGCAGACTGACCGCGGGCATGGCTGCCCGGTCTGCAAGGTCTACAAAGCTTAAGATCTCCATCGCCCGTTCGTACATCTGTGCCTCTTCCAAGCTGCCTTCCTTGCTTGGCAAGATGGTGCCAAACAGTCCCACCTTGGCGTGGATGTATTGGGCAGCGAGGATGTGCTCAATAACGGACATGGTGGGGAAAAGTCTCAAGTTTTGAAAGGTGCGGGCCATGCCTCTCCTTACCCGATGATAAGCAGGGAAGTTGGTGACATCTTCCCCATTGAAGATGATTCGTCCCGAGCTCGGCGGGAAAATCCCGGTGATGACATTGATTAATGTGGTCTTGCCGGAACCGTTCGGTCCGATGATGGCCCTAATTTCTCCCTCCGATACTGATAAGTCCAAGTTGGTCAAGGCTTGAACGCCCTCGAAGTTCTTGCTCACTCTGGATACCTCAAGGATGGTTCCCAAATTAACTCTCCCTCCTCAAGATCCCCCAATGATCAAAGGCTTGCGTCCCTTGCCCCTTCAGACAGCTCTGCCGCGGCAAGGCGTTTGGTTCGCATGCGGGTGAGGATCCCCATCAGACCATACGGTTCATAGACGATGATCACGATGATGGCCGCTGCGTAAATGACCAGGTACCACTGCTTCATGAAGCGCAAAAGCTCCATCAAGACAGTCAGGGCCGTTGCACCTAGCACGGCGCCGGGGACGGACCCGATGCCGCCGAAGACGAGCATGCTCACGAAACTGAAGGAATAAGCTGAGGTATACAGCTCTGGGCTGACGTACTGCTGAAAACTAGCATACAAAGTGCCGGCCACCGCGGAGTAGGCTCCACACCAGATGAAAGCGAACACCTTGAGGAAGGTCGAATTCATGCCCATGGCCTCCGCAGCCAATTCATCATCGCGCACAGCCCTCAAAGCTCTGCCAAACCTAGACCGCTCGATGCGGATAGCAAGGAGGTAAAGGAGTATTGACAGGATGAGGGCTAGGTAGTAAAAGAGGCGATTATCGGTGAACTGGAGGCCAAACAGGGATGGGCGTGGGATGTTTTGAATCCCAAAGACGCCGCCGGTGAATGAACTCCAATTCATCAGGACGCTCCTGGTTATCTCTTGGAAACCAATGGTCATAATGGCCAGATAGTAGCGTTTCAGGCGCAGGGTGGGAAAGCCCAGGAACAGACTGAAAATGCCAACGACGATGATGGACAAGATCGCGGCAGCCCACCAGTTCCACCCGTACTTGACGGCCGCCAGACTGAACGCGTAGCTGCCGATCCCTAAGAAAGCCGCAACGCCCATGTGCAGCTGTCCGGCAAAGCCGAAGATGAAATTAAGGCCCATGACAGCTATCCCGTTAATCACCGCCAGACACAGGACGAAGAAGGGATATTGACTTCTGACGAATATGGGCGCTAGGGTCAACAGGACGAAAACAATGATGGATACAGTTCGTTCCAGCTCCCTTTTTCTTGCTTCCGTCATAAGCTCTCACCCGCCTTCTTGCCCAGGATGCCCTGGGGACGTACCAGTAAGAAGAAGATAAGGATCAAAAACACGATGGCATCTTTGTAGCGGGATGATAAGAAGCTGGCAACGAAAATCTCGATGGTGCCCAGCAAGATGCCGCCGACGGTGGCTCCGATGATGCTGCCAAACCCGCCGATGACGCAAGAAGCAAATCCTTTCGAACCGACCATCCCCAAATCGACGGAGACCATGAACAAGGGGGCAAGCAAGATGCCCGCGATCCCAGCCAGGATGGAGCTGTTGGCGAAGGTGATGGCGATGGTTCGGTGCGTCTCAATGCCCATCAACGTAGCCGCTTCCCTGTCCTGGGCTACGGCCCGCATGGTCTTGCCCAGGGTGGTCCTGCGGAAAAAGAGCCACTGCAAGATGAGCAATATCCCGGTTATGACGATGACGAACAAGTTCTGCTTGAGAATGCTTACCTCTCCGAAATGGATGACGCCCTGACCAAAGGGGCCGGCGGTGGTTACCGGATAAGGGCCCCAGACGATGATATACAGGTTGGACAAAAAGATGCCAAGGGCCATGGTGCTGAGCATCACGGCGCGGGGGTGGGCATCCTTGAGGGGGCTGTAGACGACCCGTTCCGCTCCCATCCCAAAGACGCTCATGAAGGCGGCAACGCCCAGCAAAGATAGGCCAAAACCAAAGCCCAACTTGTTGGACAAAGTAGCCGCATAAAGGAAGGCGGCCATGGTGACGAAATCCCCTTGGGCAAGGTTGACGATCCCAACGGCATTCCAGATGAAGGTGTACCCGAGGGCGACCAAGCTGTAGATGCAACCCATGGCCAAGCCGTTGATTAGTTGTTGGACTAGAACGGCGACATTCATGTGTCGATGGCGCTAGGTGCCTCCGCCCCTAAGGGCAGGATGGCGCCGTCCCTCCTCTCCCAAAACGATGATTTAGCCATCTAGGACTAGTTAGAAATGGTGCCGGGCTGCCCACCCGGCACCTCTCTTGATCAATCAAATTCGACGTTTTCGTTGACGACTCTGTCGATGACCACGGGCTTGTTGTCCTGGACCTGGATGACGAAGAGCTCGTGCAGGGCCTGGCCGTTCTTAGCTACGTTGTAGGTCAGGCCGTGGCTGCCTTTGACATTCCGCAGTGTCCGCAGGGCGTCCCGCACAGCGGTCTTCTCTACGGTGCCGGCCTTTTCCGCAGCCATCTTGTAGAGTTGGACTGCATCAAAGGCGAGGGACACGAAGAAGTTCTGGGGAACGGAGCCGTAGCGCGCCTTGTAATCGTTGATCAGTTTCTCCACCGCCGGGTCTTGTACGGTGGAGCTGTAGGTGACGACGCCGACCAGGCCTTCGGCAGCTTCCCCGGCGATTTGCAAGAAGCTCTCCTGACCTGCGGTGCCCGAACCAAAGAGCTGGACACCGGGGAGGAGCTGACGGGCCTGGCGGCACATCAAGGCCAACTCAACGTCGAAAGCCCACCCGACTAGGGCCTCGGCCCCGGCGCTCTTGATATTGAGGAGCTGGCCGGTAAAGTCCCGGTCGCCTGTGTTGAAGGCCTCAACAGCCACAGGCTTCAAGCCCTTGTTGGCCAGGGCTTGGGTGATGGTCTCAGCGCCGCCGACGCCGAACTGGTCGGTGCTGTGGAGGATGGCCACTTTCGAAAGTCCCAGATTTTCGACGATGTAGTTGACGATACAGATCGCCGCCAGTTCGTCGTGCTCCCGAACCCTAACGAGCCAGGGATTGCCCAGCTTGGTGATCTGTTCAGCACTACCCAGGGGGAACATGATGACCCCTTCCTTGGCAACAAGGGGCTCGGCGGCCAGCACCGCGGTGCTCTGGGTATCGCCGATGATGACATCTACCTTGTGCTGGTAGATGAGCTTCTGGGCCGCCGTTACCGCGGGACTGGCTGCCCCTTGGGAGTCCTCCCAAACAAGCTCCAACTTGTGACCCAAGACGCCGCCCTCTTTGTTGATCTGCTCGATGGCTAGGAGGGCGCCGTTTTTCGAGGCATCGCCGTTGGGGGCGCTGCCTCCAGTGAAGGGAGCAAGGATGCCAATCTTGATCACGTTGTCGGCAGCAAGTCCCACAGAGCTAATCGCCAATACGATGAGCAAGCCAATTACCACACCACGATACCTGCGCATTCTCTTAGTCACCTCCAAGTATTATTCCGGTGTTCGAAGACGTGAATAAAGCGGCGGGCGATCACCTCCTGCATACGCGTTAGACAGCCCAGTGGGGATCAAGAGTAATGCCCTGGAGGCTGTCCGGGTCCCCCGTGGGCTGATGGATGTCTGCCAACAGCAAAGCAGTCGGTTAATATCTTTATTTCGGCTTCGAACGGGGAAAACCTCCTATTTGTGTGAAAGATCACCATATGAACTTGCCAATAAGGAAAAGGGCGGGCCCTGAGGGCCAGCCCTATGCCATCGTTCCGATGATAAAAGCCGAGGAGGAGATGATATCCCCCAAACCAACGGTCAAGACCGGCTTGGGGACGATCTTGGTGGGGATGAAGACCAGATCGTAAGGGCCGTGGGAGGCAATTCCCTCCGTCAGGAAGTCGGCACCTGCCCCTAGATGGTCGGCGAGGGCCTGCAGTCGGGCAAGTCCCCGGGGGCTAAGGTCGATTCCTAGTCCTCCCTTGATGTCTTCCTTATCATCGATCCTGCCCTTCTGGGAGCGGGCGGCAGCCAAGGTAGCCGCAAGGAGCAGCCCCATTCGGGTTTGTTTTGGCGGGACAAATCCCTTCTTGTGTAGGCAAAGGTAGTAGCCTAGATCGTGGAGGTGGATCCTATTGAGCTCCGTATGCTCCATCAGGGCCAGCAATCCCGCTAGCACTGCTTCGATCGTATCCTTGGTTTCAATGTCTTCGGCCAAGGGTTCTTTCCCGATATTGCGAAGCAGGGCGCACAGCTCGACTTCGTTCAAGCCCAAGCTGTCGACGTGGGGGAAGATGAGGTCCACAATTCCCTGACGGATTTTGGGGCTGGCGATGGAGGCAAACTCATAGTGCTGCTTGAGATGGGGGGCAGCCTCCTTCAACTCCCGTAGATACTCGGCCACCGGCAAGAGGCAATCCCGGTAGGTAGAACCGTCGGGATAAGTTTCCGAGAGGATATGAAATCCCGAGATGACAAAATGGCTAAAATCAGCGGCCCGGTTCAGTAGTCCCCGCTTGAAGTCCTCCCGCACTTGGAGTCGGTTGTTGATTGGATTCCAGGCGGCGATGTAGCGGTTGGCCCGGGGCGTCGTTAGATCCAGATCGGGGATCTGGACCTTCAGGTCGGCCGGATACTCGAAGATCCAGTGGACGGCATAGACTCCCTCCCCCTCATAGGCCTGTCTGGGGGGCTTGAGGACGAACTTGCCGTCCTCTTCAACGAGGACAAAGAGGTTCGGTTTGTCGATGAATAATTCGGCCTGCTCTTTCGTCAGGGGATTGGCATAGACCAAGATTTTCGCAAAACCTAGGGGAGCCAAGTAGTTGGCCATGTTGCCCGATGTGCCCCCGATGCGCAGCCGATCATAACCGAACTTAGCCATCGTCCAGTTGAAGGTCTCTTCGGACCGGATCATGAGCTGGAGAGCTTTCCCCTTTTGCATCGAATCCAACAAGCCGATAATTAGATCCGCGGGGGAGTTGATCTCAAGGGGTACCTGGCCCAAACGGTCGAAGATCTCTTGGCGCAGGCCTTCATCTTCGGCTAGGACCTTGGCCAATTCGTCGGGCTGAACGGCTTTCACTCCGTCGATGGTGGCGTGAAACCCGAGGACAACTCCGGGGACCTGGTCGATTTTTGCCAGATTCTCAGGGAGGGAACGCTCATATAACCTATTCCAACTGTCAACAAGCTCCAATATCAATACCCCCTTGCACCTTAGGTTACCCGGAAATATTCGTTTCCGGCGGAGGCCTTTCCTCCCAAATCGAGGAGTTATAGGCTTTGTGTCGAAACCAGTAGGAGATGCTTAGATGAGAGGGAGTTGCAGAACTCTTGCTCCTCAGCATAAGAAGGGGCGGGAGAGGGAATGACGGATGATGGAGTGACGGACCTTGCAGGAATACAGGGTCATAGCTGGAAGGTGCCAAGTGAGCATCATCGTGCGCCGATCGGAGTTCATCGCCCACGCGGCCCCGGCCAAAGATGAGGAAGAGGCCTGGCGGTTCGTCGAGGAGATCCGGGAGCTCCATCGGGATGCGACCCATAATGTCTATGCCTGGCGAGTTGGTTTCGACGAGGAACTGGTCCGCAGCAGCGACGATGGAGAGCCGGCCGGCACCGCGGGGCGGCCTGTCTTGGAAGTGATCCAGCGGGAGGACCTCCGCAACGTGGTGGTAGTCGTCACCCGTTATTTTGGCGGCATCTTGCTGGGAGCCGGGGGCCTCGTGCGGGCCTACGCCAAGGCCGCAACAGAAGTGTTGCGGGAGGCCCCGAAAGCCCTCTGCCAGCCGAGGCGCAGGCTGCGGATGTGCCTAGACTATGGTGGATTGGGCAAACTGCAAAATGAGATCATCCAAGTCGGGGGCGCCATTGCGGAGGCTGATTATGGAGCTTCGGTCGTTTTGGATGTTCTGCTGCCCCTGCCTGCAGTGGATTTCATTTCGCAAATGGCCCTGGATCTCACCAGGGGCGAGGCCCGCATCGAGCAGCTGGGGATCGAGTATGTAATGGTCACAGGGGTGGATGAGACGAAGTGACAAATCTAGTGATGGAAGGAACCTATCGGGGGTTCAAGCTGGATCCTTTCCAGCTGGAAGCCATTGAACACATCGAGGCGAGGTTTTCCGTCTTGGTCTCCGCACCGACCGGCGTCGGCAAGACATTAATAGCCGACTACTTGATCGAAAAAACCTACCGGGAAGGGAAACAGGTCGTTTACACCGCGCCCATCAAGGCCCTCAGCAACCAGAAATTCAAAGAATTCAAGCGCCTCTTGGGACAGGACCAGGTGGGCATCTTGACGGGGGATGTCGTCATCAACCAGGATGCCCCGGTGATGATCATGACGACGGAGATCTTTCGCAACCTCCTCCATCTAGATCCGGCCCGCCTTGCCAACGTGGCCTATGTGATCTTTGATGAAATCCATTACATAGACGATCCCGAACGGGGGAGCGTTTGGGAGGAAAGCTTGATTTTCATGCCTCCCGCCATGCGCTTCCTGGGTCTTAGCGCCACCATCCCCAATGTGGATGAACTAGCCGACTGGATAGGCCAGATCCACCGACAGGAAATCAAGGTGGTTCGTCACCATCAGCGGGCAGTACCCCTGGAGCATAGGCTGTTTGAGATAAATAGGGGTCTTTGCACCCGCAAACAACTCCTCGCCTACTATCGGCGCCTCAGGGCCAAGGGAGCAAAGTATGAGTCGACCACCCATCTAGACCTACTGGACTACATCGGTCCGGGCTATCTGCCCTGCCTGTTTTTCATGTTCAGCCGCCGCAAGTGTGAACAGGCCGCCAGGGAGTTGGGGGAGAGCCACGATTTCCTTGACCACGGGGAGAAGGCGGCCATCCGCCAGGTGGTCAATGAGGTGACGATGCGCTATCCCCCGGGTGTGCGGGGTTGGGGGCAGGAGCTCCTCGACCTTTGGCAAAAGGGGATTGCCTTTCACCATGCTGGACTCTTGCCGGTAGTGAAGGATGTGGTGGAGGAACTCTTCGAAAGGCGGCTGCTCAAGATCATCTACTGCACCGAGACTTTTGCCGTGGGCCTCAACTTCCCTTGCCGCACCGTTTGTTTCGAATCCCTGACCAAATGGGATGGGGAGGTCTTCCGACCACTAGCCAACCGGGAATACTTTCAAATGGCAGGTCGAGCGGGGCGGAGGGGGATTGACGAGGAAGGCTTCGTATTCTCCCTCATCGATCTTAAATACTTCCAACCTGAGGAACTGCCTACTCTGCGGGAGGAGGATGTAGAGCCCCTCCGGAGTCGTTTTGCCCTCTCTTATAACAGTGTCCTCAACCTCGTCCGCAAGTACGAGGAGGAAGAAATTGGCCGCATCTTGCAGCAGAACTTCGCCAGCTTCCAAAACCAGCTGGAACGCCGCCGGGCGGAAGAGCGGGTGGAGGCCATCAAAGCTAGGTGGGCCAAAGAAAGATATTGTGCCGCCCGGGGACGCCCCGAATGTCCTGTGGGGGACCGCCAGCTGGCCAAAAAACTGGAAGAGCTGGAAAGGACGATGGCCAAGCTGGGGAAGAAGAGGCGGGATCGGCGCCAGCGGGCCTTGCTCAGGCGGGAGATCGCGCGGCTGGAAAAGCGCTTGGCCGGCTCCCGCAAGAAATGCTCACCGAAGCAAGTTGAGCGTTGTCGCAAGTGGAACAAACAGTGGCTTCGGGAACAAAGGGAGCTGGAAGGGCTGCTGGAGAACCTCAGCCAAATGGAAGCTCCCGAGCGCTATCGTCTGGAGTTTGCCGCCAAGAAGGCCCTCCTGCAGGAGCTAGATTACCTGAGGGGCGATGAGTTTACCGCCAGGGGTGAATTTGCCTCCCGCATCCAGGTGCAAGAGCTCTTGGTGACTGAGCTGTTCTTTGCCGGCATTTTC
>Ga0209537_1004391_pt1 | contig 12046 bp, 16 predicted proteins | sample BioPla4DNA1_FD_187698 | JGI IMG/M metagenome (GOLD analysis project Ga0209537, IMG submission 187698) | Biogas fermentation microbial communities from Germany - Plant 4 DNA1 (SPAdes) (version 2) | ecosystem: Engineered > Bioreactor > Anaerobic > Digestate | place: Bielefeld, North...
TCCATATAAAAAACCTCACAATTCTAATGTTATAGCTCCTTAGTCTTGCTCAATAAGGATACTATGCTTATATTCTACTATAATCTCATTGTCTTGTCTAAATCCATGGAAATTAAAGTTGACAATTTAATATTTTATATTACAATAAATTGTAATCATTATAAATTGTATTTATTTAAAAATATATGCGAAGGGGGAAATGTAATGGACATCAAAGACTTGGTATTGAATATATTGAAAGAAAGTGATGAGCCACTAAGACCAGGGGAAATTGCTGAAAAGGCCAATTTAGATAGGAAAGAAGTGGATAAGGCAATTAAGGCCTTGAAAAAGGAAGAATTAATCGAATCACCAAAAAGATGCTACTATGCTGCAAAATAAGAAGAATAAAAGCTAATTATGGAAAAATCCATAATTAGCTTTTTTTACTTCGGCTATAACCCTATCTTTGTTAATTAATACTATTAGCCTTCTTCCGCAACTAAGTTATACAATATCAGTATTGTAATTATGGCTTGTTGCCTTGTATAGGTGTCCTTTGGATTGAATCTATTGTTGCCTACTCCATGCATAATCCCTTTTCATCAGCATAGGGGTTTATGACATCGTTGAGAGGGCATTTAATCCATTTTACTTTTTCATCACTACTATTGAGCCAGGTCCTAATATTGGAATCAGGCCAGTAATTGCTACCACTATGGGCAATTGGAGAAGTTTTTTCATATAAAGCCATATTTGTCCCCTTTGCTGACTCTAGCCCTGCCATCTTGAAAGTAATAGATACTATCATAACCTGTACACAATAGTTCTGCTTCTTCTCCATATGCTATATTTAATTCAAATGCTGAAAAAATGTTTAAAACCATGGCTAAGGATACTAAAAATGTCAGTATTCTTTTCATCTAATTCTCCCTCTTTGAATTTTCCTATGTGGTAATTAATGGATACTATAGCATATTTTACTACAAAATCTTGATCTTATTTAAATTTCCATGGAAAACAAATTGGGGGATCAAACTCCCTTTTCCAACAACTTCTCTATCTCCTCCTTGGGAAGGGGCTTGTAGAAATAATAGCCTTGGATTCCGTTACAACCAAGTTTAGTTAAAATATCAAGCTGCTCCTTGGTTTCTACTCCTTCTGCTATTATCTTGAACTTTAAATATTTACCTAGGGTTACTATGCTTTTAAAGACAAGCTTGTTTTTTTCACTTTCTATATTATCTATGATGGATTTATCTATCTTTAAGGTGCTAATTGGAAATTCGATTAAGGATATTAAATTTGAAAAACCTGTCCCAAAATCATCTATGGCTATCCTAAAGCCACTTTCTATAAGATCATTTATTATTCCAACATTTTCTTCACAAGTCCCCATCAGGGTCCTTTCTGTAATCTCTATTTCCAGTAGGGAATGGGGAATATTGTATTTTTTACATAAGCTTAATAGGGTAGGGATGAAATCCTTTCTTTTCAATTGAATGGGTGATATGTTTACGGATATGGTTTCAAATTCATACCCTTTTTTCTTCCATAAGGAGGCAGTTTTTATGGCTTCTTCCAAGACCCAGTTTCCAATTTGGACAATATAACCCTTGCCTTCTGCAATATGGATAAATTCTCCAGGAGATATAAAACCAAGCTTATCATTCTGCCATCTTATTAAGGCCTCTAGGCTGGTAATCCGATTACTTGAAATATCCACCTTTGGCTGATAGAGGAGGAAGAATTCATTATTGTCGATTGCATTTAATATTTCACTTTCTATTAAAGTTTTTCTAAAATAGGAGTCTGCCACATCCTTATTGAAAATGGTGTATACATTTTTCCCTGAAAGTTTCGATTGGCTTACTGCAAAATCACAAAACTTCAATAATTCAATTTCATCTGAGCTGTCTTTTGGGAAGAAGGTCACTCCTATGCTTAAATTAATGTAGATTTGATTACCCATAATCTCTAGGGGTTTTTTGAAGTATTCATATATTTTATTGCATACTTCCTCTATTTCTCCTGTATCATAAAAATCATATACCATTATCATAAACTTATCCCCTGGAAACTTGGCCAATTCACAGGAATCGTCAAGTATATAGCTTAGGGATTGGGAAAATTCTTTTATTACTAAATTCCCAAATTGGAAGCCGTAGTTATTGTTTATGTTTACGAAGTTGTCTATGTCAATATATATTAGTGCCCCCTGTTTGTTTTGTGCTTTTGCCGTTGCTATGGCTTTTTTAAGTTTTCTAAGGAAAAATTTATGGTTTACCAGATTAGTCATAGTGTCATGGCCTTCATGGAGTTTGCTTCCTGTAACATTTAACATTAGTACATGTAAGATCTTGTCCTTAATATTTTCATCTTGAAATATTTTCCCCCTTATTAAGACCCATTTGATTTCACCTGTTTTTGACTTTACCCTAAAGGTACTTGGGTAAAATATGGTGTGGCCATTTAAGTAGTCTTCTAAATCCTGTATAGCCAACTCCCTATCCTTATGATAGACAATGGCATTTAGATATTGGAACATATTTTTTATATTATTGAATTCGTAGCCAGTTATTTTTTCAGATATATACATTTCATCTTTGTCAATATTCCATTTGCATATCCCAATATCGCCCATATTTAAAGCATGTCTATATATTAAGTCAAATTCTTTCCCATCAAGGTGATCTCTACTATTAGTAGACATTCCAACTCCCCCTTAAACATTGGAATAAGCTCAATTATTTATATAATACCCATTTCATTTCTTCCTTTACTATATATTCACTAAATTCTTTATTTTCTAACAAAAAAGGGCAAAAAGAACTGTTTAAAAAAAATTGCCACAAGATTTATGGAATCTTGTGGCGTATTTCAACATTATAACTTATAAATATCTTTTGCATGAGGGAATCTTTCTAAGAAGGTTTTGTTGGCAGCCTGAAGTTTTTCATAATACTCCCTATATGAGTCACTTAAGACTTTTAAGTTTTCAATAAATATGTCGTAATATCCACTCTCTTGCTGAAAGCTTAATAACAATTCCTTCATTTTATATGCTGGTGAATTTTTGTATTCATCTGAATCTATATATTCAAGATATTTCTCGATAGCCTCTTTATTTTCTTCTATATACTCATCAGTGTTATTTACTGAATTCATTATGGATAAGTTAATTGCCTCCATGTTTTCTTCTTCAAGCAGTTCAAGGCCTTGCTGTAAAAATTCTTCAAGTTCTTTGGGAAATTCTATTTCTTGAACCTTATCTAAGTAGTCAACAATCCTATTATATGCCCTTTCTTTTTCATCTGTATCAATTTTCTCATTAAGAAACTGGCCAAAATGCAGGCATAAATACATCCCATAGGCTCCTGGGAAGGCTTGCAGGAGCTTCTCTTTAATGGTAAAATGCTTTTCAATATTTTCTTCAATGTAGGTAATTGTTTGCTCAATATCATAATCTTTTGCCAACTGCTCCAGGCATTTTTTCTTAGCAGTAGCCTTTTCAATTTCTAAATCCATTTTAAATTTGATTTTTGCCAAAGCTGCTGATTTATCCCTGCTTGCAAGAATATCTTTTATTTCAGCTACCCCAATACCTAATTTCCTTAAAACTCCAATTTCTTTTAATATGGCAACATCCTCATCACTGTAATTTCTATAACCGTTACTATCTGTCCTTGGAGATATTAATCCCTGCCTCTCATAATATTCAACTGCCTTCTTGGTTAGTTTACATTCCCTACAAACATCCTTAATTAACACCCTTATCACCTCAAATATATCATAGGCTAAGTCCCAAGGTGATAGTCAATACCTATTTTATAAATTATTCCTGATTTATGATAATACCTCAATAACTTTCGTCTATTTTCCTATTGGCAACAGCAGCTCTAGTATTATGAAAATATAAATTTAGTAAAATTATAACAATGTATGGTATAATTATGTAAAAAGTTTTGCTAAAAAGTGGATAAAAGGGGGGAACTAATGGAAAAGTTAGTAGTTGATTCCAAATTAGCAGCAATTCTTGATTCTTTGTCGGAAGGCATCAATATTATAGATACCAATGGAAATATTGTTTTTGGCAACAAGGCATATTGTAAATTTTTAGGCTTATCTAGAGAAGAATTAATAGGGAAAAAATTGAAGGATATTAGGCCTAACGCAAAATTGCCAGATATAGTTGCAAGGGGCGAAAAACTATTACATGTTGAAAGAAATGAAAATGGACAAACTTATTTTGTAAATTTATACCCTATTTATTCTGACGGAAAAGTCATAGGTGGAGTATCTACAGTTACTTTCATAAATGAAGCATTTAATTTTAAGAAGCAAATAGAGCTAGATATACCTTTGATTCAATAACAACAGTAAGCCCTCAAATGATAGAATTAAAAAACATGGCCAGGCAAGTTGCAGAAACTGATATGACTGTATTGCTGCAATCTGAAACGGGAACTGGAAAGGAACTATTTGCAAATGCAATCCACAATGCTAGTCTAAGAAAAAATGAAGTGTTTATAGCAATCAATTGTGCAAATTTCAAGGCTGAGCTACTTGACTCTGAATTGTTTGGGTACGTGGAAGGTGCTTTTACAGGAGCTAAAAAAGGTGGAAAGATGGGCTTGTTTGAAGCTGCCCATAAAGGAACTTTATTTTTAGATGAAATTTCTGAAATGGATATAACCCTTCAATCAAAATTGTTAAGGGCATTACAGGAAAAAAGAATTAGGCCTGTTGGTGGAGTAGAAGATATACCTGTTGATGTTAGAATAATATGTGCATCAAACGCAAATTTAGAGGAGTATATTGAAAAGGGCAAGTTTAGACCTGACTTGTATTATAGATTAAATATTTGCACAATAAAGATTCCCCCTTTAAGAGAAAGAATAGAAGATATAGAAGTTATAGCACGAGAACAATTAAAACATATATCCCAAAAATTAAAAAGACAAATAACTATAGATAGGGCAACGATGGAAGTATTAAAAAAATACCATTGGCCTGGAAATGTTAGGGAATTAATAAATGTATTGGAGTTTTCTTCATTCAAAGCCCAAAATGGGGTTATAACTGTTGATTGTCTGCCAGAGTTAAAGGATAATATTACTAATATAGATGAAACCCATAAAACCTTACCTGAGCGGGTTAGAGAATTTGAAAAACGTGAGATATTGAAGGAAATACAAAAATACGGAAATAGTACTGAGGCAAAGAAGAGGGCTGCTAAAAATTTGGGAATATCTTTGGCTTCATTATACAATAAATTGTCAAATTAATTATAAATTTCTAGAAATTTTCTAATATTTTAGAATTTGCTGTGCTTGTGTAGCAGCCTCTCATCTAAACAAAAAAGACTAAGGCTTTTCTAGTTTTTTAGAAAAATCTTAGTCTTTTATTTGTATATAGGTTATTGAAAACCCCTTAAAACAGCCAAAAGTAATAGTTAAAAACTTGGCATAGTTGTTGCTATATTATTAAATAAAAAAATGGGAGGTAAGATATAATGTTAGCAATTTTAGGATTTCTGACAGTTATTATCATGCTTGCTTTGGTAATGACAAAGAAGGCTTCTCCAACAGTTGCCTTAATAGGGGTACCAGTGATAACAGGAATAATAGCATCTTTTTTCTCTGTTGGAGAAAATGCGTATAGCATTTTAGATTTAGGTGGTTTCATCACCTCAGGTATAGGTACTGTTGCAGCAACAGGAGTAATGTTCATATTCTCAATATTATTCTTTGGGATATTAACAGATGCGGGAACATTTAGGCCGATTATTGAAAAAATACTTTCTATAATTGGAATAGACCCAATTAAGATAGCCTTAGGAACCGCAATTTTAGCTATGATAATCCACTTAGATGGGTCTGGAGCAGTTACATTTTTAATTTGTATTCCAGCATTGTTGCCAGTTTATGATGCAGTTGGAATGAGAAGGTCAACCTTGGCCACTATAGTCGCCTTAGCTGCAGGAACTATGAACATAGTACCTTGGGGAGGTCCTACAATAAGAGCAGCTACAGCAATGGAAATGAACGTAATGGATTTATATTCTCCAGTTATAATTCCTCAAATATTTGGCTTGATAGCTGTATTAGTATTTGCCTTTATACTTGGTAAGAAAGAAAAGAGCAACTTAGGTATAACAGAGGTAAAAGTAGGTAAGGTTCAACTCCCAGAATTAACAGATGAAGAAAAAGAACTTCTAAGGCCTAACCTATTCTTAGTGAATGTTGGATTGATTTTATTAGCCATAGTAGGACTAATCGTTGGTGGAAAACACGGAATAAAGCCTGAAGTAGTATTTATGGTCTCATTCGTATTGGCAATGGTAATAAACTATCCAAATGTAAAAACTCAAAAGGCAAGAGTAGATGCACATGCTAAATCAGCTATATTGATGGCTTCAGTATTATTTGCAGCTGGAGCTTTTACAGGCATAATGAAGAACTCAGGTATGATTACAGCAATGTCAGAAGCCTTAGTATCTATAATCCCAAGTTCAATTGCTAAATATTTCGCATTAATTACTGGAATTATTTCTATGCCAGCTTCTTTATTGTTTGACCCAGATTCATTCTACTTTGGAGTTTTACCAGTATTATCATCTACAGCAAAAGGTTTTGGAATTGAAGGTGCATATATAGCTAGGGCAGCAATACTAGGACAAATGACAACAGGTTTCCCAGTATCACCCCTTACACCATCTACCTTCTTACTAGTAGGATTGGCAGGAGTCGATTTTGGTGAGCATCAAAAGAAGACTATACCTTTTGCCTTTGCAGTTTCTATAGTAATGTTGATAGTGTCAATAGTCACAGGAGCAATTAGTTTTTAAGGAGGGCAATCATGAAAACAATAAGAATTGGAAGTGGAGCAGGTTATGCTGGAGATAGGTTAGAACCTGCCTTAGAACTTATAGAAAAAGGTAATATTGACTATATTGGTTTTGAATGTTTAGCAGAAAGGACAATTGCCATAGCACAACAAGCAAAGCTTAAAAATCCAAATAAGGGTTATAATGAATTGTTAGAATATAGGATGGAGAAGGTCTTGCCCCTCGCTTGGAAAAACAAGGTTAAGGTAATTACTAATATGGGGGCAGCCAATCCCATAGCAGGGGCAGAAGCCATATACAAAATTGCTAATGATTTAGGAATTAAAGGGATGAAAATTGCAGCAGTTACTGGTGACGATATAATCAGTAATATAGGCAATTATAAAGATATCATTGTATGGGAAACAGGAGAGAAACTTGAAGCATTGGAAGGGGAAATTGTATCTGCAAATGCCTATATAGGTGTAGAAGGCATTATAAAAGCCCTAGAATTAGGAGCTGATGTTGTAATCACCGGTCGGGTTTCAGATCCAGCCATATTTATGGCACCTATTATATATGAATTCGGTTGGAGCCTAGATGATTATGATTTATTAGGGAAGGGAACTTTAATCGGCCACCTGCTAGAATGTGCCGGCCAAGCCACTGGAGGCTACTATGCAGAACCCACTAAAAAGGATGTGGAAGGATTAGCGAGATTAGGTTTTCCAATTGCAGAAGTTTCAGAAGACGGAACTTTTATCATCACTAAGGTGGAAGGTTCAGGAGGAGAGGTAACAAGACATACTCTTACAGAACAACTTTTATATGAAATACATGACCCTGCAAACTATTATACTCCTGATGTAGTAGCTGATTTTTCAAAGGTGGAATTTAAAGAAATTGAAAAAGATAAAGTATTAGTTACTGGAGCAACTGGCAAAGAAAAAACAGACACCTACAAAGTATCAATAGGATATAAAGATTGCTTTATAGGAGAAGGAGAAATCTCCTATGGCGGTCCAGGATGCTACGAAAGAGCCCTGCTTGCCTTAGATATAGTTAAGGAAAGATTGAAAATAAGAAATATAGAAGTTGATGAAATTAAATATGATATTATAGGTGCTAATAGTTTATACTGGAATTCAGATAAACAACCTACCAACTATGAAGAAGTGAGAATCAGAGTTGCAGCTAGATGCAAGGATAAGGCAACAGCTGCAAAAATAGGAGAAGAAGTTGAGACATTATATACAAATGGCCCAGCAGGTGGTGGTGGAGCAACTAAAAAGGTATCTGAAATAATTTCAGTTGCATCAATCTTGGTTCCTAAAGAGGACATTAATATCGAAGTTCATATGCTGGAGGTAAGATAAATGAAATTATGGGAAATAGCACACTCAAGAACAGGTGATAAAGGAAATATTTCAAACGTTTCCCTTATAGTGTATAATATGGAAGACTACGATATGGTAAAAGAAAAAGTAACAGCAGAAATTGTAAAGGAACATTTTAAAGATATTGTAAAGGGAGAAGTAGTAAGATATGAACTACCCCAACTAGGGGCATTAAACTTTGTAATGTATGATGCCTTAGGAGGAGGGGTAACTAGAAGCCTGTCCTTAGATAAGCATGGTAAGTGTTTGAGTTCATACCTATTAGATATAGAAATATAGTATTAAAAAACTTGGGTTAGAAATTATTTAACCCAAGTTTTTTTACTTTAATATCATAGAAACAAGAGAAAATGCCCTTTTTCTTTCCAAAAGATGTTATATAATAATAGGTATAATAAATATAAACTCATTCAGGGGGAATTGTTATGTCATCTAACTTAAAGAAAAGTTCAGCAAGGGTACAAGCTGTCCTTGATGAATTTGGGTATGAGCTTAATGTATTGGAATTTTCACACTCTACCCGTACTTCCCAGGAAGCAGCAAATGCTGTAGGCTGTACAGTTGGTCAAATAGCAAAATCCTTAATATTTAAAGGTAAAGAGTCGGAAAGACCCATATTGATTATTGCAAGTGGTGCCAATAGGGTCAATGAAAAAGCAGTGGAAAAATACATAGGGGAAAAATTAGGAAAAGCAGATGCAGACTTTGTTTTGGAACATACCGGCTTTGTAATAGGGGGAGTTCCACCTGTAGGCCATATAAGACCAATAACCACATATATTGATGAAGACCTAATGCAGTATGAAGAAATATGGGCAGCAGCTGGAACTCCTAATTCTGTTTTTAAACTAAGTCCCAAAATCCTAGTGGAAATAACAAAAGGAAGTGTAATCAATATAAAATAAATTTAGCCACAAGAGCTTTATCCTTGTGGCCTATTTATTTCTGATTTATGTTTATATTTGGCATTATTCTGAAGACACCCTACTTTTAATACCCCCAAATCCAGAAAAGGGTTTTAACTATCCATATTATTTAAGAATTTCCAAAGAAGCCAATAAAAGTAAAATTAAACGCTTAATAGTAGAACCAAATAATTCAGGAGATGTTGATGATACCTTAGAATATCATATGGAAAGGGCGAAGTTAGTAGCAATTGGTGGCTCCTTAGCTAGTTATGCATCAGAAATGCTAAAAGCTCCAGTCTTAGTTCCAATATTTCCAAGGCCCCTAACTGATTGGTGGGACAATTACTACCATACTTTATCGAGGGATGTAATGCTGAAGAAGTCTGGGGAAGGCAAGAGGGTTGATCTGCAATTAATAGCAATGATAAAAGATGCCCAAGAATTATTGGCTAAACATGGCTTGAAACTTGAAGAGAAGGTGTTTATGACAGTCTTTTCTACTTCTGGTCAATTCATAAACAGATTTACAGTACTTCATCTTCACCTTTTATTAGCACATCAACCTCTATATTAAATAACTCTGATAACTTCATCAAATTCTCAGTAGAAGGTTCACTTAAATTATTTTCCCATTTTGAAACTGCCTGTCTACTGACTCCTAATTTTTCTGCAACCATTTCTTGAGAATAGCCTTTTGATTCTCTTAATTTTAATTTTAGTACCAAGATTCATAAATCGTCACTCCTTTTTTAGGCAATTATATCTGATTTGTCAGTTGCTTGCCACCAACTATCACGCAACTATTGGTTGCAGAGCTAAATAATAAATGTATACTATATAAATAATGTGTAATTCACAATGCACAATTCACAGTTCACAATTTATTTATTAAAAATCATCCATAGCATTGAACATTCTACCCTTCTTAAGGCGACAACTATCCTGAGCGAAACGAAAGATATAATTGTGCATTGTGCATCGTGAATTGTGAATTGAACATAAATCTACTTATATTCATTATATATAGAAATAAACAGAGAAACCCTAATCAAAAATAAAGATTTCCTCAATTGGCGCTTTTACAGCCCGTGAAATATCAATGGCCAATTTTAGTGATGGATTATACTTACCTGCTTCTAGTCTAACGATAGTTTCTCTGCGGACTCCAACTAGTTGGCCCAGTTCTTCCTGAGTTAATCCTGCAAGTTGGCGGTATTTTTTTAGATTACAAGTAAACTTTTGGATAGTACTCACCTCCATTAATGTGTGTCATAATACCAAAAAAGAAAAGCATAAGATATTATAGTAATTGCCCATCCAAAAGCACCAGCTAAAACGATTAGTTCCTTTGTGACAAAGGAAAATCCAGAGAAAAAGCCAATGGCAAACAAGGTGATTAAAGGAATGAAAACAACTTTTTGTTTTGCTTTATTGCTATTCTCAATATAACGCTCATCAGGCATTTGGTCAGCCATTTTGCCTACAAAATAATAAGCAAAAAAGCTAAAATAACTGAACCAAAATAGGGATAATGGATCAGAAGTTGTAAAATATTTAAAACCTCGAAATCCTAAGAAGCCAAGAAACCATAAATATTTGATGAAATTTTGAGAGCCACCCTTTCTTTTCATAATAACCTCCTATGTGATATATTTGTATCTTTGTTACAAATATATCACCTTTGTAATAAATTGTCAATATGTTAATTTAATAAAATAGCAGACTTTTTTCAAGTCTGCTAACATTTACAACAATCCTTAGTTTTTATTTATTTACTAGCCCTATCTTACATTTCATATAAATGTAGAATTAAATCTAGGAAAGGAGAAATAATGTAAAAGAATTAGAAAACCAGTATGAATAATCCTAAATTAGTTTTTATAAAGAGTGTGAATTAGCCAATATATTTTGCTAAAAATAAACAGGGATTCTCTTCGTTCTAAAATAAAGGGAATACTTCCAAGGAATAAAAACCATTTTTTAGATAAAATGATCTTGTTCTCTCATATGGCTCATATTGTACTGTTGCGTCAAAGGTTTTTACTGTTATGAATTAATATCCTTTTTCTTTAGAATAAGTCTCAGCAGCAGTTAATAAAGCATGACTTATACCTTGCCCATGATACTCTTCCAATACACCTAAATTGTACATCTCAACTGTAAATTCATTATTTATCATCTTGTTTTTAATCATATCCTTTAGAAATACCTGCCACTTATAATCCTTTACCTTATAATACCATAAACCTATATATTATCCATGACATTCACATCGGACACCATAAGCACACATAACAATATAAAGTTGAGTACCTTTGACATCTATAGGTATATAGCCCATAAATCCACCACAAAGACTATCTCCAGAACTTGATTCACAAACTCCTTCACATCCACTATGGCAAGGTTGAATGCCTCCATTTCCATATCGCATTCCCAATACCAAATCTACTACTTCATTGTACCCATCCTTTTTATTTGTGTACTTGGAGTAGAGATTCTCAATTCCCCTTTCCAGCAAATCTTTACATTTTTTTGACATATTACTAGCCCCCTTTTAAATTAAATCATTGTTCTTCATCTGTCTAATTAAAAACTTATTCCTATAACCCATTACCATTTAAGTAAAAAACCCACTATAGTCAATATCTTTTATATAATAGACTATAGTGCTCAAAGCATTGATTTTACTGGATTTCAGCCATCATTATACCATAATGGATTTTAAGAATTCAATATTTTTATTTATATAATTTAAAAATTCTTCATTGACAAACATGCAAAATTAATAATAGCTAATTAGTCTTCTTAAAATAAAATAATAGGTAAACATCCATAAGTTATGGAGACTACCTCTTATTAGTTCTTAAATACTGAACTTTGGTTTTCTTACCATAAAAAATACCTCCAAGTAGATAATCTAATTTAAATAG
>Ga0209537_1004392_pt1 | contig 12042 bp, 10 predicted proteins | sample BioPla4DNA1_FD_187698 | JGI IMG/M metagenome (GOLD analysis project Ga0209537, IMG submission 187698) | Biogas fermentation microbial communities from Germany - Plant 4 DNA1 (SPAdes) (version 2) | ecosystem: Engineered > Bioreactor > Anaerobic > Digestate | place: Bielefeld, North...
GGATAACGAATGTTTCATTGTGCCGGGCTATACTAACATTTCTTTTAAAGATGATGTAGCCAAAATATGTGCAGCACATAATGAAAACTTTGAGTGGATCACAAGTAATTTATCTCTTGATCAAATGAAGGGCAATTGGACGCTGAATTCACAATACATTGCTTTACTCCTCAGAATAGCTGATTATTTAGATATAGATGAAGAAAGAGCGCCTCTTTACTTATATCAATATTTGAGTCCAAAGGATTATAGTGATTTAGAATGGAAGCAGCATTTTGTTATTGAGAATAAAGACAAGATCGCTGTTAATACAAAAACCGGAAGAAAAAACATAGAATTTTATGGCGAGAGTTCAAATCCCAGTATACATAGAAAGCTCCTTAAGTATTTTGATTCAATAAATGATGAATTAAAAAGGGCTGTTGATTACTCGGAAACCTTTCGAGATAAAAGGTATCTTTTATCCATAAGCACGATGGTACATAACAAGATAAGGACAAAAGGATTTAACTTTTCTGATTTCAAGCTCTCTCTTGATTATAAAGCCGTTACAAGTTTGCTAATGGGTGAAAATATCTATGGAGATAAAAAATACGGATTACGGGAATTAATCCAAAATTCCATAGACGCTTGTATGATTATGCAAGAGGAGGCGAACGGCAAAGATGAATTTAAGTACAGTCCATATCAACCTTTTATCAATATCATTTTAGATCAGGATAGAAAACAAGCAATTATATTTGATAATGGTCGAGGAATGTCAGTTGATATTTTGAAAAAGTATTTCTTAAATGTAGGCATTTCTTATTATGTGTCAGATGATTACTTGTTCAAAGGAAATAAATATACGCCTATTGGAAATTATGGAATAGGGTTTTTAGCATGCTTTATGCTGTCAGATAAAGTAAATGTTATCACAAAATATTATGGTGAAAAGAGAGCTAACAAAATTGAATTTGAAAAAAGTAGTGAATATATTTGCTTGACATATGAAGATAAACCACGTTCTCAGGGAACAGAAATAATTCTTGACTATGATCAATTTATTTCCGTCTTCGGGAATAGTCAAGATAATGTAGAATCATTTATTAAGAAAAATTTTATTGATTGCCAAATTCCCATAAGCTTAATAAGCTCAAAAGATGGGAAAACAACTCCTAAAAATGTATTTACGATGGGGGATGCTTATGAAATTAAAAACTGTACAAGTAAATAATTATAGGCTGCTGGAGGAATGTACCATTCGTTTGGACGATGAGACCACCGTGCTTGTCGGGAAAAACAATTCTGGGAAAACATCTTTTTCATGCATCTTTGAGACATTCTTGAGTGAGAAAGATTTTAGTTTCGACGATTTTTCTATTAGTTGCCATTCTGATTTTATTGCGGCTTATAGAGAATATGTTTCAATAAAAAATGATGAAAAAAAGATAGAGGATTTTTTCATTTCCATTGATTCCAAAATACCAGCCATAACCATGAAATTGGATATTCAATATGACGAAAAGGATAATTGGAGCAACATCAGGCCATTGTTAACAACATTGGAACCAACCAATATATTGCAAATATTATTTCAGTTTGGCATAAAGGATCCGAAAGGTTTCTTTGAAAATCTGGATAAGGATATGCAAAAAGTTAAAGTTACTAAGAAAAATGAAAACGAAAAAATAATAGAATGTGTGTCAAAAATTATAGACAAATACTTTAAAAAGACAATAAAACCGTTTTCCGTTGATGTTCTAACAGAGGAAGTTAAAATTTCGGATATAAAGAAAATAATCGGAAATTATTTTATTGCTGCTCAAAGAAATGTTGAAGATGGTAGTTCTCAAACAAGCTCGAAGCTTTCCTCCGTTTTTCAGCGAGAATATAAAAACTGTGAGCAGAAAAAAAATATTGCTGGCTTTGCGGATGTGGAATTTGCACGGCTCAATGATGAATTAAACAAGGCAAACAGTAATATAGACAAGAAACTGAGAGACTTTTTTAGTAGCTTTATAGATGCTTTTTCTACATTCGGATATCCTAACGTGGAAGGAACAGATATTGTTTTGAAGTCCAATGTTACATCCACCAATTTGTTTAACGGGATACGTCTGTTTTATAAAGATAAGGAACATTTATTGCCTGAAAAATATAACGGTTTAGGTTACAGTAACTTAATTTATATTATCTCAGAAATATTATGCTTCAAATCAAAATTAGAAGAAAATCCCACAGATCTTAATTTGATTTTTATCGAAGAACCGGAAGCACATATGCATCCGCAATTACAAAATACATTTATAATAAAACTCAATCAGTTTATAAGGAAGAATAATATAAATGCCCAAATTGTTATATCGACACATTCTCCGCATATTGTTTCAAATGCTGATTTTGAGAGTATAAGATATTTCAGCAGAAACGGTGGAAATGTAACTGTTAAGGATCTGTTACAATTTAAGATAAATGAAGTAACAAAAATCAAATCTAAAACAGATGAACCAGATGATGAATTTGATATTGATACAATACAATTTTTAAAACAATATATTACTTTAGTAAAATGCGACATGTTTTTCGCAGATAAGATAATTCTTATTGAAGGCTTATGCGAAAGACTTCTGATGCCATTATTTATTCGGAAAATAGACAAAGAAATTCGTACGTTACCCAAATATAAAAACCTAAGGGCTCTATCGGAGCAATACATAGCCATTATAGAAATCGGTGGCGCATACATGCATAAATTTAAAGAATTCTTAGAGTTTTTGGATATAAAAACTTTGATAATCACGGATATCGATTGTTGCTATACAGAAGAGAAACGCAAAGAAGATGGAACGATTGATTACAAATTAGACGGGCATACTCCTAAAATGACGACACCGGAAAAGCATGAAATATTACTTGCCGATTTGGAAAGGCTTGTAACTACCAACCAAACTTTAATACAATGGCTACCCCAAAAAAAGAAAATAAAAGATTTGGTATTTGAAAAATTTGATTATAAAAGTAACACACCCATTTCCGTGGCTTATCAGACCAACTTGTACAGGAGCCGGACAAAATTAAAGTGTGGCCGTACTTTTGAAGAAGCATTTATTATTGATAATTGTAAATATATATTTGAACACAAAAAAGAGCTTGGCAGTATAAAAAATAATATTAAAGACTACAAAAATGAGAATGAAATATTTAACAAATCATACAGTATTTATTCATATATTGATGATAATGATAAAAAAGCAGATTTTGCATTCGACTTAATGTATGTTCATCCGGATGAATGGGACATTCCACAATATATTAGAGAGGGATTGTTATGGTTAGCAAAGTAGAAAGCAGTATTTTCAAGTGTATAGATGATAAAAGGAGCTTTATCATAGAAGCTGGTGCGGGAAGCGGTAAAACTTGGACACTGGTTCAAGCTCTGTTTTACATAATTGAAACACAGGGTGTATATTTAAGAAAAATGAATAAGAGGGTTGCTTGTATTACATACACCAATGTAGCAAAAGAAGAAATAATTGAGAGAATAAAAGCGAACGATTTAGTGGTAGTTCGAACAATCCATGACTTTTTATGGGATATTATCAAACCTTTTCAAGTGGAATTAAAATTGGAACTTGTTAATTTAATTAAAGAAAAAGCTTTAAAAAATGAAGAAACAATAAGAAGTTCAAAACCTACAACCAAAAAATACAAAGAAGCAGCGGAGGCACTCGCTAAGTATAATGATACCTTGAGAGAACTTGAAAAATTTAAGGGTGAAATACAATACAGGGAATTTTACAATCGAAAAAGCGGAATTATTTCACATGATGACATCTTATGGATTGCTAATGCCATTATAAAATATTATCCGGTTATTCATAAAATAATTGAAGATACTTACCCGATTATTTTCATAGATGAATATCAAGATACCGATAAAAAAATTGCGGAGACAATCTTGGAAACTTTAAAACCAAATACAAATATAGTTTTTGGATTTTTTGGTGATTATTTTCAACAAATCTATCAAGGGAGTATCGGAAAAATTGATTCCACGAAATATGACTTAGAAGTAATCCCTAAAGAGGAAAATTACAGAAGTTCAATAGAAGTTATTAATCTTTTGAATAAATTGAGAAGTGATATAACACAACGTCAAGCAGGCGAACCTAAAAGAGGAAAATGTATCTGTTATTATGTGAATAATCATGAAACAGATACAGAAGAATTTATAGACAGATACATAAAAAAAGATTTTGCTTTGGAACCGGAAAGTGAATTAAAAAAATTATATTTGGTTACTAAAACCATCGCCAAGAAGAATGGTTATTATGAGTTGCATGAATTATACGATGAAGAAAACAAAAATATTGAGCACAGAAGGAAAAAAAGAAAAGATCAGCTTCTTAAGAATAAGGAAAACAGAGATTGTCCTTTCGCAAATTTCTTATATGATATAGAAGAATTGATTGAATTGTTCAATGAAAACAGAGTACAGTTATTATTAAAAAAAACTACATATGAAATTTCATGTTTCAATGATAAAATACAATTAAATAAAATTCTCTCAGAGCTTAAAGACTTAACTGGAAGCGGAACAATAAAAGATGTTTTAAAATTTGTGTGGAGTCGAAATCTCCTGCCTGCTCCGGAAAAGTTAAAGATATATTTTAAAGATAAAGGGTTGCAAGATGATTTTTTTTATGCATTAATGCGTTTACCATATATGCAATTTCGAAATTTATATTATACAGTAAAGAAAACGTCTCCCTTTTCTACAAACCATGGTACAAAAGGCGCGGAATATGACAGCGTTGTTTGTTTTATTGATGATAATGATTGGATTTCCAGCTATAATTTTAACAATTATTTTGATGAAACAGATGAAGGAAAGTCTAGATTTAATAGAACCAAAAATCTTTTTTATGTGATTTGTTCTCGAGCAAAATATAATTTAGCTATTGTTATTTTATCGGCGCTTAGCAACGAATCGATTATTAGGCTGAAGTATTGGTTTGGTGAAGAGAATTTTATTCCCATAAAATAAGGAACTAATTTTTATGGATATCTGCTATTTTATTGCTCAAATTTTTGATGAAATTGGTTTTTAATAGATATAATAGGTCCTATCTCATTGAAACTTTTTTTTATATTTTTATGCAATAATGAATATTAATATATTAATATTAATCAACTTTCGCAGGACGAAACAGTTAGTTTTATCTTGATATGAATAGGCAAACAGGAGACAAAGTAGTCCAAGAACTCACTTATAGCTTCCTTCGTAAGAGACAGTTTCTCCTGTAAAGCAGTTTTTAAAGCATCTATTAAAAGCCGTAGAGCTTCGAGAAATTTAATATCTTCAAGCTCATCACAGCAGTAGTAGAACAAAGCACCAATAGTACGTAAATCAGTATTGTTGCGGTTTTCAACCGCTAACATAATGTACCTTGAAAAAACAATAGTAGTATGGGCAACCATCATATCGTACGAACGGCCTTGAAATTCCTTCGCTAGCTTCAGGTATGACTTGCACATTTTGAAGAAAACCTCAATGTTCCAGCGTTTGCCGTAAATTCTGATGATTTCTGTCTCTGGAAGGACGGTATCTGTAGAAATCAGAGCAAGCCATTTACTTTTGTTCCTGCGGTCACGGACAAATACAATTTTGGCTGGGACGGTGTTTCCTTCTTTATCGTGTAGCTCTACCATGACAGATGCTAGATATTTGGCTTTGCCTCTGCGTTTTCTGACGGTTCGGAATATCTCCCGCAAGGATTTCTTTTCACCATTGAACATGTAGTAAATCTTTGGTGTGTCCTTCAACATGGCTATTACATTAAGATTCATTTCGCAAATTTTGGTAATAGTAGTGGGAAAGGAAAACCAACTGTCGAACAAGACATACTTTGCCTTTATGCCGGCATAGGTAGCTTGCTTAAGCATCGTTAGGGCTGATTCAGGTGAAGTGGATAGGGCGTTTTCGCGGCGTTTAAATCCAACAGTCCTTTTGTCCAATGGTTCTCTGGCTGGATTGATCTGAACCTTTGGATTTGCTGAGCTTAAAAGGTTAAAGGCCACTGGTATAAATGAATTACCGTCTGTCCAGCCAAGAGTAAGCATACGAAAACCTTTTTTGTTTTTATTACCGTCAGCATGGTCTTTGACCCAGGATAGAAGCTCTACTTCTTTGCTTCTTGTTCTACTGTAGAAAGAGTCATCTACTACAAATACATCTGCCCGATCATCAGCTGTCAGAGGATCTATATGATGGTTTATAACCTTGGCGGAAAGCAAGTAAAGAAACCTCTGCCAGTTGATATGGATAGAATTCAGAAATCTGTATGAAACATCTCTTGCAAACGGTATTTGAGAGTTATCGGCTTCATAATTCATAAACAGGTTTTTGCCTGTAAAAACAAGACTGAATAGGACTTTGAATACCTGGACACAAGGAACTCCCTTTTCTTTGTATGCATTTGACTCTTTTAAAATTGAACCTACAGAAAACTTTTTAAAAAAGCTTTCAACTGTCATGGTAAACCTATTTTCCGCTTCAATCTTCTGTGATACAATAGACATGTTCAAGGACCTCCAAAGTGTTGATTTTAATGGAGTTTGGTCACTTCTATTATATCACATAGAAGGGGTTCCTTGGACTTTTTTATTGCCCAAAACTATTGATTTTTCAATGTTCATAGCGCATTAACCATGTGCGAAAGTTGATATATTAACTTATTCTGTTTTATAAGATGTCGGTACTGAGAAGCTCAGTGCCTTTTTCTTTGCCCAAAAATCAAGAAAGGAGGCTTCGTTTTATGAAAACATATCAGGTAGAAATCAAGGAAACCCTTTGCATGACAGTTGAAATCGAGGCAGAAAATGAGCAACAGGCCGAAGAAAAGGTTCGGCAGGCATACAGAAATGAAGAATACATCCTTGATTCAGAACACTTTGCCGGCGTGGAATTTACCGCTAAAGAAAAAGAGATGGAAGTATTGCACAGAAGGCAAAAACGTTGTGAATATGAGCGATGATGGTACTTGTTTTTAGACAGGTAATCTAATACCTGCCGTAAGTGTTTCAACATAAGACAGGTGTCTTATGTTGTAGCAAGCACTGAATTTTGTCTCCCAAAATTCGCTTGTTAAGGGGATACCCCCTAATACCCCCGTAAAAATGCAAATAGAAAGTGTGGTGATCACTATAGGAGCGTTTTTGTTAGGCATATTTATAGGCGGCATTGTCGGCGTTGCTTTTATGTGCTTTTTCCAGATCAACATCCCATATGAAAGGGATGAGGATAAGATTTCAGCAGAAAGGAGTGGAAACGTTGAGAAAACGTAGCATTCGTGTTCAAGTGTGGCTGAACAAAGAAGAAAAGGCGAAGCTGGAAGCCAGCGCAAAGAAAGCAGGACTATCACAAGAAACTTATTTGCGTGCACTTATCAACGGTTATGTACCAAAGGAACTTCCGCCTCCCGATTATTACGCTATGATGAAAGAGCTTCACGCTATTGGCAGCAACTTAAACCAGATTGCTGCAAGGGCAAATGCTATAGGGCATATAGACCGCACAATATTTCAGTATGAAGCTAACCGACTCCGAAAAGCTGTGCTGAATATACAGGCGGCGGTTACTTCGCCGGAAAGGAGAGTTGAAAATGGATAGAATGCTTGATAAGCAAGAAAAACTGATGCGCCGTATAGAAAGGAATTTTGCAGACTACAAAGCGGCAGTCTTGAAGCACGATAAACAGAGCATTTTTGATAAAGCTGCTGAAATTGCCGCTGTTAAGCGTGTTGTGCATTATATGACCAATATTCACGGATATTATGAAAGAGATATTGATTATCTTTTGAAATTTCAAAACCCATTGAAGCTTATTGCTGACCGCTATCAGGTCAATACCCGTGCATATCTGCATGATGTTGTTGCCAGCGTGTGTGATACACACGACATGTCAGGTGAGTATCCCTTTAGACCGGCGATAAGGGCAAAAGAGCTGGCGCGATAATCTATGGCGACCACAGCGATATGGGATGTTACAGACCGCCTTGACCGAGTAATCGACTATACTACAAATCCGGATAAAACAGAGAACCTTGATTTTAACAGTTCTGACTTTCGAGGCCTTCAGGAGGTTCTAAAATATACTGTACAAGATGCAAAGACTGAGAAACAGTTTTATGTTACCGGTATCAACTGTTATCCTGAAACTGCCTGTAAGCAAATGTCCAAGACAAAGCTACAGTTTCAGAAGACGGACGGCATTCTTGCCTTCCACGGTTATCAGTCATTCGCGCCTGGGGAAGCTACTCCTGAAACTGCTCATGCTATTGGTGTAAAAATGGCACAGGAGTTATGGGGTGAACGTTTTGAAGTGGTTGTTTCCACCCATCTTGATAAAAATCATCTTCATAATCATTTTGTACTTAACTCTGTTTCCTTTAAAGATGGCAAACGGTATTACGATAATAAGACTACCTACTCCCTTATGCGACAAACTTCTGACCGGTTGTGCCGGGAATACTCCCTGTCTGTCATTGAAAACCCGCAGAGGGGCAAATCCAGGCACTATGCTGAATGGAAGGCAGAACAGGAAAGTAAACCTACCTGGCGTGGCCTTATTCGTGAAGATGTAGATAAGGCGATTGATGAATCTATGACTTTTACACAGTTTATTGCTAACCTTCGCAAACAGGGATATGAGGTAAAAACCGGTGTGAAATACATGGCAGTGCGTCCGCCGGGAAAGGAACGCTTTGTTCGATTAAAAACTCTGGGCGATAATTACACCGAGGAAATCATTAAGGAAAGGATACTCCGTAACCGCACACCGAAAAGGCCACAAATCCTGCCTTAACCAAAACGAAAACGATACACCATACGAGGCGGTATGAAAATAAAAAATAAAAGAAAACTCTCAGGATTGCAAGCTCTCTATTTTCACTATCTTTACAAAATGGGTATCCTGCCGAAACAACGTGTGTCCAGGAAACGGACGCATTTTTTATTACGGGAGGATCTCCGGCACATGGAGGAACTAACTGCTCAAACATGGCTTTTATGCAGTAATCACATTGAAAGCAAAGAGCAGCTTCTTGACTTTCAGAATGGACTTAACCAGGAAATATCAGCCTTATTTGATTCTCGTAAATCTCTCTACCATCGACTACGGCGGTGTAAGGATGATTCGCAGAAAACAGAGTACAAAGAACAGATTGCAGCACTTTCAAGGAAGTTGTCACTGCTTCGAAGGGAGGTGAAGCTTTGTGAGGGTATTCTAAACCGCTCTGAGGATATGAAACAAAAATTGCTCCAGGTCAGACAGGAGGAAACTCTTCATAGAAAGGAGGAAAAGGAATATGAACAACGGAGCCGACGCAGCGGATCAAATCGTCAATATGAGTCTTAAGGGAATCGAGGTAATGGCGAAAATTTCCGGTGAAGGTGCAAAAAACCTTGCCACCTATTTGTATGCTGTATTGAAAGACCAGAAAAGGACAAAGGGTAATAATCCTTTCCCTGCTGACTTCGATATTCTCATTCAGTATCCGGACAATGCCAGTACGTTTTGGTATCCATACCATATCATAAGTAGCACTCATGACTATATTTTTGAACCTTTTTTTTCGATTGAGCTGGCATACTTCAGCAGTTGTAATGGTTCTTTCAAGTGTATTTTTGGGATTGGCGGAGGGAATCTCCGTTCCTCTTCTTGCTTGGATTTTTAACTTAAGTCTTGAACAAATCATCTCTGATCCTTTGCTAAGAATACTTTTTACTTTGCCACACTTGATTTTACTTGCAGTATTAGCGTATATCATCGGCAAACGAGGATGGCGTTTACCGATAATATCAGAAAAATTGGGAATAAAAAATGAGTCTGACAAAAGAACAACAAAGCAATTCATTAGGCAAAATTGTCTTTTGGCATTATGCTTGGTACAAGCTTTAATGCTCGTTTTATTAAATCTTAGTTTTCATGCTTACAATTCAGGTGTTTATCCCAGTTTTACACTTAAAACCTTAGTAGAAGTTGGTAGCCTTGTTTTATTGGTTTCTGTTTTAGCTACGATATTTGTATCCGGATATCTGTTAAAAGTTATAGAACACGACGCAAAACTGGAAACAGAAAATCATTATGCCAGAGAGAGACACAATTTACATTTGCGTTTGCAGGTTGAGCGTCATGATTTTTACAACCATCTTACTGCTATTTACGGATATATAAAGGGTTGTCATTATGACCAGGCAGAAACCTATATCGAAAATCTGTATCATACTGTCAGCCGTATAGGAAGCCTCCTGAAAATTGAACCTCCGGAATTAGCGGCTATTATAAGTACAAAACATGAGGAAGCAAAAATTAATGGAATCAAATTCTATTGGCATGTAAAAATACAAGACGGTTCACTTCCACTTTTACCGGAGGATCTTACTCAATTAACCGGTAACCTTCTGGATAATGCTTTAGATGCAGTAAAAACGAATGATTCCCCTCGAGTAGACTTAGTTCTAGTATGCAATAAGCTAGGTTTGGAATTAAAGGTATCCAATAACGGCAGCCCCATCCCTCAAAATGTAAGGCAAAATATTTTTTCTGCAGGATATACAACAAAAAGTACTAAACAGCATAGCGGTCTTGGCCTATATATAATTAAGCAGATTATAGATCGTTATGACGGTCAATTACAGTTGAGAGAGCCTGAAGACTATACTGGTGTGGAATTTATGATTTATATTCCCTGGAAAAGTTGAATTATAGAAAAGATGATTTAATTATAGCTAATACACTTCATCATTTCACTATTTGGAAAATTATGATACTATTACTACATGGTAGTATTGTATAATTTTGAGGTCTGCGAAAGGATTGAAAGTTAATGTCAAAATTTTACCCGTTGTTAGCTGTGATATTAGTTGGTTTAATAGGCTTTGTAAAAATATGCATATCTCTTAGGGAAGTAATAAACAAACGTTCATCTGCTGTAGAGTATTTAAATAAATTTAGAGAATTTTCCAATGATCTATTTCAGGGGAATATCAATAGTGAGCTCTACCAGTGGCTTAAACTGAATAGTGTAAAAATACAAAAGCAAGTAAGCGCATACGGTATTTCATGTGATTATAAACCAGCTGGTGCTAATTATATGATTAAAGGATATCAAGTAATATTAAATGGTATAAGTAATATGCTGACTGAATACCGCCAATTTAGCGGCTTGAGTTTAGGGAGAAGTATATTACAGGATGAGGCAACTTCTATAGATGACACATTACTTACATATATTGGTGAATTAGATTCAAATTACGAGGCAATATTTTCAGAGATGAAAAATCCGTTAATTTGGCTTAGGGAAGGTATACAATCTATTGTTGTATTACCAATTTCACTTATATATTGGAGCGGTCTGATTCAATATAGGACATATAATAACTTAACAAATAACTTCTTTATAAAACTTATAGCCTTCATGGTTACAGTTATTGGACTAATAAGTTCCGTGATTACCATTGTTACTGGATACGAACCATTTTGGAAAATCATAGAAAATATTAAGAAATAAAAAGAACTGATCAAATGTATTTTAACAAAGGAGTTTTATAGTAATATAAAATATAAAAAATAATTTTGAATCACAATAGTCCACCTAAAATGGACTTTTTATTTTGGGAAATACAACGATTCAAACAACAATTCCTACGAGTTAAGACGATATTTCAACAGATTGCACAATTACCCTAGGAAATATATGGAGCAGGTGATAATATGGAGCCAGAGGTGACATAGATGAATGAAATTTCAATTCATAAAATTGGACAAGCATTAGGAACATATGTGGCAAAAAAAGTTTCCAGAGCAGATCAGACAGAAGTTCTGTCTTTCGGCGCAGAGATTTTGGTAGGCAGTATTATTAAATTATGTATTCTTTTTTCCTTTGCTTTCATCATGGATATTACCGTTGAAATTGCGATATTGCTTATCGTAACTGGCATCATTCGCACCTTATCAGGTGGAGCACATTGTTCAGCATACTATAGGTGTTTAGCAA
>Ga0209537_1004394_pt1 | contig 12040 bp, 16 predicted proteins | sample BioPla4DNA1_FD_187698 | JGI IMG/M metagenome (GOLD analysis project Ga0209537, IMG submission 187698) | Biogas fermentation microbial communities from Germany - Plant 4 DNA1 (SPAdes) (version 2) | ecosystem: Engineered > Bioreactor > Anaerobic > Digestate | place: Bielefeld, North...
CAATTGTGAAAAGGTCATATTGCAAGAAAAACCAAACCTAAATATCTGAGAAAAGTAACTAAAAATAGAAAAAAACAGCTCTTAATTCCCTATAAGAATAGAGCTAAATAAGGTTATGTATATGGTCTTTCAGCATTTAATGTTAAGTGACCATCTGTGCTTTCTCTTTTGTAAAAATAGATAAACTTTAAATTATCGATTTCAAGACTATTTCTATAAAAATTGGACAGACTCTCAAAAAATGCTTTTAATGTACCTTCAAATTGACCTGAAGAACTCATAAGAGCAGAATAATCAGCTATAGAATAAACTCCAAGCCACACCCGTGAAAAAAGATATAACATCATTACACTGTATTTCTTTTGCATAAGCAGCATTATACAATACTCTTTTAAGATAGTTTTGCCTCCTAGAAATTGGAGTAAGTACCTGTGCCATATTAAAATCAAGCTTGCCTGAAATAATGGATTGGATAAAATTCACTAGAACTACAAACATAGTGAACATAATGACTACCCAATCCATCGAAATTATAAGTGCTGACAAAGATAAAATAGAGATTATACTTCCAAAAAGTTGAAAGAAAGAATTAAAAACCATATGTGGAATATTCTCTGTTTGTGCCAGAGCCCTTGTGTACTTATCATAAAAGTTCGGGTCTTCAAAGTTTTTATATTCAAACAGCTGTGCTTTGTCAAAAAACATTTCGTTCATATAATTGTTAATTTTAGAAGCCAGAAAAGGCTCTATTAACGCACTATTAAAAGCTAAGAAAAGTTTAGGTATAAGCTGCATACTTGTTAACCCTATGATGACAATAAACAACTGCCGCAGCATAGTATCCGTTCTAGGTATATCGCTTTCTAATAAGGATATTATATATCTTACAATTATAATATTGATTGTTGGTAAGATTGACGAAATAACTGTAACAATTATTTTTATCAAAAATCGCAGTTTTGAAAGGCGCCAAACAATTCCTAAAACAAATATATTATTCTTAATAATAATATTAAAGTTCTTAATTATTTTTCGAATCACTCTTTACCACAACCACCTTTGCAATCGCAATAATTTAGAGGATCAATATTGGCTTTAGTTATTTCTTCTACATATTTTAGAACCTGCTTTTCGATAGTACCTTTAACCTTAAAGCAACCCTTTGCATGATAAGTACCTGTTTCGTTATAGCTTACTACACCACATCCTCCACCACAAACTGGAAGGTATACACATTCACTACATTCCGCGTTTTTAAGGGGATCTACTGACATCCAATCGTAATATGCATAAGTCACTCTCAAATTTCCATTCTCATCTATTTTCCCCATTAGATGTTCCTCCTGCCCCACATGTTCCCAACATTTATAAACATCACAGTTTGGTGCAACTGTGAATTGGTTGTTGCTATACAACCCACAATACATGGTCTTTCTCATAGGACGTATCTTGTATTTGAATCCCTGTTTTTCCGCAAAATTCCATAGATTGTACAATACATCACCAATCTCACTTTCAGAAAAACACTCTGGACCAACAAATTATATTTTGACAATTTCATTAAATAACCACCTCAGACCTTGTATATTTTAAAAAAATTCTAAATATTTATGTTTCTGGACTATAAATATGTCATTGCATTTTATACATCTTAACATTTTCCAAAACAAAAAAGAAATTATGGATCAATTAGCATGTTATTCTAGTCAAATCTAATATTAAATTGAAACGCCATAATCCTTTCGAAATAGTTCAACCATGTGTGTACCTGAATTGTTTTGATCAATATAGATTCTTGCATATAAATCTTCTCTTCTATCAGAAGGTAGTAAAAGATAATAGCCACTTCTGGCTATAAAATCTCCTCCTTTAGTTTTATAGAGGCATTCAACACGCGCTGTTATAAAGCTTCCAATCCTAATCCAGGGTACTGGAATTATTTTTACCACAGAACCTTCATAATAAATACCTTTTCTTTTTAAAGTCTCAAGTTTTCGGCTATTATAAATGCTTTTAATTTTGAGCCCTATTCCAAAGATAATCCATATAGAACCAATTAAAATAATAGCCCAAATTTCGCTTACTACCAGTAATATAACCCCTATCAAGAAAATTGGGATGCCAAATACAAACAAAATAAACTTAGGAAGTCTTTCCCAAGGAGTATCTACAAGAACCACTAAACCACCTCCATTTTCTCAAAACAGCTAACCTACATATTTAAAGATTCTGCCATAGTAGGTATGTAGGCATTTCCAATATACTTTGTCATTTCCTCTATTCCCCCCTTTTATTTATAATAATCTAGTCCTCATCACAGAGAATAATTGAAAGATAATAGCTCTGTGGAAGACTATTTATTTCCAATTATTGTATCTATTATGTATATAATATTTCTCATCGTTTATTATACTATCCATAAATTGTATTTTCAAGAATTTTCGTTCATTTTACCCCGACATACTTCAACTTATTTTATTGAATAAAACAAAAACTTCAAAGAAGTTCCATCAATCCCTAGTACTCTCTTTTAATCTTCTTGGCTAATTTATGTTAAACATATCCTTTAGATATGAATGGTGTTCTCCAAAGTTAATACTGTAATAAAACAGCCCCTTTCATTTTAAAATCAAAATAAGATTTTAAAATGAAAGGAGCTGAATTTTTTGTAAAAGCACAAATTACTTTACACCACCAAATCCTATGGTAATGGAAATATTAGTGGGATTTTGTCCAAAATTAAAAGGTCAGTCCGCCTAGCATTTGTCAATTGATCAAAAGCTAGACCCTAGAAATTGTGAATTGTGTATAGTGCATGGGGCATTGAATTAAATTCTTCTTATCTTTGCACCTAAATTTGTTAACTTTCCTTCTATGTCTTCATATCCCCTATCTATATGGTATATATCGCTGATTTCAGTGGTGCCATCGGCTACTAGGCCTGCTAGTATTAGGGCAGCTCCTGCCCTTAAATCGGTGGCTTTAACTGGTGCAGACATTAAGTTGTCTACCCCTTGGATTATGGCAGAGCGGCCATCGATCTTTATGTCTGCTCCCATCCTCTTTAATTCATCTACATGCATGAATCTATTCTCAAAAACCGTTTCTATAACAACACTTGTCCCCTTAGAGACGCTCATTAAAGACATGAACTGAGCCTGCATATCTGTAGGAAATCCGGGATATGGCAAGGTCTTAACATCTACTGCCTTTAATTCTTCCGCTCCTATTACCCTAACTTTATCGTTGTTTTCTATAATGGTACATCCAGCTTCCCTTAACTTGGCAATTATGGGTTTAATATGGCTGGTTATAACATTTTCTACTACTATATCCCCTTTGGTTATGGCAGCTGCAACCATGTAGGTGCCGGCTTCAATCCTATCTGGAATTACTGAGTGGGTACACCCACCTAATTCCTTAACTCCTTTAATCCTTATGCTGCTGGTTCCTGCCCCTTTGATGTCTGCCCCTAATTTATTAAGGAAGTTGGCTAAATCCACTATTTCTGGCTCCATAGCAGCATTGTCTATGATGGTTTCACCCTCTGCCATGACTGCCGCCATCATAATATTTTCAGTAGCCCCAACACTAGGGAAGTCTAAGTAAATCCTATCTCCTATTAACTTATCCGCATAGGCTCCAATATTTCCATGGTCCACATCTATTTTAGCCCCTAAGGCTTTAAATCCCTTTAAGTGCAAGTCAATTGGTCTAGTTCCTATGGCGCATCCGCCTGGTAAAGAGGTTTTGGTCTTGCCAAGACGGGTCAGTAACGGTCCCATGACCAAAAAAGAAGCCCTCATCTTACTCATCAATTCATAGGGGGTTTCATAGTTATTAATATCCTTAGAATTAATCTTTATGATTCCTTTATCCAATATTTCTATTTTTGCTCCTAGGGATGATAATACCTCACATATAACTTCAACATCCTTAAGCTTAGGCACATCTTCAAGGATTATATCCTCTGTTCCCAGTAAAGATGCAGCCAAAATGGGTAAGGCAGAGTTCTTTGCACCTCCAATTCTTACGTTTCCCTTCAGGGGAGAACTTTTTTCCACAATTAGTTTTTCCAATCCAATCCCTCCTATTTCTAGTAGCCTATAGTTATAATGGGTGTTCCAATCCAGATATAGGTCTTATTATCATATTCACTAAATCGAACAGCAATATTCAAATTCATCTTATTGTTTCCTGTGAACACATGCTCCTCTATATAGGGCGTAAATATGGATAGGCTCAAAATGTCCTCTTCTCTATATTCCTCTACTACATATCCATCGAGCATCTTTACAATCTCCGATAAGTCCTTTTCCGTCTTCATCAAGTCTACTCTCCCATCAAAGCTTCCAACTACACAAGTTGTAATGTTCACAGGTCTATCATATTCGTCAAAAATTTTTTCTACCCTTACTATTATATCATTAATTTCAACAAATTGCTTATTATTTATTAAATTTACAAAAAGAGTAGTTTCTCCAGAACCATGTTCTACATCTTTATAGGAGGATAATGTTATGGTGACCAGATTATCCCATTGGTCAAAACCCTGCATAATGAATTGGACAAACCCATCTTCCTCGATTAGCTCTTCCCAATAATGGCTGTCTTGGTAAGAATTATCGACCACATTCAAACTATCCCTTACAGAATATCCAATATCCCTAATCTCTAGGCTGCCTAAAAATTTATCCAAAATAGTACCGCCTAAGCTTATGTCCCCTTCTAAAAATGTAGCCCCTGATTCTTCTAAAATCCCCATTAATAGGTCCCTTTCCTCATATTCATCTTGACCAAATCCAAATATGGGTATTAATAAAGCAACTATTATTCCTATAATTAAAAATTTTCCTAATCCCTTCATACCCTTCCCTCCGATTATTTTTAAGGAAAGGGTACTTGATAAAAATGTAAAGGGGGACAAAACATTTTTACCATAAAAAATACCCTTTCCTCATGATTTAAGTATTACCAAGAAAGGGTACTTTTTATACTTATTAATCTAAATTTTCATCACTAAATTTTTTTAAGTTAGCTACTTCTAATCTATTCAAAGCCCTTTTAAGGGCATTTTCGGCCCTTACAATATCCAATCCTTCAGGCCTTTTCTCTAGGCGTTCCTCTGCCCTTTGTTTTGCCCTTTGAGCTCTTTCCACGTCTATTTCTTCAGGCCATTCTGCAGAATCGGTAACTATGGTGGTCTTATCCTTCTGGACGGATATATAGCCACCCACTATTGCAGCTACTCTGGTATTTCCATCCTTTTTAATCCTTACCTTTCCTATGGAAAGGGGAGTTATTAAAGGAGCCCTATTCTTTAAAACGGCTAATTCCCCTTCAACTCCTTTAACGATAACCATATCCACCTCATCGGAAAAAAATTCCCTATCTGGAGTCACTATCTCTAGCATAAAACCCATAATTATACCTCCATCTTTTTAGCCTTCTCTAAAGCATCATCGATGGTTCCTACCATGAAGAAGGCCTGTTCTGGAATATGGTCATGTTTTCCTTCTAATATCTCCTTAAAGCCTCTTACCGTCTCATGTACAGGTACATAGGTTCCCTTCATGCCTGTAAACTGCTCTGCCACAGTAAATGGTTGGGATAGGAATCTTTGAATCTTTCTAGCCCTTGCTACGATCAACTTATCTTCATCTGAAAGCTCATCTATACCTAGTATAGCTATAATGTCCTGTAGCTCCTTATATCTCTGTAATATCTCCTGTACTCCTCTTGCCACTTCGTAATGCTCCTGTCCCACTACTGCTGGGTCTAGTATTCTGGATGTAGAGTCTAGTGGGTCTACTGCAGGATATATACCTAGCTCGGCAATTTGCCTTGACAATACGGTTGTTGCATCTAAGTGAGCAAAGGTGGTAGCTGGTGCTGGGTCTGTTAAGTCGTCAGCAGGAACGTATACAGCTTGCACTGATGTAATGGAGCCTTTCTTAGTAGAAGTAATCCTCTCTTGAAGCTGACCCATCTCAGTTGCCAGGGTAGGCTGATAACCTACTGCAGAAGGCATCCTTCCTAGCAGGGCAGATACTTCTGAACCAGCCTGGGTGAATCTAAATATGTTGTCTATAAATAGTAATACGTCTTGCCCTTCTACATCCCTAAAATATTCTGCCATGGTAAGGCCTGAAAGGGCTACCCTCATCCTGGCTCCAGGTGGCTCGTTCATCTGTCCGAATACCAGGGCCGTTTTATCTATAACTCCAGATTCTATCATCTCATAGTATAGGTCGTTACCTTCTCTAGTTCGCTCTCCAACTCCAGCAAATACGGAAAGTCCACCGTGCTGGGTTGCAATGTTATTAATAAGTTCTTGTATTAAAACGGTCTTTCCTACTCCCGCACCACCAAAAAGACCTATTTTACCACCCTTGGAATAGGGGGCTATAAGGTCTACTACCTTGATTCCAGTTTCAAACATCTCCCTAGATGTATCCTGTTCTTCAAAGGAAGGGGCTGGCCTATGTATAGGCATCCTCTCTATGTCTTCCTTCAATTCCTTACCATCGATTGGCTCCCCTAATACGTTAAATAGCCTTCCTAATGTTTCCCTTCCTACAGGAACGGATATAGGCTCTCCCGTATCTACAGCTTCCATTCCTCTTACAAGCCCATCCGTTGAATCCATGGCTATACATCTTACTATATCATCTCCAATATGTTGGGCTACTTCTACTACTAATCTCTCTTCCCCTTTATATATCTCTATGGCATTTAATAATCTAGGCAGCTTTTCTTCGTCAAATCGAATGTCCACAACAGGACCTATTACCTGAACGATTTTTCCTATGTTCTTTTCCATTTCTCCACTCCTTTCTCCATTACTTAAGAGCTTCAGCACCTGAAACAATCTCTGAAATTTCTGAAGTAATAGCCGCTTGTCGTGCTCTGTTATAGCTTAATTCTAATTCCTCTATCATTTCCTCTGCATTTTCTGTGGCCGACTCCATAGCAGTTCTCCTTGCTCCCTGTTGGGAACAGGCTGATTCTATTAAAGCTCCGTAAATTACCGATTGTAAATACTTAGGTATTAGATAGTTTAATACCTCCTCTGGAGAAGGTTCAAATTCTATAACGGAATTGCTTTCTGATAGGTCTTCCTCTAGTTCTTCTGCTGGAAGCAATTTTACAATCTTTGCCTTTTGTGTAAGGGTGGTAATGAATTCTGTATAGGCCAAGTATATATTGTCTACTTCACCCTTATCGTATACCTCTAAAACTTGATTTCCTATATTTCTAGCATGGGAAAAGGAGGGTCTTTCCGTCATACTTAGGTATTCTCCTATTACGTTGTAGCCTCTCCTTTTAAAATAATCCCTAGCCTTTAAACCTACCGTTATCAATAAAACCTTATCCTTTTTATCCTTAATTTCCTCTTCCACCAATCTATTTATATTGGAATTAAATCCACCAGCTAAGCCTCTGTCGGCAGATATTACCACATATATGGCCCTATCCCCATCCCTTTTATTTACATAGGGATGGTTCATGTCCTTGACATGTGATAATACCTGCTGGATATTTCTATAGACCGTATTATAATAGGGTCTAGTTTTTTCCAATCTCTCCCTAGCTCTCCTTAGTCTAGCAGAGGCTACAAGTTCCATTGCTTTGGTGATCTGTTTAATATTGTTTATCCCTCGTATTCTTCTTTTAATATCCCGTGTTGATTCAGCCAATTATTACACCCCCAATTATTAAGGGAATACTAAAAACTTTTTTTGAATTCTTCAATAGCTTCTTGAATCTTCTTCTCAGTTCCTTCCGTTAAATCCTTGGTTTCCTTTATGGAATTGATTATCTCAGGATAGTTGTTGTTTACAAAATTCAAGAACTCCTTCTCGAATTGTGAAATCCTTCCAATGGGAACATCGGATAAATACCCATTTACTACCGTATATAAAATTACAACCTGGTCCTCAACCTTCATAGGACTGTATTGAGGCTGCTTTAATATCTCCATCATCCGCTCCCCTTGCTCTAGCCTACGCTGTGTATCCTTGTCTAGGTCTGATCCGAATTGGGCAAAGGCAGCTAAATCCCTATATTGGGCTAACTCTAGCTTCAAGCTTCCTGCAACCTTTTTCATAGCCTTTATCTGAGCCGCTCCTCCAACCCTGGATACGGATAGCCCTGTATTTATAGCAGGCCTTTGTCCTGCAAAGAATAGGTCGGTTTCAAGGAATATCTGACCATCGGTTATGGAAATAACATTGGTTGGAATGTAGGCAGAAATATCTCCCGCCAAGGTCTCAATAATTGGTAAGGCTGTAATAGAACCTCCACCATGTTCAGCATTTAATTTTGCCGACCTCTCCAATAGCCTTGAGTGTAGGTAGAAAACATCCCCTGGATAAGCTTCCCTTCCTGGTGGACGTCTTAAAAGCAAGGACATAGCCCTATAAGCTGTAGCATGCTTAGATAGGTCGTCGTAGACTATCAGCACATCCTTGCCTTCTTCCATAAACTCTTCACCCATGGCTACTCCAGCATAGGGTGCTATATATTGCAATGGCGCCAACTCACTAGCTGTTGCAGAAACTACTATAGTATAGTCCATAGCACCTTTCTTTTCCAATACGTCTACTATCTGGGCTACTGTAGACCTTTTTTGTCCTATGGCTACATAGATGCAGATTACATCCTGATCCTTTTGATTTATTATAGTATCAACGGCTAAGGCGGTTTTGCCCGTTTGCCTATCTCCAATTATAAGCTCCCTTTGGCCTCTTCCTATTGGGAACATGGAGTCAATTGCCTTGATTCCCGTCTGCAAGGGTTCATTTACCGATTCCCTAGTAATTACACCAGGAGCAACCCTTTCTATAGGCCTAAATTTGGTTGCATTTATGGGCCCTTTACCATCGATAGGCTGCCCTAGGGCATTTACTACCCTACCGATCATAACTTCTCCAACGGGAACTTCCACTATCCTTCCCGTTTTCTTAACCGTATCTCCCTCTTTAATATTCTTATCGGAACCTAAAAGCACACAACCAACATTGTCTTCTTCTAGGTTAAGAGCCATTCCGTAAACTTCTCCTGGAAACTCTATCAGCTCTCCAGCCATACAGGCTTCAAGGCCGTGAATTCTAGCAATACCGTCCCCAACCTGGATGACGGTACCTACATCTACCATATCAAGCCTTTTTTCATATTTTTTAATCTGTTCCTTAATAACAGAACTAATCTCTTCCGGTCTTAATTCCATTTTTTCACCCCAGCTTTCCTATATTGTTGCGCCTTTTATAGCTCTTTCTATATTTTGTAATTGGCCTTTTATAGTTCCATCTATGATTTTGTTTTCTACTTTTAAAAGGACTCCGCCTATTATGTTCTTATCTATGGCATTATTCAATATGATCTTCTTCTTTGTCTTATTGCTAAGGACTGTAATCAATTTGTCCTTCATTTTATTGTCCATTTCTACGGCGGTTACAGCCGTTACCTCTAAGATATTATTGTGTTCGTTAAATAACTTTACAAATTCCTTGGATATGTCTAATATAAATCCTTCTCTTCTTTTATCTATGATTACATATAAGAAATTCAGTATCTCTTGGGATACCTGCTCTTTAAAAATAGAAGTCAATAGTTCTTTCTTTTCATCCTTAGAAATCTTTGGATGTTTAAGTACTTTTTGAAGCAGCTCTTCTTTCTCTATCACTTCTGTAATCGACTTTATGTCCTCTTTAAACTTTTCTAAATTATTCAATTCTAAGCCTGCTTCAAATAAAGCTAAAGCATATCTTTTACCTACTAATTTTGCCATTCTCTCGTACCTACCTCATCTAAAAATTTTTCTATTAACTCCTGTTGGGAAGCCATATCCACATTCTTTTCTATTATCTTGGATGCAATTAAAATGGCCATCTCTCCAGCCTGCATCTTAACATCCAATAGGGCCTTTTCCCTTTCAGCTTGGATTTCCCTTTTAGCTCTCTCGACTATGTTTTCAGCTTCCTTTCTAGCTTCAGCTATTATGTCCTCTTTTATTTCTTCTCCTCTTCTTCTTCCAGCTTCTATTATTTCTTGACTTTCCTTCTTAGCTTGGTTGATTCTTAGTTCATATTCTTCCTTTAATTTTTCTGCCTCTTCTTTTAACACCTTAGCTTCATCCATTTGAGAGCGTATTTTTTCTTTTCTGGCTTCCAAAAAGTTTGAAACGGGGTTGTATAAAAATTTTCTAAGAATGAGATATAGTATAAGAAAAGAAATCCAGGTTATTACCATAGATTGAAGTTCTGGCAATGCCCTTACTATTACATTCATTATTAAACCTCCTTACTTGAGGGGGTCTTAGGATGGGATAGTCCCATCCTCCCTCAATCTTTCAATTATAAGCCAGCTAAAAGTGGTTGAACAAATAATAGGATTATGGCAATAACCAAACTATAAATACCAGTTGTCTCAGCAACTGCCTGACCTAAAAGCATGGTTCTAGTAATGTCTCCTTGAGCTTCTGGCTGTCTTCCTACTGCCTCAGCCCCTTTAGCTGCTGCAATCCCCTGACCAATTCCAGGTCCTAAACCTGCTATCATTGCTAAACCAGCACCTATTGCTGAACATCCTAATACAAAAGCTTCATTTGATATACCTTGTAACATTTTATTTCCTCCTTCCAATAATTAAAAAGATAAAAATATTATTCTTCTGCACCACCTATGAATATCATGGTTAACATAGTAAATATAAAGGCTTGTAGCAAGCCCGAAAATATATCAAAATATATATGTAACGGCGCCGCTACAACTGGTGCAAAGTAACCTAAGGCATTATAGATTAGTGCCATTATTATTCCTCCACCCATTATATTACCAAAGAGACGGAAGGATAATGACACTGGATTTGCCAAATCTCCAATGACGTTTAAGGGTGTAAGAATTACCAAGGGTTCTGTATACCCTTTTAAATATCCTTTTAGCCCTCCAGAATTTTTATAATTCCAGTACTGGGATAGGACAAAGGTTATCAACGCTAAGGATATAGTCACAGAATAATCTGATGTAGGAGGGGTTAGCCCAGTCAATCCAAATAAATTGGATGCTGCCAAAAAAATTAGTAGTGTAAAGATATATGGGGTAAAACCTAAATTGTGCTCACCCATGGTGGATTTTACAAGTCCTTGTATGCCTTCTACCAATAATTCTACAATGATTAGAAAGGTTGAGGGTTCATCATCTATGCTTGCCTCTTTGATTTTTTTGTTAACTATAATGGCGAATATGATTAGCAAAATCGTTACCACTACTACATTGAAAATTGAATCATGAATGGCAATTTCCCTTCCTCCTAACTGTATGAGTAAATCCAAATACATCCCTCCTTCATTCCAGTTTTTTGTTAAAGATTGTGAATAGTACTATTGTGTTTTTTACCATGGTTAAACCAACTGCTGTAGCAAAAAAGTTTAGATAGTCTGCTTTAGCTGCTATTATAAGGACTACGGCATATATAATAAATCTTAGCATATAATGGAATACTGCATAGGATGTCGCTTGTCTTGGAGGTCTTTTTACGGCTTCATGGATAGTATTGCCTATTAACTTAAGGGATATTATAGAAATTAAGGTACCAAAGATATATCCCAATATAATAGGCTTTGGATTTTTAAAAAATATGAGTATAGCCCCTATTATTATTAGGCTTAAGATTCCCGTTCTTTTAGCCACGCCTATGATCAAATTATCGTTCATCAATTCACTTCCTCTTTTTTCTATCCATTGTTACCATCTTGAATAGATTTAGAAATCCTGCTATAATACCTAAGGCTAAAAAAATCAAACTAAAAATCCAATTAGTCCCTAGCCTATTGTCTATAAATTTACCGATAAAAAACCCCAAGAAGATGGAAGTTATCATAGAGATTCCTATTTGAGTAATGTAGATTAAATTATTATACATGCCTTTTTTCTTATTATCATTCATGGGCTGCACTCCAAAACATAATGGTTTAAAAATTGACAATCTTTTCAATCTTTACCAATTCAAATATACTAGACTGTAACCTTTTTTGAGT
>Ga0209537_1004399_pt1 | contig 12033 bp, 15 predicted proteins | sample BioPla4DNA1_FD_187698 | JGI IMG/M metagenome (GOLD analysis project Ga0209537, IMG submission 187698) | Biogas fermentation microbial communities from Germany - Plant 4 DNA1 (SPAdes) (version 2) | ecosystem: Engineered > Bioreactor > Anaerobic > Digestate | place: Bielefeld, North...
AGCATATTCAAATCCCATTGAAACTAACTCATAAGCCCTTCCACCATAGTCTTTTCCCATATATGGATTTAAGAATTTATCAAATCTTGATTTTTCATCATACCTATAATTTCCACCAAGCCATTTTAAATCTTCCCCAGCAGTTCTTCTTTCATAAAATATTTTTTCAGCTTCAAGAATGCCTGGAACAGCTTTTTCAAACCTATGACCTAATTCATGTAATGCAGTCTTAAGTTGTCCTTCTTCATCCCAACCGCTGATGGCAATTTCAGCACGTAAGTCTGAATAATAACCCCTATCAGCTTTCTTTACTATTAAATTACCTCTTGCAATAGATTCTTCAATCCAATCAGTAGGATAATAATCATAAGCTTCTTTAATAACCTTTCGCATGCGTGAGCTACCTTTATATAAATGACTATCAACATCTAAAGAGCCAATTCCAACTTCCCTAATTTCAGATAGCTTTTTCTTTAATTCTTCAGCATTTTCTTTCAGGGTTCCCCTATATTTTTCCCTTGCAAGTTTTAACTTATTTTCAAGTTCTGCTATCTTAGGTTGTAATTTTGTTTTGTTCCTCATTAACTCATCATATTTGATGTTTAATTCATCCATATCTTTAAGCCCAACTTCATCCGGGTCAATTAACCCCCGCTTCACTGCCCGTAACTTTGTAAGTTGCTTTTCAATTTCTTCAATTCCAGTATCTTTATATTCTTTTTCCAGTTTTTCAATTTCAGCTTTTAAATCAGCCCTTTTAATTTGAAGTTCGTTTTGAATCAATTTTCCAGCTTCTTTAATATCACTTTCTTTTATTATACCACCTTTTTGTTTAATTTTATCTTTTAAATCATTTAATAGTTTCTGTAATTTAGGATGACTATCTGTTACTTTAATTATATCATTATTACTGTGTATTAGTCCGCTAAAATGTTCTCTATAGTCTTTATACCACTTATCTAACATTGGATTACTGCCACCATCTATCCATGCCTTTAATTCGCCAGCTACAGTATCTAAATCCTTTGGAATATAAGGAATCATTGTGCACAAGCCATTCGGATGGTCTAGTGGTACGTTATTTTTAGGAAATACCTGCCCATGCCTTTCCATACAGACTTCGCAAGTTCTCCCATGTATCATAGCCGAATGCCATTGTATTCCCTCAACAAAAGGATTCATATTACTAGATTGTATACTTGCAGTTTGATATGCATGATTAATGCTAGTTCTAGCTAATCTCATGGCATTGTAGTCCACTCTTTTGTTTATTAGGTTTGGATATACCTTGCCCCAATCAGTTTCTCTTTTAGCAGGTTCTTTTACGAATTCTTCTAGGTCCTTGGCTAACTCTATAGCTGATTTCTTTTCAAGTAATCCCCTATTAACCATATATTGAATATCTTGACCAAATTCATTAGTATAATTCCATATCCTGTGGGATAGTGTTCTTTTATCTTTATACAAATTCCCTGAAATAATATCTTTAACAACTCTATCCTGCACTTGACTAAACATAGCGGTAAAATGGTCTCCTGGGTCTATGCCTGCAAGTTTAAAAGCCTTTGATAATATCTGTTGTTCTACCTCTGTTCCTATTTTTGCTGCCTTTGTTGTGTAGCCTTTAATCGATTTATTCAATTCCTTGGCTAATTCTTTTCTAGCCTTTTCAAGCTCTTTTAAATAATCTTTAACCCATCTTTTAGTTAGGCTTTTAGATTTAGACTTACTAGCCTTCTCTGCTAATTCCTTTATAACATCATCATAAAGCTGCAGTAATTCTCGTTGTTGCTGCAATGTTAATCTTGATACCCTTTTTCTTATTTCTTTTACTATTTTTTCGTATTCATTCATAAGGTAATCACCTATTCTTCAGGAGCAATATCATCTAATAAATCCCTAGTATAACTATCTTGCATCATCTGCTTTTCTAATTGTATCTGTTCTAGTTCACTATCTATATCTTCATACTCTCCCCATTTCTTCATATATGACTTTCTACTTCTTACCTCATGTACTACTTCCTCCATATCTAATCGTTTTATATCGTTTTCTTCTTCTTGGATTGGATAATATCTTTCAATATTTAAAATAGTCTCATATCTTGCTATCTTCCTAGCCCCATAAAGGTTATAAGTATCAATCATTCTAAAGATATAATCTACCATTTGTTCAAGTGCAGGTCCCCATTCGGTCCAATCCTCGTCACATACTGCCATAAGATTCCAATAAATAGCCTTCATTGATTTACCACTTTGAATAACCCCTCTTAACTGTTCTAAGTTCACATTAGGTATATCTAAGGTATCATACATATCATTTTTAATTCTTTCTACTGTATCGGCAAATTTATCTTTGTAGTTGAATTTACTTTCTAGTCTCTCAACCTTAGCTTGCCTGCCTTCAAATGCTTGTGCTTGGTCCGTCTGCAAATCAATTAAAGCCCCAGGTGCTATTTTTATATTCTTTAAACTTTCCTCTGCTGCATCAGTAAATACATCTTGTCCAAACATCTGAAATTTAAGTGCATCTATGTCATCACTAGTAAGCCTATTATAAGCATCTTGATTATGCCATAGGGCTTCTACATCAGACTTCCCTTCTGTTTCTCCTGTAAGCCCACCGTTAGTGACTATAATTACAGGTATAAAGTCTAATCCAGTATCATAGTTTTCGTATTCTACTGATACTATATTTCCCCTACCATCATGAGTAGTTTCATTAAGTATACACCTTCCATTGACAAGTTCCCAAACTTGCTTCTTTATTCTTTGATTAGCTGATTCTTCTTCATCGTTTAAGGCATAAAGAAAAACCACTTTCTCAAGCTGGTCCACATCGTCAATATTGTATTGAGGGAAAAATTCCATTGCAGGACTAAATATGATTTTAAGGCCTTTATCTTTATGGGCCCAAAGCTTTATGGCCACTTTCCCGCCAATACTGCAATCTTTTCTTGCTTTTAGTAGCTTGCTATGAAATTTGTTTTCTCTTAAAATTCTGTATAATAGGTCCTCTTTCTCCTGAGCCTGGTCTTGATATTTTGTAGAGTTTTTTTCATCAGCTTTTACTGGTCTAATATCAAAATAAGGTTCTCTACCAAACATAAACCTTGCTCTAGTATCAATAAGTTTCTTTATTAAATTCGTTATCTTCTTTGTAGGTCTATAATCAAGCCCATCTGGGGTTGGCCATTCCTGTTCTCCATCATAAATCTTGTACCATTTTATTATTTCACTAACCTTTTGCAATTGGTCACCGTATAGCCCTTGTAACTCTACCTTTAATAGTTCGTTATAGTCTATCAAACTATTCTCGCCCCCTTCCCGCTGTAGTTCTTTGTCCTTCGCTCAATAAACTCGTCCTCATACGCATATCGAAGAGCGTCAATCAGATGGTTGTCTTTGTCAACAGGTACCGGCAACACGTTTCCATTTTTATCCTCTTTCCATCTATATTTCATCAATTCATTTTTCGTATTTTGACACTTTACGTCCACAACAATAGTATGCTGCTGCAACCACTGTATTCCATGATTAACGCTATCTTTGCCCTTCTTGGCACCGATGGCATTAACTCCATGCTGCCGCAGTTCCTTAATACTTTTTGGCTCTGCACTGTCACATACAACTAACTGATTACCGATTATCTTTTTAACCTCTGCCGCAAGTACGTCATTAGTAAGCCACGGCATATATAGTTCATCAAGCACATATATTGTCTTTTTCTTCCTGTCATAATGCGTGTGTATTAAAGCCGATGGGTCTTCCGCAAAACCAAAGTCCAACCCGTTGCGGTAGTTATCGGCAATATCTCTAAGCCAAGATAAATCTTCAACTCTCCAGTTTTTGAATATAACAGCGCCCAGAACACCCCAATTGCCTAGAGTGTAAACCTCATAAAAGTACTTGTCTGTTTCATCCTCCAGGGCCCTAATATCTTGTTCAGTGAGAAACCTGTTGTCCTTATACGTTGTTTTGAGAATTAACAATTTATCGTCTTTGTATTTTCTCTTACTATCATCCCAGACGTTAAGGAAAAATTCTTTATATATCCAATGTTCCTGCAAAATCGGGTTAAATGACATTATCAGTCGTTTACTAACCTTTGACCTACCACGCAGTCTTTTTGTAAGTTGTTTATATGCATTATAATCTATTTCCGTTGCTTCCTCAATCCATATATCTGTTATAACACCTTTGGCCGGTGTGATGGACTTTATCTTTTCAGGGTCGTCCAACCCACAAAACAAAATCTGATAGCCATTGAAGCAGGTTATTGTAAACTCGGATTTCTGCACAGTAAAAAAGCTATTCAGCCCCATATCGCTAATAGCTTTGATTATCTCATTATATACTGAGCCTCTAATAGTTTTGGCTACATTTCTTATAACTAAATAGTTTCTGCCGCCTTTCATTAAGTCAAGAACTGTGCGTTGTGCTAAAAACACCGATTTGCCTGAAGATGAGCCACCGTAAAATATCTGTGTCGGAGTGTCATCGAAAAGGTATGGGATGTAAACCTCGTTAAATATCTTAGTGCTTACATTTAACCTAACCTTCCTTTTCTTCCTCGTTTCCGTGTTCATCTTCATCCACCAGCCTTATGTCTACCTCGACATCATGGTCGAACTTGCCCTCCACGTTATAATGGCTCAATTCCTTCCATTTTCCGCCGCTTCGATTGACTAGGTAGAATTTTTGAGCAAGCACATTGCCGGAAATTGCTGACACAAACAGCGCATCCTCCACTAAATCAAGCCTTATTTTTTTAGCCTCATCAACTTCCTTTGCAAACTCAGGGTCTGCGATTCTTGCTTTCCTATACGTTGAGGTGTCAATACCCATAGCATCGCAAATGTTTACTATTGTATTTCCATTGGCTACTAAATTAATAAACAACTGTTTTTTCCTTTCTGTAAACTTACGCCTCGGTGCCATCACTCAACACCTGCCTCTTTAATAGCCCTTTTAATCAGCTCCTTAATATGCGGAGCACTCTCCCTTGCTACCTTGCCGCTTTTAAACGGTATTCTGATGACCGCACAAGCTTTATCACGAACCACTAAAAACGAAACAAGCTCATCCTTTTCGTCAACCATTGCTTTTGCTATTTCCTTTGCTATTGTTAATGTCAACTGATTAATTTTTGCTAGTCTTTTTTGTTCATCATCCTTTGTCTTTATATCTTCTGCCGATAGTCTAGGGAATAGTTGTGATGTAGGATACCTAAATAAGTCAATCTTTTCTGGGTTTAACTTGTGTTGTCGTACCTTTTTAATAATTTCTCCCTTTGATATATCACCTTTTATCAGGTTCAGATTGTTTACAAGGTTGAATTCTTCTTCCTTATCCATATTTCTTTCTATAACAACAGCCTTAACCGTGTCATGACCAAGCGCTTTCCAAGCTCTAACCCTGTGATGGCCTGCTATGATACGATACTTTTCTCCATCCTTAACAACAACCGGCAGCTCTACCATGCCCCACTTCTGCAACTCTTTTTTCAGTCGCTCAAATACCATAGAATCTTCTTTATTGGCCGACAACTCGTTTTCGTTCAATCTATTTATGTCAATTTCAATGATTTCTCCATTCAAAATGCTCCCCTCCCTTTAACATCCAGCGAATAGTCGTGGTTATAATCACCTGCTACGTACTCATCCCATATGCCTGCTATCAAATTTGTAAAATTCGGGTCCTTGTTGTATCTAGCTTTAAGCCTATCCTGCATCAAGGCCAGATATTTATCATAGTTCCTCATTGCCTCAATGCATAGTTCCACAGCCTCACCCTCGTTTGTATAAATAAGCGGCCAATCCTCTCCCATAAATGTTTTCATCCATGGCTTCTTTCTTATAACGGGGACAACGCCAAGTTCCAGTAATTCAAGGTACCCTAGCGGTTGCCCTTCAACCTCGGATGTAATCAAAAGCACCTTTGCATTGCCTGCTTCTTTTCGGTACTCCTGTGAATCAAGTCCTATATAAACCCTAGGGAATGTCTCTTTTATGTGTGTCAATAACCTTCTCCTTGACGCACTTATTGTTGGAATAAAAAACTCTACATCTATTCCTCTACCCGACAGTATGGCCATTATTTTAGCCGCTATGTCCGGCTTTTTGATGTTGTTCCACCTTCCACTCCATACCACTTTATCCGCTTTCTCCTGCATACCGTCTAAAGGCTCATACTTCCATAAAACCAGCCGCCTTATTTTTTTGTTGGAGTTCGGACATACTCTAAATAACCTTTTGTCGGCCAATTCATATTCAGTATCATTATCCAATACAACAGCATGAACATTTGGCATATTGCCCACCATCCACCAAAACATACTTTCCTCATATCCTTCAACAGGAAATTCTGCCACTCCTTTTTCTGGTACTTTTGGAGAAACGTAAACTATCGGCTTATCTCTCAAAGTTATGCCGCTATTACCATGGGTTAGCATATATGTTAGCATAACCGCTGTCATTCCACCGGTAATGATTATGTCGGCGTCTTCTAAAACATTTTCATGGTATGCAGCTAAAACAACCTGTCTGTACCGGGCAACAAGAGAATGGTCATCTTCTTTATCAACTGTCACTTTATACGTTTCCCCGGCAAATGTCCTCCAGTTTGCCGCATTGGTGACAAGCAGATTCGTGCAATTCCAAGGTACCTGCTTAACAAGACTCGAAAAAAGAGAAACCAGACTTTCGTTTTCCTTGTTTCCAGCTGCAATCCATACTATTTTATTCGGTGTCCGCATATTGCCTCTCTCCTTTTATGCCATGCCCAGGCATCCCGGCATGCTTCCTCTAGGCTTCTTCTTGGCTTAAACCCCAGCTGACTGGCAGCCTTTCTTATATCGGCGTAACTTTCAGCAATATCGCCTGCCCGCCGACCGGCAATAACATAAGAAACATTAACGCCGACAGTCTTCTGAAATGTTTTCACCAAGTCTAAAACACTGCAACCTTTACCTGAGCCTACGTTATATACTTTAAATCCGGGTGCACATACCAGCTTTTCTAGTGCTAAAACATGTATTTCTGCCAAATCCATTACATGAACATAATCCCTGACACAAGTACCATCATATGTAGGGTAATCATCGCCATAGATAGTAAGCTTTTCTTTCTTGCCTGCTGCAACTGCAACTATATGGTCTAATAAACTCTCTGCCTTGTCGGTAAACTTCTTTCCACCAACAGGGTTAAAATAGCGCAGTACAATAATGTTCCAGCTATTGTCGGAAACATAAAGGTCATGCAATATATCCTCAATCATTTGCTTGCTTCTTCCGTATGGATTCAAAGGAATTCCACGGTATTCTTCACTTACTGCTCCGGTACCGCTATTGCCATATACCGCAGCTGACGAACTAAAAACCAGCTTCTTTACTCCATACTCCTGCATTATTTCAAGTAAAACAACCGTACCTGCTACATTGTTTCTATAATACTTCAACGGTTCTTTAACTGATTCAGGAGCCACTTTGTATCCTGCTAAATGAACAACTGCATCGATGTTATTCTCGTTAAAAATCCGGCTCATTACCTTCCGGTCTGCTATATCTGAATAATAAAACTTCACGTCTTTACCGTTTAATGCTTCCGCTTTGCTATTTGTAAAGTTATCAACAGCAAAAACAAAATAGCCTGCTTTAATCAGGACATCACATACGTAACTGCCGATATAACCGGCAGCTCCTGTAACAAGTATGTTTCTCATATATTCTTTGCCCTTCCTCTAAAAGAAAAACCACATCCTTTCGATGTGGCTTTTCTTAAATATTCTTTTTTTAATCATCCAGCATGCTCATTTGCTTGAAAATATCTACCACCTCAAATACTCCTGAGCTATGCACCTTATCTCTTATCCACTTCCAGTCCTTCTCCTGAACTAGCCGGCCTATTTCCCTATGCTGGGAATAGTGGCCACTCAGGAGCGTGATTCCTTGCCCCATCCTCTTCCCCTCATAGGTGTGGCTGTCTGCCATCACCTTGGGGATACCAGTCCATGGCGTGCGGTCAACCTTTCTCAGACCGCCTATTATTTCATCCTTTAACTTGTACCACGTATAAAACACGTTAAGGGCACGTGGAGGCAACCATATGCCGTATTTATTAGCAATTGCCCAAATCTCTGGCTTACGGTTTCGGGCCGCATATACTGCCTCGTCTTCCAAGTCACAGAACCTGTCAGCAAGCCCTTGCCCGTGGTGCGTTTCCCTTGCACACAGGGCTTCGAAGTCGAAGCGGTTAATCTCATCCATAGCTTCCTTTAATTCTTCTTCAGGAGGAAATACATCCTCGAACAGTCCGCAAATCAAGAGGGATTTCATTGTAGACTTGCTCAGTCTACGTGAAGCCTCTCTCAATCCTTCCGGCCATCCGATTCTAAGGGATTTTACCACTACCGACTTCCATAGGCTTTCGCTATAGCCATCAATCATTCTTGGAGCTTTATGGGGTGTGAACATTTATATCACCCCCATTTCTTTAAGGGATACATATTCCTCATCCCCAACGATTATGTGGTCCAGAATTTTTATTCCTATAATCTCACCAGCTTCTATCAATCTGTAAGTTACTTCAATGTCTTCATTGCTGGGCTTTGGGTCACCACTTGGGTGGTTGTGAAAGCATATAATAGATGCTGCGTTATGAAGTATTGCTGGTTTGAATACTTCTCGTGGATGGATTATGGAAGCATTTAAGCTACCTCTACTAATTTCATGCATTGCTACTATTTTGCTCTTTGTATTCAGGATAAGAATCCCAAACACTTCTTGAGCTTCTTCTTCAACGTTTGTAATTGTAGTTATTGCCTTATACGCATCTCCTGGAGAACAAATCTTCCTCGGAAGTTCATACCTCCCAACTTTTTCTTTTACCAGTACTACTCTCTCAAATGATACCTGAATTCTTGACATTTTATCACACTCCCTTGCAAGTGTTATAAACCACTGGTCAGGTGGTTTATTTAATTATAGTATAACTTTTTTGCCACTTTTTGTCAAATACGAGATTATCTGTTTTTCTTTATTTTTTTGATTTTTTTCTTTATTTTTTTACTGTCGTGTGGTATAATTTTAATTGCAGGGTCCCCGCCTGGTCAGCGGGTAAAAGCGGTATCCTTGTATCCGCTGCCCTGCTTATATTTTTTAACTTTACAAAATCAAAAACCGCCCTCATGGACGGTTTTTCAGTATACAGAAAGGATAATTTACCTTTCAGTGTGCCTATTGGCGTATATAAATTTTGGTTATTAACATAATATCAGAGTTTGATGACATTGTCAATTAATTTATTTTATACATACAGGAAATAAGCAATAATACCTATCGCCTGTCCATTTAGCCCACACACACTTATCACACTTCAATATTCTATCCCAAACTACTTTACTGCCTTTTATCTCCTTTACCTTGTATATGTATTGCTTATATACTACTTCTGTTCCTACTTCAATTCTATCTCTTTCTTCCATAAGGTTTATTAACTCTTTATCTCTTATCGGTATCTTCCCTTTGTAGTGTTTCATATTTATCACCCCAATAAAAAATCTCACCTGAAAGGGGAAAGGTGAGATTTTCTACAACCGACTTGATAAGTCCTTGTCTATTTATACACTTCTGCATTCTAATTATATCACACTATTTTATATTATATCAAGGACATTAAACGGACATTTCTATTACTTCTTCACCATATAGCCCTACTGCTAATTTACATATTGCTTCCGACCTTATTCTTCTGCAATGTCTTTCACTATATTTCACTTCATAAGCTATTTGCCACCATTGCTTCCCCTCTATGTAGTACATTCTTATTATCTCTCTTTCTACTTTATTAAGTCCTTCTGTTAGTTTATCTAACATATCTAGTTTCCTTTGTAATTTTTCTTTTTTCTTATTAATCAGTTTTTCTAGTTCAATGTTATTTATAGCCGCCTCTTCTGTTTGACTATGGAATTTATTTGTTTTACTTATCTTCACATCATCATAAGCAACCCCCTTCATCCCTTCTTCCTTTTTAAGTTCTTCTAGCTGATGGCTTAATATCTCTATATTGATTTTAAGCATATTATAATTGTAAAGTAGCTTTTCAACGCTTTTATAATACTTGTCCTTAATTTTCATGCTTTCTATTCCTCCCAAACAACCCCATATACATGATATTTTTTCTCAAATTCTTCAGGGCCAATGGTATGGTATTCACTATGATGCTGTCTACATAAACACATCTTTCTATATTGACTATCATCTACCTTTGTTCTATCTCTACCCATGCCAATTGCATCGACATGATGGATTTCTCCCGGTTTTCCACATACACAACACTTTCTATGGTCTAAGCATAGCTTTAGGTAGTTTTCTATATTATCCATTCCTTCTATTGGGCTTTCTGATAGAGGTACACCTATTTCAAATGCTAGCCTAATCAGGTATTCGATATAATCCGCTGCTAACTCCTTGCTACAATTACTTAGGCTAAATTCCTCATACTCTGTTACACTAATAAAGCTTGCTTTTGTGTCTGCTTTTATCTTTTCTATATTCTCACCTGTATAGGCTTCTATATCTCTTAGAATTGCATAGATTTTCTTCCTTTGCTCTGGTGTAATCTGTTTAAGTCTTTCCTTCTGCTCCTTTTCGTCTATTAACAATTCAACAGTAATAGGCTTATCCATAAAATTATATATATGTTTCATTACTTCTATGGTTTGTTTATTGTCTATAGCTAGTGTTATTTTCATACCTTTTTTAAGTGTTTTTATGTTATCTATCTCACAGTTAAACTTCAATGTATCACCCCCCTTCCTCTCCTTGTTTAATTCACGTTTTACTTGTTATGTGAATTATTTTTCTAATAGTATCGGTATTGGTGCTATTCCAAAATCCCAAACACTTTCATGTCCACACCAACTACATTTATAAGTCACTATCCCATCTTCATCTGATATAAAACTATCTCTAACTAAATCATTGTTACATTTAGGACACCAGCAATATGTTCTATTAACTAACTTAGAGAATATATATTTTTTATTTTTACTATGAAATTCAGTCTTCCCACATTTTCTACATTGCACCAAAATAATTTTACTTGGTTTTTTTATATATTCCCACTCATGTCTGCAAAATAATTTCATATTTTCCCTCCTTATTCAAAGTGAAATTAAATTCCCGCTCGTTATTATATCTGCATTCAGGGTCTACACAAGCCGATTGAGAGTAATCCATAGTAAAAACTAAAGCTCTTCCACATATAGGGCATACATCCCAATTTCTTGATACTTTCCTTCTGGTATCTTTCATAATGAAGTCTCCCTTTGCTATCTTCTCTAACCTTGGATAATCTTTGCTAAAATACTTTATCTTAATTTTCATTTACATTACCTCCTTGTTGGTATATCCTGCATCTCTGGTTTGTTTTTCTCAGTCCATATAGCAAAAGCTATATTCCACATAGCTGCCACTAGATGTGGCTCATCGTCCATCCCTCTCATGTAGCACGATAGATGCCTGATAGCACTATCAAGAAGTGAGCTCATTGGTATTCCCTTTTCACAATTCCTTTCTCCATAAATTTTTGCCCCTCTTTCACAATGTCTTGCAAGCTCATGTATAGCATCCCAAGGAAGGAGGTCATAACGACCTTTTCCTTCCTCTTTGCTTCTTTTAGCTCCTGTTTTAAATACTCTCATTTTTTGATTGCTCAAACTCTGCCACCCCTTTCCTATACTCATCTATAGCTCTGTATCTAGCTTCCTCTATCATTTCTTTAAGTCGCTTTAATTCCTTCTTATCCAGACCCCTTAGAAATACTGTATTTTTCTTACCTGTCATTTCTTGTATTTGTTTTATATACTCTTTTTTAGTCACTTCTAATGAGTGGTTGCCTCCCCAGCTCATTTAATCACCTCCTTTTATATTGCTCTTTCTATATATACAAAACCTTTGTAAATTTCTATCTTTGCTTTGCCATAAAATTTTTTTGTTATAGCAATTTTTTCTTTGAAATTTCTGTATGGGATA
>Ga0209537_1004402_pt1 | contig 12027 bp, 9 predicted proteins | sample BioPla4DNA1_FD_187698 | JGI IMG/M metagenome (GOLD analysis project Ga0209537, IMG submission 187698) | Biogas fermentation microbial communities from Germany - Plant 4 DNA1 (SPAdes) (version 2) | ecosystem: Engineered > Bioreactor > Anaerobic > Digestate | place: Bielefeld, North...
GTGTGGTGGGGGCGGGTCTCAGACCCGCCCCTACGTGATCGATCCGTGCGGTTAGGGGCAGGGCTAATGATGCTGTCGGTGCGAAACATCGGGCATCACAGCCGCCCCTGCAGATTCCTGGCGCCAACCATCCCCGTTTCGAGCGGCAAACCCGGACCTGATCAGTTATATTATGTGGTAGAATTTGTCCGAAATGTTCGCTTCACGCTGGAGTTGAGAGCTAGATGAAACACTCGAACGCGCCGCTTCTGGCCATTATCGGTATCCTGATGGTGATGTTCGTCATCCCGTTTGTGCTGGCGGTGATCACGCTGATTGTCTATGGCGAGTTTGCCCTGCCCTCCGGGGCGCTGATGGAGGGGGTGCTCGCCGAGTTTGACGCCAACTTTGCGCTGATGCTGCTCGTCACGGCGCTGCCGGCGCTGTTCGTCTGGCTGATCGAGTCCAGCCGCCGGCAGGGGGACCGCCGCCGCTCGCTGACGCTGACGCTTGTTATGCTGGTGGTGCTCGTCGGCGCGGTAACTGCCGTGCCGTTCATCGCCTCGCTGCGCCCGCTGAGCGCCTTCCCGCCGGGGCAGGCGCTGCCCATCCTGGCGGTGGTGGCGCTGCCGCTCCTGGTCATCATGTTCATCGCGGCGATCCTGCTGCCGGAAGCGCGCCGCCGTGGTGACAGCGCCTAGCTCCCGGCTCATCCGCGTATGAGTACGCCCCGCCCCACCGTTCCGGCTTCGCTGCTGCCCTGGCTGCTGGTTGCCGGGATCGTGGTGGTCGGGGCGGTTGTGATCACCCTCACGCCTGCCGAGGCGACGCTGGGGCAGGTGGTGAAGGTTGTTTTCGTCCATGTCGCCTTCAGCCGCGCCGGTGCGATTGGCCTCTACATCGCGGGGCTGGCGGGGCTTGCCGTGCTCGCCCGCCCGTCGGAGCAACTCGTGTGGTGGATGCAGGCAGTGGGGTGGGCTGGTCTGATCCTGTTCGCCATTGGCTTCATCGTGAGTGGCGTGGCGCAGATGATGAGCTGGGGCGGCATCACCCTGCAGGAGCCGCGTGTGGCCGCCGGGGCGAATGTGCTGGCGGTCGCGCTCATCGCACAGATCGCCGCGCTGTGGCTGCCCTGGCCGCGCGTCGAGGCGGTGCTGCACATCCTCGTCGCGGCGTTTCAGGCGTGGGTTTCGCTCACCACTCCGAACGTGCTGCATCCGGCGGGTGCGATCACCAGTTCAACGTCGGGGGCGCTCCGCCTGAGCAGTGCCGTGCTGCTCCTGCTGGCGCTGCTCTTGGGCGCGTGGATCGTGTGGATGTTCCGCGTGTATGGGCCGCTCCGCCCGGCGACGCCGCTCGATAAGACGTAGGGTCGCGGACTATCACGCCTCTCGTGGATGAACGTCACGGTTGGCGGTATGCGGCTTGCTCGTGGTAAAAAGCGGATATAATAGACACGCGGCCCGGTTGTCGGGTGGGAGCAACGACGACAGACAGGCCCGTAATGTCTCCGTGCGCAGGGGCGTCACCCGGCTGCCCAACGCGCACGATGATCGACCTCCGCCGGTACCGACCCGGCACAAACAACCTTTTCTTCTCGGCGCTTCTACGGGAAAGGATTCTCTCGCATGCAACGCACAAGACTCTATGATACCCATGTCAAGCTCGGCGCGCGCCTCGTGCCGTTCGCTGGCTACGAGATGCCCGTGCAGTATGAAGGTCCGCTTGAGGAGCACGCAACCGTCCGGCAGGCGGCAGGGCTGTTCGACATCGACCACATGGGCCAACTCATCGTCGAGGGGCCAGACGCCCTGGACTTCCTGCAGTACATGTGCACGTCTGACATCGGCGCGCTGCGCGAGTGGGAAGCCGGCTACTCGCTGCTGTGCTACGCCGACGGCGGCGTGGTGGACGACATCTTCGTCTACCGCCTGCCGGAGTATTATTACGTCGTGGTCAACGCGGCGAACCTGAAGAAGGACGTCCAGTGGCTGAAGGCCCACACCCCCGGCTTCGACGTGACGGTGACGGACGTTTCCGAGGAGACCTATCTGCTGGCCTTCCAGGGGCCGAAGGCGCAGGAAGTGCTCCAGCGCATCACAGATGTCGACCTCAGCCAGCTTGAGTACCATTTCTCGACGCGCGGGAAGGTGGCGGGCGTCGATGCGCTGATCGGCAGCACCGGCTACACCGGCGAGTATGGCTACGAGCTGTACTTCGACGCGAACCACGCCGAGACCGTGTGGAACGCCATCCTTGAGGCGGGCAAGCCGGACGGCGTCAAGCCCATCGGCCTCGCCGCGCGTGACAGCCTGCGCTTCGAGCCCTGCCTGCCGCTGTACGGCCACGAGCTTGGGCCGGACATCACCCCGCTTGAGGCCGGGCTGGGCTTCTTCGTCAAGACGGACAAGGGTGATTTCGTCGGGCGTGATGCGCTGCTCAAGCAGCGGCTGGAGCAGCCCCCGCGCAAGCTCGTCTGCCTGGAGATGATTGACAAGGGCGTGCCCCGCGAGCACTACGAGGTTGTCGCTGACGGGCAGTCGGGCTTCGTGACGTCGGGTATGTTCGCGCCGACGGTCGGGGCCTACGTGGCGATGGCGCTGCTCCCGCGTGAGGTTGCCGAGATCGGCAGAGAAGTTGACGTGATGATCCGCGGCAAGGCGAAGAAGGCGAAGATCGTCAAGCGGCCCTTCTACACACCCGCCTACCGGCGGTAGAGGCGCAGGCGGGTGAGGCGTCTGGAGCGCAGAACCGGTACGCCTCCGGCCTGATCACTCGTCTGTGCACGGGATTTAACGGAACCCCCTCCCAACCTTGCAGCGACGCTGTCGCCGCAGTTGACCTCTCCTTGCACGGGGGAGGTGGTCGCTCGTAAAGCGAGCGCCGGAGGGGGTTCGGGCAAGTTGCCCTCGGCGGTTGTCAGCTCCTTCACACCACCTCCCAACCGGCAAGGCTTTCCCCGTTACACTTGTGTATTTACTGTGCGCTTGCGTATTTACCGGCACAACCTGTAAACTTGTGCGGTAAAGATACAATGCGGGTATCGGACGATGGCCGCTTGGGGCCGGGTGTCGGGCTATATCGGCTCGCCTGACCGTGGCGGCTCTCTCCTGCTTCAGCAGTTTAGGATTTAACCCTCGTTATGAAAATAAGCCGCATGAACCTGCGCCCGCCATATGACGCGCTGCTCATCGCCCTCTGCTACGTGGTCATTGCGGTCCTCTGGGTTGCATTCTCTGACTGGCTGCTGGTATTGCTGGTTCCCAACCCGGCGCTGGTTCGCAACTTGCAGACCTACAAGGGCGTCGGATTTGTGGTGCTCAGCGGCGGGATGATCTACCTGCTGATGCGGGTGGCAAACCGCGAGCAGCACCGCACCGAGATGCAGCTTCGCCGCCTCTCTCGCGCCGTCGAACAGAGCGCGAGTGTCGTCATCATCACCAACGATCGGGGGGAGATCGAGTACGTCAACCCGCGCTTTACGGAAGTGACCGGCTACACCTTCGACGAGGTCATCGGCCAGAACCCCCGCATCCTTAAATCCGGCGCAACGTCCCCCGAAGAGTACGAGCATCTGTGGAAGAGCATAACGAGCGGTCACGACTGGCACGGTGAGTTCTACAACCGGCGCAAGGACGGCGGCTACTACTGGGTTTCGGCGACGATCTCACCCATCCGCGACACGCAGGGGCGTATTACGCACTTCCTCGCCGTGCAGGAGGACATCACCGGGCGCAAGCATGCGCAGGAGAACATCGAGCGGCGCAACCGGGAACTCTTGCTGCTTAACCGCGTGATCTCCGCCGCGGCGTCGAGCCTGCAGGTGGAAGAGGTGCTGAGCGTGACCTGCCGCGAGTTGGCGATCACCTTCAACGTGCCGCAGGTGGTGATCGCGCTGCAGGGGCAGGACTCCGACACGCTCGACATCGTCGCGGAGTATGGCTCGCTGCACCCCGGCGCGGAGTCCGCCCTCGGCTTGACCATCCCACTGCACGGCAACCCGGCCATTGAGTGCATCATGGAATCGCACGAACCGTGCGCGTTTGAAGACGTGCAGCGCGACCCGAACATGGCCGTGATGCGTCCAATCCTGCAGCGGCGCGGTGTGGCGTCCACGCTGCTGGTGCCGCTGCTCGTGCGCAATCAACTGGTCGGCCTGATCGAACTGGACACTGCCGAACCGCGCCGCTTCGCGCCGGAAGAGAGCGCGCTCGCCAAGCACGTTGCGATTGCGGTCAGCCAGGCGCTGGACAACGCCCGCCTCTACCAGAAGGTCGCCGACCACAACGACCTGCTGATGCGGGCCATCGCCGAGCATACCGAGGAACTCCAGCGGGTGAAGGACCGGGTCGAGGCGATTCTCAACAACAGCCCGGATGCCATTCTGCTGCTCTGCTCGGATGGCCGCATTGAAACCGCCAACCCGAGCTTCTACCGGCTGTTCGGCATTGAGGAGGATGTTTACAACCAGCCGATCTCGCAGCTTGTTGATGCGGAGGACGTGCTCGCGCTGCGCCGGGCGCTGAAGGTCGCAGCAGAAGAGGCCCGCGTGATGCGCATCGAGGTCACCGCGCGGCGCGGCGACGGCAGCATGTTCGACGCAGGCATTGCGCTCTCCCCGTTCGAGGAGCGGGGGATGCGCCGCCTGGTGTGCGTGCTGCGCGACATCACCCCGCTCAAGGAAGTTGAGCGGATGAAAGATGAGTTCGTGTCGAACGTGTCGCACGAGCTCCGCACGCCGATCACCAGCCTCAAGCTGCACCATTACCTGCTCGGCGTGAACCCCGACAAGCGCAACGACTACATGGACAGCCTCGCGCGGGAGATCGAGCGGCTGGCCGACATCATCGAGAACCTGCTGATGCTCTCCCGCATGGATCAGGACCACATCAGCCTGCAGCTTGCACCGCTCGACATCGACACACTGCTGATGCAGTACGTCTCCGACCGGGCATTGATTGCGGAAGATCGCGGGCTGGAGTTGGTACACAAGCCGCTGGCGGGCCTGCCGCTCGTTCAGGCTGATCGGGGCCTGCTCGGCCAGGTGTTGAGCATCCTGCTGACCAACGCCTTCAACTACACGCCGAGCGGCGGGCGCGTTGAGGTGCGCTCGCTGCTGGCCGAGGAGGATGGATGCCGCCGGGTGGGCTTCAGCGTGACAGATACCGGCTACGGCATTCCACTCGAAGAGCAGCCCTACGTGTTCGATCGCTTCTTCCGGGGGCAGGTTGCCAAGGAGACGGGTTCCGCCGGGACGGGGCTGGGGCTGGCGATTGCCCGCGAGATCGTCGAACGGCACGGCGGGCGGATCGAGGTGGCGAGCAGCGGCAGGGAGGGCGAGGGGGCGTCGTTCTGCGTGTGGCTGCCCGCGGATTGTGAGTGAGACCACCCCCTCTGACGGCGCTTCGCGCCGCCATCTCCCCCTGCCAGGGGGCGATTCAAGACGCCACGAGCTGCACGTGGAGTTGGCGCAGCCAACTCCTTGGGAGAAACGGCACAGCTGTTTCTCCACTGCCCCCTTTCAGGGGGAAGTGGCGGCCCGCAGGACCGCCGTAGGGGGGCACAGGTCGGCCACAACACTCTGTGCCAACGTTTTCCACCCGTTTAACTTAACAGCTATAGGGCAGCTCTATTGATGCGGTCGATCCTACGATCGCTCCCCGGTTTCCTACCTGTCGAACCGCTCGCCGCTGTGCTCCTCGACCACAGGCTCGATGGGGGCGGCTTCCTGGCCTTCGCCGCTGCTTGCTGACCCGCCAGCGCTGCGATTCGACCGCCTCACCAGCAGGAATACCCCGAGCAGGATGAGCATCACCGGCCAGATCACGCTGCTGACCAGCCCGCCACTGATGCCGAGGATCAACTCGAAGAACATCCCTGACAGCAGGAAGAGCACCAGCCCGCCGGTGATCCACTTCATGCCAGTCTGCCGCAGCCGCTCGATCTCGCTCCAGGCCCCGTTGATGACCAGCCCGATCCCGACCGATGTTGGGAAGATCAGCGTCCAGGCGTAGGCCCAGCTTTCCCAGTGCCCGGTGATGGACTGGTACAGCAGCAGCAGCCCGGTCATTGTGACGATGCTGCCGGGGATGGCCAGCGGGCCAGCCTGCTTGCCGCCGAGCAGCATCCCGACGAAGAACAGCAGGCCCGGCACGATCACGAAGAACGGCCACAGGTAGCTTATCAGGTTGATGTTAAAAAGCTGCCCCAGCAGGAACATCGCGCCAAGTCCGACCAGCAAAATGCCGATCAGCACGCTCATTCGCCCTTGCGGAGTGCCATGCGCCATAAAAGATTCCTCCTCGCTCCGCGCAGCGCGCGGATGCACCGCATAGAAATAGGGTGCTGTCTCACTCAACTATACGTATGCCCCGGTTAAGAGTTGCACGTGCCCGCGCGTCGCGCCCGGCGCGAGATTGCGCTTAACCGGCTGCTCTGTTATCTTCCTTAGTTATCCCTGTTGGCGCGTAAATTCTAGGCCTGAGCACTGCCCACTGGCGTACCGGCGCACTGTTGTCAGTGCTGCTGTTCGCCGGAGGCAAGTAGAGGGGGGACTCCGCTTGCCTTGCACTTATCGTGCTTGTCGTGCCGCTACCCAGGGATGAATATTTTACACCAACCAAGGGAGAGAGAGCTGTGGCAGTGAAGAACAACAACTACCGGCCAATCGATAGTATGGTCCTGCCGCGTTTTGCGGGTGTGCGCACGTTTATGCGGCTCCCTCACGTGACGGACCTCGAAGGTGTGGATTTTGCCGTCGTCGGTGTGCCGTTCGATACTGGCAGCACGTTCCGGGTCGGCGCGCGCTTCGGGCCGGAGGGCATCCGCAGCGCCTCGGTGTTGCTGCGACCGTACAACCCCGGCCACCGCATCGGCATTTTCGATTACTGCGCCGGTGTGGACTACGGCGACCTGCCCGTCATTCCCGGCTACCTGCCGCAGTCGCACCAGCGCATCAAGGAGGAGGCCATCCGTATCTTCGAGAAGGGGGTGGTGCCGATCTTCCTCGGCGGCGACCACTCCGTCTCGCTGCCGCTGCTGCGCGCGGTCCACGCCGTTCACGGCCCGGTTGCGCTCGTCCACCTCGACTCGCACAGCGACCTGTGGGCGGCGTACTACGGCGGGCTGGACACGCACGGCACGCCCTTCCGCCGCGCGGTGGAGGAGAACCTGCTTGACCTCTCCCGGTCGATCCAGGTGGGGCTGCGCGGGCCGGTCTACGACTCGAGCGACATGGTGCTCTCGCGTGAGATGGGCTTCGACGTGGTGATGGCCGATGAGCTTCACGCACGCGGCGTCGAGGACGTGGTACGGCAGATCCGCGAGCGGGTGGGCGATGGCCCGGCCTACCTTTCCTTTGACATCGACTTTGTAGACCCGGCCTTCGCGCCCGGCACCGGGACGCCGGAGGTTGGCGGCTTCACCAGCGCGCAGAGCCAGCAGTTGATTCGCGGCCTGGCGGGCATCAACTTCCTCGGCTTTGACATCGTCGAGGTGATGCCGCCCTATGACCCGACGGGCGTTACGTCGCTGCTGGCGGCGAACATTGCCTACGAGTTCATCTCGCTTGTCGCCGTCCGCGAGCGCGATCGGGCCAGCTAAGCGCGTTCGCAAGCTCGCGTTTCAAGCCCCCTCCATCCGCTGTGGAGGGGGTTGTTGTTTGCCCGGGACAAACCATTCTCTAATTGCCAAAATTGTTATATAACTGTAACATGCAAATATCTGAGCATAGTGCATAGCGCTACACCGGGTGTATCCCGGGATAGTGCTTTGGGACTACATCGGGCAGGGGGGCGCGAGGTCGGTAACACTGCGGAAGCCATCTGTAGTATCCCGAGACGAACGAAGTAATCGTTTACAACTTTATCGCATCAACTCCTTCACCTTATCCGGCTCCTCACATCGCGTTCCCGACGACTCTGTTTCGATGTGTTGCCTGCATGCGCGCCCAGCGCTGCTGGTAGAAAGGGGGGACCATCGAGGCTGCAAAAGTTGTCTCTAACCACTGCGCGGGCCTGCCTGGATCGGCTCCTGGCGGCATGTATCTGGGGGGGCCGGTTTGCTACCGGCTGGCCGCTTCGCGGCACTCCAGGTGCGCATTGCGAAATGCGCGTGAGGGATGGAGTGCAGGCCCCGCAAATGGCATTAGCCTGGCAACTTTTCATATAGCAACTGCTTAACACATATACATATATATCAAACCAGTGGAGGAACACCTTCAGATGAAGCGTATACTTGCCCTGCTGGCAGTTCTCCTCGCCGTCGTACTGGTCGCAACGACCGCTGCACCTGTGGCGGCACAGGCACCTAGTCGTTCCTATCTGCTTGTCGCACAGAACAAGATTCCGAATAACATCGAGCAGCAAGTAGCCGCTATCGGCGGTACCGTCGAGCGCGTCATCCCGCAGATCGGCGTGGTCGTGGTCAGCTCGAGCAACCCCAACTTCAAGGCGCAGGCCGCCGGGATCAAGGGCATCCAGTCGGCGCTGCCCAACGTCTCGCTCCAGTGGATTGATCCCGGTCACAGGGAGGCTGTCACGCCGGATCAGTTCGGCAACCCGCCCGCCAGCGGTGATGATGACTTCTTCTTTGACCTTCAGTGGGGCCATGACGCCGTCGACGCGCCTGAGGCCTGGGCTGCCGGCGCTCGCGGTGCTGGTGTCCGCGTGGCCGTCCTCGACGACGGGATTGACTCGGATCATCCCGACCTCGCCCCGAACTTCAACGCAGCCCTGAGCACGTCGTTCATCCCCGGCCAGACGTACGAGTACGCGGTTCCGGGTGATGTGTTCAGCCACGGCACGCACGTCGCCGGTACCATCGCGGCTGCGGACAACGGCTTCGGCACGATCGGCGTTGCGCCGGAGGCCGAGATCGTGATGATCAAGGTGCTGGACTCCTTCACCGGCAGCGGCTCGTTTGAGGGCGTCGCAGCGGGTATCGTTTACGCCGCCGACATCGATGCCGACATCATCAACATGAGCCTCGGCGCGACAGTGTGGCGCAGCGGCTTCTTTGATGAGGACACTGGTGAGTTCGTCACCGCCCGCGAGGTGGCTGAGCTGGTCAACATGCTGGGCCGTGCCACGCGTTACGCCTACCAGAACGGTACGGTGATCATCGCTTCAGCGGGTAACGAAGCCAACGACGGCGATCACGATGCCGACCTGCTGCACCTGCCGTCCGACCTGCCGCACGTGATCTCCATCTCGGCGACCGGCCCGGTGGGCTGGGCGGTCGATCCGACCACGTCGCTCGACAACCTGGCCAGCTACAGCAACTACGGCCAGTCGGTGATCGACTTCGCCGCGCCCGGTGGTGACTTCATCTACCCGGGTGAGGAAGAGTGCGTTGTTGCCGGCCTGCTGCGCCCCTGCTGGGTCTTTGACCTGGTCTTCAGCACGGGGTCGGCTGGCAGCTACTACTGGAGCGCCGGGACCAGCATGGCTGCTCCGCATGCCTCCGGTGTGGCGGCGCTGATCATCAGTGCGAATGGCGGCGACATGAAGCCGCAGCATGTCGAGCGCGACCTGCGCCACTCGGCGGATGACCTTGGCAAGCCGGGCAACGACGACGCCTACGGCATGGGTCGGGTCAACGCAGGCAACTACTTCAAGTAGGCAGCACAGCACGGTAATCACAAACCGGCGGGCCAATCGGCCCGCCGGTCTGCTTTCAATAATTGGAATAAAAGTTGATAAAACCAATGAGACCACGGGGGGACGTGGTCTCATTGTTGCCTCGGACACATACCACCAGGAAGAGAGAGGAACGGAAAGAAGGGAGGAACGGAAGAAGGGAGAAGTCCATCTTCTTTTCGTTTTCCTTGGTGTTGCGCCCATAATATACAAGATTGTGAAAAAATGCGCAACCATCCTTGTGGGGGATTTCTGACTGGTCACTAGGACAGTCAGGAGACTGGTTAGATGGCCAGGTGTTTATGGGTTATTTACCCCATCATGTTATGGCACGCGGTACGGCTCCGTCATGCGGGCGACCTCGCGGGCGCGGTTCCACAGAAGCCGTCGCTGATTCTCAAACCAGCGCCGCTTGTTTGGCTCAATATCCGCGATGAGGGCATCCGTCACCTTCTCGAATACCTCATATTCCATCGTCGCGACCTCTCCGATAGTCATCTCCGACAGCGCCTGGCCCACCTCGGAGCCTGCGCCCAGCCCGCGCACCGTCGTGAACGGCAGCTCTACCGCCGCCCCGAACGCGCCCGCGTAGTCCGCCTCAAGGATCTCCCGTGCGCTCTCATCGACGTGCAGCATCAGCCGCTCGGCAAAATCCGCCGCGCTGTCGAGGGTCGCCTGCTGATCGCCACCGCGCTGCTGGCAGGTGTAGAAGAAGTGCGCCAAAGAGAGCACGTAGCGCCGGTGCGCGTAGCAGTCAATGACGAGCCGGCCCGAGTCGTCGGGTATGATGTCGGCGATGATCACACAGGGGTCGCCGGTGCAGCAGGGGCACTCGCTCACCATCTCGCATGGCTCGAACCGTCCCAGCGGCCTGGGGTCCATGTCCCGGTAGGCTTCGGGCAGCCGGGTGAGCACCTTCACGACGAACGTCTCGCGGATGCGGCTGTTCTCGCAGCCCGCGTCATCGCAACCGCACCCCGCCGGGTGGATGCGCACCGGGCGTGTCTCGCACTCATCGTAGCATACAGCGAGGTACACTGTCTCGCCGATGGGGCGGTCGACCGGCACGTCGCTGCACCAGGGATCGTCCTCGTACCCGCCGCGCACGTTCTTGCCGTTGAGCGCCTCGCGGCGCAGGTCGTAGGTCACGGTCTCGGGGATGAGGATCTCGTTGCCATCGCAGTCCAGCACATAGCCGGGCGATATTTGAACCGTCCAGGGCTGGGGCTCGCCGTTCTCATCGAGCGCCTGCCGGACCTCCACCCCGCACACCACGCCCCAGCCGTGCAGCAGGCGGTTGTGGCGGCGCATCCGGTCGCGGAAGTAGGTCTGCTCCAGCGTCATCTCCTCCGGCGTCATCAACTGCCGGGGGAAGTAGCGGGGGCGCTCAAGCACGCCCTCCATGCAGGCCATGTCGTGATTGCAGCCTTTGGTTCTCACGGTTCACCTCACTTTCCGCGCCGGTAGCTCACGTTCTCGGTGAGCAGGGCCATCAGCAGGTCAAACAGCAGGTCGTTCGTGTAGACGATGGGGCGCACCGCGATGTCGATGCCTTCTTCCTCAAAACGGCACTTGTCGTCGTGCACGACGAGGTGGATATTGGCGAGCGGGATGCACGGGTCTTTGGGGTAGTCGGGGCAGGAGTCCGTCACCCAGCGCACCAGTTCCTCATAGTCAAGCCGCCCATCGCGGATCACGTCCGGGAAGCGATTCTCGATGCTGATGTTGGGCGGCTTCACCTCACCCTTGCGGAACTCCAGGTAGTAGCGCTCGCGGATCGCGCCCGCCTCGCACGTGCCCCAGCTCTCGCAGTCGCTGGTGAGCACCGGCGTCGGGTCGCTCTCGCACTCGTAGTAGCAGATCACGAGGTGGACGCAGTCCTCCTCCTCGCCGTGCGGCGGCTCCTGCCACTGCTGCTGTTGCTGCTGCCGCCGTGATCTGCGCCTGGGTGCCGCTTCCTCCGGCGGCTCGGTGGGGCGGGGTGTCGTCGGGAGCAGGTGCTCGGGGACGGTGATCGCGCGGGACTCTGTCGGCACGAGGATCACGCGCCCCCACTTGTCGATCGCCATGCCGCGCGTCACGACGACGGAGTTTTCCTCCTCGCCTTCGAGCACGTCCAGCCCGCACACGACGCCATACCCGGTGACGTACCGGTTCAGCAGGCGCTGCATCGCGAGGAAGTAGCCCGTCTCCAACTCGAAGCTGTGCACGTCCATCAGCTTGCCGTAGAAGTAGCGGTTGCGGACGGGCTCAAGCAGGTCCGTTCGTTGTGTGGTCGTGCTGCCATTGTGGTTCATAAGTCCTCTGTCCTCCTGTAAGTGGCCCCTGTAGCTGCGCCGCCCCGTTCTGCCGGTGGGCAGCGGCTAGCCCAGCCGCGTTCCCCCGCCAATGCGAATGTCGTCGCCGAGGC
>Ga0209537_1004404_pt1 | contig 12026 bp, 10 predicted proteins | sample BioPla4DNA1_FD_187698 | JGI IMG/M metagenome (GOLD analysis project Ga0209537, IMG submission 187698) | Biogas fermentation microbial communities from Germany - Plant 4 DNA1 (SPAdes) (version 2) | ecosystem: Engineered > Bioreactor > Anaerobic > Digestate | place: Bielefeld, North...
AACAAAGGATTCCTTTTATCCCATGGCTAGTTTACATAATGTTCATTATGGGAAGTTAGAGAAGATGGTCAAAAGCTTTGGAAATACCAATGTTACGGCATTTTGGATGTTCATTATAAATATAAATCCTGTGCATAAAAATACGTTGCATACGGTTTACAAGTCTTATGTTTGAATGTCAATCTCTCTTCACTGATTGAACTGCAACAGCTGACCAAATAATCGCCTGATTAGCTCCTAATTATTTGCGATTTAAGGCCTTTAAAATGTTTTTTATGAGGTTTATATCATGCGGATGTGATTAAGGCCCTTTATAAGCTGTATTCCGCTTTGATATAGCATGAATAGTCTCCTCAGTTGAGCCTGAGCACCCCCAATTAAGCTTCCGAGGTTGCGTTAAACCCAGCCCCTGATTAAGAACTTAACCCTTCCTTTATCCATAGCACCAGAACGATCTCATCGCAAAAACGACTATATTTACGCTTTTGCGATTATAATGGCAAGTCTGCTAGAATAAGGTCATGCCCAGATCCATGAAAGGAACCTTTCGCCAATGTATGTGATTTATGGTTATTGTGAATTGTTTTTGCCTTATGCCGCTAATCTTAAGGACAAGCGCATGGTGATTCGCAGTATTACTGATCGACTTAAAAAACGCATTAATATTTCAATATTGGAAATCAAGTACCAGGACTTATGGCAGCGTTCCATGTTGGGCTTTGCTGCCGTGGTAAACACTGAAACCGATCTCAACCTGGTTCGTGATGCTATGCAATCCACACTCGACCTGCACCTTCCTGAAGCCGAGATAATCGAACTGCATTCTCATATTGTTCCCATCATTTCCGAATAATCAATACTCTCCCATTATTTACCTCGACAAATAGGCAGGAATCTCCTAAATATTGTAGAAAATTGTCATTACTTACTTTTTTGTAAAAAAAGATTTGCCGAGGAAAGGAATGAGTTATTATGAAAAAAGTAAGTAGCCTGTTAAAACGTTGTTGCATTGTGTTCCTGATTACAGTATTAGCATTCTCTGGTCTTGCATTCGCAGCACCAAGTGCACAAGCAGATACCGTCAAAACAGTCACCATTGCCTCTGGCACTATATATGCGACCCCCATGTACATTCGCGACAGCGGCAAACCAGGCCCGGTTGTTATGATTGTAGGCGGTGTTCATGGTAATGAACCGGCCGGATACACAGCCGCCGCACAGGTTAAAAACTGGGACATCAAAAAAGGCAAATTGATAGTACTGCCCAAGGCCAATAAGAAGGCCGTGGAGCGGCGTACCCGTACCTACAATGGTGATTTAAACCGCGATTTCCCCCAGGGCAAAAACCAATCAGCCGATACAGCATTAGCCAGATCTATCTGGTCAGCAGTTAAGAAATATGATGTTGACTGGCTGATGGACATGCATGAGGGTTACGGCTATTGTAAACGCACCAAGTCAGTTGGCCAGAGCCTGATTTACTACCCCAATAGCACCACCCAGACCATGGCCAAAGCAATTGTTAATAATCTGAACAAGGGTATATCAACTTCTTACAAGAAGTTCAGCCTGTTCAAGTATCCGGTAAAAGGCAGTCTGGCCAGGGCAGCCGGACAGTATCTGGGGGTACATGCCTTTATCTTTGAAACCTGCGATGACCCGGCTTTGAGCACTCGCGTTAAATACCAAACCAAAGCGGCTAATACCCTGCTGTCACGCCTGGGTATGCGGTAATAAGCTCAGAGGTTGTCAAGGTCCTGCGAATATGTTGTGGTTCAATAACCCTGGCCAGGTCAGGGTTATTGATCTGCATATCTCTATACACAGGACTGCTCCGGTAGTAGAGACCGGGCGGTGCAGATGAAGAGATTATGCCGCGTATGCTGCGCTGACTGCGCGGTGTGGGTGAACTGCGGGTGGTTCGCGGCGAGTTCTGGGCAGATGATCTTCTGCCTGGTGCGGTTGTGCCTGGTGGGGATTCACCACCGTAGGTATGACTGGAACTGTTTCTCTCACCCTGGAGTTCAGCGATGGAGGCTGCCAAGTCGTCGGCTGCGATGTACTGAGCCTGTTTTTTTTTAGGCACCGCTATTTTCCAGGCCTTGCGCAGGTCAGCTTTCTCGTTCCAGGCAATGCGATTGTTGATCATCCAGGGGATTATGGAGATATCGGACGCATATTGAGCAAAAAGGTCGATGGCTTCTATTTCAGCCCAGATTAAGGGGAAAATTGCGCGAAAATATTCTTGATCACCTTTGTAAAAGGCCTGTTGGGCTTCAGCATTATTAAGGTAGTTCCCCTTGAGCTGGTAATACCGGCTTACCACTATCTTGGCCAGGCAGAGTACCGCTGTGGCTATCTCTCTGCTGACCAGCCAGCTTCCCGGGGTACGGTATTCAAACCCCCCGTGGTTTTTGTTGCGGTATTCGCTTAATTTGCCGTAGCGCCGGCGGCGTTTGACCGCGGTAGTTTGATCTTCAATAAGAAATATGGGTATGCCCAGGTAATTGTCCAGTGCACGCAGCAAACCGGCGTTTAAGGTTATATTGCTGAAATGGATATGGCCGCCGATTGAAAAGCCCGGAAATGGCTGGCTGCCTGCCACCCATTTTACATTTGCGTATGGTGCCATGCGGTTGGCATTGCGCAGGGCGTCTCTTATATTTAGGATTAAATGCTGGGGATCACGTTCCGGCCGGGGGCGGATTTCTGCAATCGGCCTTTGCTGGCGATTGGGCACACGGATGGCATCGCAGCCGACAATGCCCTCTTTGGGGAAAAACTCCGAAGCTGCTACCATCTTGCCGCTTCTGCTGTTCACCAGCATGAATTCGGGGTCAGCCCCCAGTTTAACCTCGCGCTCCTCCTGGAACAGGGTTTTCTCCATTTTCTTGGCCAGACGTTCTATATCTTTGGCGCGCAATTGTGGAGAGAGGTCGAATCCGGCTATTTTCCATTTCCTTTTACCGGTTAAAACGATTTCAACCATGACCATATCCAAGCCCAGCAGAATGGAAACCCGGCGCGCGATCTGGGCTACCTTAAGACTCTCATTCTCTTTGATGTACTTCACCCGGGCTGCTTTGCCCAGTATTTCCACGCGAATCGAAATCACTTCCAGATCGTAGACCAGGATGTGATAAATACGGTTGATGCTGTCTTCTTCCCTGTTCAAGCATTGCAGCTTATTTACCTGAAGAACCGCAAAGGCTTTTTCCTCATCCATAGCCAGAACCATGGCCTGGGTTGGATTGAGCACCCTTAAAGGGTTGGGGCCGTTTAAAACTGTTATGTCGAGGTAATCATGCCCCATGAATTTGGTTTCAACACTCTGTACAGTCAATTCTGACTGGGTCAGGCGTTCTATGAGCTGTTTGGCGGTTTCATTGGCAGCATACATGAATTGGATATTCATAGGCTAGACCTTTCTGTTAGTTTCATTTTCTGTTCCAGAGCCTTGTAAGTGCAAAAGTCGGTTAATAACTGCAGGTGTCGACGGCGAATATCCGGCTCGTCAAAATGCGATGGCTTAGAATTCACCTCCAGGATCCATACTTTACCGTCAGGATCAATGGCGATATCCATAGATACAATAGCCAGAGTAAATCCCAGTCGTTCTTCCAGCAGTGCTGGGACATGGCTGCTGATATACTCCAGTTGGTTTATGATTCCAGCCCTGACAGCCGGGTTGGGGAAAACATGCCTGATAACCGTGTTGAAATCCTCAGCCCGCCCGCCATTGGGGATATGGGTCACGAATTGTCCTTTACTGGCCACTCGCATTGCTGCTCCGGTTATAACCCATGAACCGGTGGCATCTTTTTGGAACTGAGCGCGTATGTCAAAAATTCTCCCTTTATACCTGCAGAGCTCCACCACCCGCTGCAGCAAGAAATTGTCGCTTACCTGCATTTTTTCTGTAATAGCAGTGTAAAGCTGATCAAGCGAATCATACTTGTGCCATTTGGTTGGATGGCTTGATTTGGCCAGGTAATAGCGGTTGGATTGGGCCGTTATCTTGATGATGCCTTTGCCCAGTGAGCCGTCAATCGGCTTGAGCAGAACCTGGTTGTAGCTGTTGAGCATTGCTTCCAGATTTCTGCGATTGAAAAGCATGGTATGCGGGAACAGGCCGGCAACAACCGCTGCCCCTTTGGCGGCCTGGTACACTTCCCACTTGTTTAAAAAGCGGCTGTTAAACATAAAAAGGTTGGGATCGGCTTCAAATTGGTTCAACAATGCATTTATGTCCGGCTTGTTTTCTACACTCCGTCTGCGGATGCGATTGTAGACAATATCAGGACGGGGGAAAAAGCCCCGCACCCATTTATCATCCGCATCAGTAGTCACCCCTTCGATCAGGCCGGTTCTTTTGTCAACCCCGGAAGCCCCGAACATGTAAATAAAAATCCCTCGCTTGCGGGCGAATCTGATCATTTCTTTGTTTATCTTGGTTTCAGAACGTCCTGGGCAGCCGCCGGGCTTGATGGCGCTGCTGAATATCCCCACCACCGGACCCAGGTAGAGGGAATGCCTGTCAAAATGGTAAATGCGGTAGGATCCAGCTGGTATCTTCAAACAGGCCGCAACCCGCCGGGAAACTTTAGCTAAGCCCGATTTGCCCGGTAGCATCGGGCGCGAGAATTTGACCGGACATGACTGGTTGCCGGCATATGCTGTCAAACCCTGAGTTGTTTTGCTGTCTGCGGATCTGTCAACTTCCAGTTCTGCAATATGCTTTTGCATTTTTGTGCCCCTTGCTGGTTTGTTTTCTAATCCATCATATGAATAATGGCAATATACCGTGCTTGTTGTGTCAACAAGATACCAAAAATTAAAATACCGGTACGAATGTACCGGTATAAATCGGCAAGGCGGGGATTTATCGTGAGCGAGCGGTTTTGACCCTGAGTCTTTGACCTCAATATTATCGTTATGGCACTGGGGATGACCGTAAGCGGGCGGTTTGAACCGTTCCCGCTGGCATACGGACCACGGCTTATTCATTTTTCAGATAGCAATTCCCCTGTTTAAACCATCCCATTATGCTTCAGCTAAACATTGAAGCGGAAGTGTATGATATCACCGTCAGCGACCACATAATCCTTACCCTCCAGCCGGAACAGGCCCTTTTCTTTGACAGCGCCCATGCTGCCCAGTTCATATAAGTGTTGAAAGGCCACCACCTCAGCGCGAATGAAGCCGCGTTCCATATCGGAGTGGATCTTGCCTGCGGCCTTGCGTGCCGGGCTGCCCGCCGTAATGGTCCAGGCTTTGACCTCATCCTCCCCTACGGTGAAAAACGACAGCAAGTCCAGGCTTTGATATACAGTTCTGGCCACCCTGACCAGGCCCGATTCCTGCAAACCCATCTCCTGCATAAACTCTTCGCGCTCATCTCCCTCCAGTTCGGCGATATCCCGCTCGATGCTGGCGGAAACCTCAACATAGGGAAGCTGATGGCTTTGCAGGTAGTTTATCACTGCTTCCTTGCCGGGGTAAGTCCCTTCAATAAGATGGTCTTCCCCGATATTCAGACAGATCAACATGGGCTTGATGGTCAGGAACTGATATGACAGCAGCAAATCATTTTCTTCCTCATCCAGTTCCACCGTGGACAGGGCCTGCTCATTCTCCAAGGCCTGTTGCAGTTTATGTAATAAGGCCAGCTCTTTTTCCTGAGCTTTTTTCTTCTTGCCCGCTTCGATGCGTTGGATCCTGCGCTCTACATGACCCAGATCGGCCAGGAGCAGCTCATAATGGATGGTTTCGATGTCCCTTACCGGATCGATATTCTCGCCGTGATAAGGGACATTGTCATCTGTAAAAACCCGTACCACGTGCAGCAGCGCATCAGCTCTGCGCACCGCATCCAAAAACACCGCGGCGGCCTTCTCACTCCCCGGACTCAGCCCGGGTATATCCACCAGTTCCAATTGCGCATAGGTGGTCTTTTTCGGTTTGTACAGTTGAGACAGCCAGTCCACCCGGTAATCCGGAACACGCGCCATGGCCGTGTTGGTCTTTCCGGCCGCCTGGGTTTTCACCTTGCTCTGCGTCATCAGTTCAAAGATGGTGGTTTTGCCTACCATAGGTAGTCCGATTATTCCAAGTTGCATGAGATCGTTCCCTTCCTAGGCGTGTAATTGAGGCATTATAATCACTGCTGTTTTGACCTTTGTTCAGAGTTGGTTGGTTATTCGTCTCTGTCCAAGAGAGTCCAGGATTGATGATTTAACGTACTTTGTTCAGACCTGCCTGGGTATCCCTCATAGAGGGCGTTTGGTATAGTCTACATACCCTATGATCTGCGGAGTGATGCTTAAGCACTCCGGTCCCGCTTCGGTCATGACATAGGTGCTCTCCGTACCGATAGCCCCTTCCGCGAAGACGAATTTGGGCTCCAGGGCAAAAACCATGCCCGGCATTACGGGGGTTTTCATGCCCGGGGCAAATACCGGCATTTCATCTGTTTCCAGGCCTACTCCATGACCCACAAAGCGCACCCGGTTTTCTTTATAGCCCAGAAAATGCTCTTTATACCCCAGCTCTTCAGCGATTTTCACCGCCAGCAGGTATGGCTCTTCCGCCGGAGTGCCCGGTTTTAGTATTTTCAGCATTTCTTCATTGATCATCAAGGCATCGCTAAAAGCCTGCTCCATTTTAGGAGGAAGCTGCCCAATACAGAAGACCCGGGTCTGATCGCCGCAATAGCCGTTGGCCACCCCCACATAATCGACAAAAACCACTTCATTGCGTTCCAGCGTCTTGTTGCCTGCACCCTGCGGCCAGGCCGGGGTCAACCCCGAACCGCTGACTGAACCGTCCATATAGCTGGCCATGGCGCATGAACTGCCAAAGCAGACATTGCCCAAAAAATAATCCTGGTTGAAAGCCCTCATTTTGGTATTGCCGGCCAGACCTGCCCGCCGCATGGCTGCCTCAAAGTAACTGGCCAAATCGATTTCCCGCATGCCTTCCCGCAAAACTTTCGGGATTTCGGAGAAACCGGCATCGACTATGCGCATGGCAGTTCGTATTTGTTCAATTTCAAAAGGCGATTTTATCATGCGGATCTTTTTGATCAACGGGGTGACATCAACAAAGGTGGTATTGGGAAAGTTGCGCTGATAGGCCATATAGTTGTTTACCGGCAGCACATCGAATTCCAGGCCGATTCTGCCCAGGCTGGTGTGGCCAAAGGATTGCAGTATGCCCGGCATTTCCTTGGTACCTTTCATGGGAACCACGTTTTTCAATGGCGACTCCTCTTGGCCCCGGCGCAGGCTTTTACGGATCATCAACACCGGTTCTCCTTGAGTGGGCACGAAAAGCTGCGCGTTTTGCACCGTTCCGGCCAGGTAGAACATGTCGCTGTTTAAGACGATTATCGCCCCGTCAAGCTCGCTTTCTGCCAGTTCTTGCTGGAATCTGGCAATTCTTGATTCAATCTCTTCTCTGGGTGTCAATAGCATTACTTACTCCTCCCTCCTGTTTGTAACCACTGTTAGTTTACATAATATTTATTATGTTTTCTTCTAACAGCCCTAACCCTTAAATCAGCTCCTTTGAAGCTTAACATTCCCCGCTGAACAACTGGTAATTGCCTGCTCTAACACTTTATCAACCTCCTGGAAAGCAAATCAGGGAGCGATAATCCCGTAGGCTACGGGCAAACCGCTCCCCGCTTTTGCGAATCCCATCATTTTAAAGATATCTCCCCAAAGGATACGATAAAAAAGATGCCGTTGACCAGTATTCCCAGGGCCAGGATGGCGTATCCCCCACCGGGAGAAAAGTGGTACAATCGGGCGGCATTGCTGGTATTGAAAAAGAACAGGGCAATGGCCAGCACCAGCAGCAAAATCACCAATTTGGGCGCTCCTGAACCGGGGAAGAAGATCAACAGGTAGGCTCCATAGGCCAGGAGCATCCACACATTGAGGTTCTTTAACAGTTTATAGGTAAAATCACTTTTTTCCGACTGCCCTTTAACTTCCTCAGGTAATTCATCCATATTGACAACTTCGATTTCTTTCTCCGCCTTTTGGGCGATATACTGCAGCATCCGCTCATACATTTCTGCAGGAGGAGTAAGGCCGAAAAATCCCACTTCACTTTTTATGAAAATAAAGCCATCATCCGGATAAGTTGTATACATGCGGATCGGGCCTATGCCTTTGACCAGATATATCCCCACCCTATAACCAGGCCAATCCGCGCCAATAATCGGGCAGAGGGTGGACTGCCCCTCCACTCTGATCACATTGGTAATGGCCTTCCAGGGCACAACCTTGGTATAAAAGCCCCAGCGCAGGATCAAGCCTTTATCCCCCAGTTTGTAGGAGAGATTAAACGCCCCTATTACCAACAGGGCAAACAAGCCCATGAATACATAAGCTGGTATCAGCAGCATTGTCTTAAGCACCTGATCTTCAGGATCCAGCGAATAATCGATCCCCCACAGGGCAATTGCAAATGCTGCGACCACTACTAAGATGGTAAGCCAGACCCCTATGCCTGGTTTTGCACGATATTCCATATCCCTATCTCCTTCCCCGGTTAGATCTTTTATATCCCGGGTTATTTATATTCATAAAACCCCTGACCGCTCTTTTTACCCAGATGACCGGCTCGGATCATAGTGGTAAACAACGGATGAGGGCGATATTTATTGTCATGAAACTCTTCACAGTACAGCAGCATGGCGTTGTGCAGGTTATCCAGCCCGATTATGTCTGCCAGGGTCAGCGGCCCCATTGGAAGTCCCAGACCTGCGCAAATCGCCCGGTCAATATCCTCCCGTGAGGCCAGGTTGTCGCAATAAATGTGAATGGCCTCGTTGATCAGGGACAAAACCATGCGATTGTACAAGTAGCCGGGGCTTTCCCGGTTGAGCACCACGCTGATTTTGCCGATGCGGGCACAGAACTCGCGTGTAATATCAATAGTCTCATCGGCTGTTTCCAGGCCTTTTACCAGCTCCACCAGGGGCCGTTTGGGCACCGGGTAAAAGAAATGCATCCCCAGTATTTTGTCAGGCCTGTGGGTATTAGCAGCTATCTCGGTGATAGAAAGCGTAGAGGTATTTGAAGCCAGTATGGTATGCGGAGGACAGAGGCTGTCCATCTGGGTAAAAATCTGCTTCTTAACCGCCATGTTTTCTACTACTGCTTCGATAACCAGATCGGCCTGGCCGGAGTATTCCAGATCAGTGGTACCTTCTATACGGGCTAAAGCCTCTTCCATCTGCTCACGGCTAAACTGGGCGCAATCCACCATGGCCTGCAGATTCTTTTCAATGGTGCTGATCCCGTTGTCTACCAGCCTTTTCTGGAGGTCGCGCAAAATCACGTTGTACCCGCCGGCAGCAGCCACCTGAGCGATACCAACCCCCATGATACCGGCTCCAAGTACGGTAATGGTTCTCACTCTGTACTACCCTCCCGCTTACGGATCACCAAAGCTTATTCCAATGCTCCGGGCGGCCTGTACCAGGTCCCCGTTTGGATCAACTTTGCGGATTTCTTTTATGGCTTCAACCAGGGGCACTGATTTGATCTCATTGCCCTGCAGGCTCACCATAGTGCCGTACTCGCCGCGAACGAAGGCCTCTACCGCGGCAACCCCATAGCGAGTACCCAGGATGCGGTCGAACGGGATAGGCGAGCCGCCCCTTTGCAGGTGCCCGAGCACCGTCACCCTTATTTCCACATCGCGAAGCACCTTCCCCAGGTCTTCAGCTACCTTCTCGCCAATTCCCCCCAGGCGAATGGGATCATGGCTGGTCGGAACGTAATTCTGTATTACCATTTCGCCTCCAATGGGAAAGGCCCCTTCGGCTACCACGATGATGCTGAACTTCTTGCCCTGGCGATACCTTTGCGCTATTTTCCTGCGTATGGCCTCAATAGAAAACGGGATCTCGGGGATGAGAATAACGTCGGCGCTTCCGGATATACCGGCATGCAGGGCTATCCAACCGGCGTAGCGGCCCATTACTTCCAGAATCATCACCCGATGATGAGACTCAGCGGTAGTATGTAGGCGATCCAGTGCTTCCGAAGCCGTATTCACCGCAGTATTGAAACCGAAGGTAACATCTGTTCCCGAGAGGTCGTTATCGATGGTTTTGGGGACTCCCACCACCGAAATGCCTTTTTCATAGAACTGGTTGGCAATATTGAGGGTTCCATCCCCGCCAATAACAATCAAGCCGTCCAGGCCAAGATGCTTGAGATTGCTTATCGCCCGATCTGATTCATCGGTTTTCAGGAGGCCTTCCTGAGTGACAGTGATAAACGCAAACGGGTTGTCGCGGTTGCTGGTTCCCAGAATAGTGCCTCCGGTATGGCTGATACCGGAAACCTGGCGCAAATCCAGAGCCATATAATTGTTTTCCACCAAACCGCGGAAACCGTCCATAAAACCGATTACCTCTATGCCATACTTGATGATAGCTGATTTGGTGATAGCGCGGATAACCGCGTTCAGTCCGGGGCAATCCCCTCCTCCGGTCAATATGCCGATATGCCTTACCTTGGTCACTTAATCACGCCTCCTTTAATTGGTGAGCCAGACTGACCACAGATGCAAATTGCCCAAATCGCTCCTGTACTTTCTGTATTCTTTGCTATAATTGCATTTCCCTGTTATAATTACGGCTTTTCTGTGAGAACCAGGGATACTATCATAGGAGTCCGATTGCGAATCACATGCAGTGTAATGGTATCTCCGACCTTATGCTTTTTCAATATTTCCTGCAGCTCATCATATGAATTTACCGGGGTCTGATCGATTTGGGTGATAACATCATATTGAGTCAACCCTGCTTTGGCAGCCGGCGATCCATTCGCAACCCCGGCTATTATGATACCTTTGGCCTCTATCCCCAGCGATCGGGCGATTTCTTCCGTCACCGGCTGCAGATAGATGCCGATATAAGGCCTGATTACCTTACCCTGTTTTATCAGGTCATCCAAGACCTCGCGGACTGTATTTATGGAGATGGCAAATCCGATTCCCTGAGCCTGCGCGTTAACTGCAGTATTGATGCCCACTACCTCGCCTTTGAGATTTAACAAAGGGCCCCCGCTGTTGCCCGGATTGATGGCAGCATCGGTCTGAATCAGGTTTTTGTATACGCGGTCCTCGATCTGCATGGGCCGGCCTTTGGCGCTGACCAATCCTGCTGTAACGGTATGATCCAGCCCGTAGGGATTGCCGATGGCCACCACCCAATCCCCTACTCTAAGACTGTCCGAGTCTCCCAGTTCCAACCAGGAAAACTTCTGATTAGCGGAGATTTTAAGAACCGCCAAATCCAATTCATAGTCCTGTCCAACAACGGTTGCCGGGAATTTCTCCCCGTTGGCCAGATTTACGGTGATGCTCTCGGCATGATCAATAACATGTTGGTTGGTGACCACATAACCATCTTCGTTGATGATTACCCCAGAGCCGATACCTGTCTGTACACTCCGCTGAGGGGGGAGGCGATCGCCAAAAAAGTCGCGGAAGAACGGGTCAAAAAACGGATTGTTGGTGGTTACTCGGGTAGTGGTTTCAATATTGACTACCGCCGGACTGACCCTGCTTACCATATCGGCAATGCCGGTGGGGTCAATCAACACTGAACCCCCTCCCAGGGGGCTGGACGGCGGCGTTTGTACCTGATTCTGAGTATTGGGCTGCTCAGCCGGCGTACCCTTGAGGCTGTCAGCCAAATAGAAGCTGCCAAATCCTATGGCTGCGCCCAAAAGCAATATTAAAAAAAACTGTAGGGTTCGGTTTTGGTCCATTTTTTCACCTTTCCCACTGTCCGTTACCTGCCATACTTAATTATACTAAATATTTAACTTGTCCTGAATATATTGCTGCCAATCATCCCGGTGACAAATGGGGACGGTCCGAGACCACTGAAAAAGTACCCCTATCAAACCGCTATTGAGTACTTTTTGAACCGGTCCGTTGGATTAATCAATAATCTGCGCTGCAATAACCATGAAAAAATAGTATTTAAGCCT
>Ga0209537_1004406_pt1 | contig 12013 bp, 14 predicted proteins | sample BioPla4DNA1_FD_187698 | JGI IMG/M metagenome (GOLD analysis project Ga0209537, IMG submission 187698) | Biogas fermentation microbial communities from Germany - Plant 4 DNA1 (SPAdes) (version 2) | ecosystem: Engineered > Bioreactor > Anaerobic > Digestate | place: Bielefeld, North...
CCAGCCGGTGAAATACTCCTCACCGTTCCACGTCACCACCTCATCCCGGCCTGACCAGCCCTTCACCTCGTATATCTCCCCCGCCACCACACGGGCGGACTCCCTGCCGTCAGAGGCACGCCACACCCTCATCTCGCCCCATGACGCCGCAGCGATGTGCGTGGAATCCGGGCTCCATGCGAGGGACGTGGCCGCCGCGCCGTGCTTCAGCCTCTGCACCACGTCACCGGAGGCGCGCATGAGGATTACGTCTCCCGCAACAGATGCGACCGCCAGCACTGAGCCGTCCGGGCTCCACGCCGGTCCCGCGGAGGCGCCGCCTTCCAGGTCCACAGCGGCCACCAGCTCCACTCTTACCCCTTCGGCAACTGGGGGCTCAAGCCGCTGCCTAACGATGTACGCCGCTGCCAGCAGGGCTCCCAAGAGGAGCACGGCAGCGAAAACCGGACGGTAACGCCTTGGCTCGATCTTCCTCACCACCCTTTGATGGAAGCGACCAGTACGATAATATTGCATTGCGCACAGTGACGCATTCAAAGGAGGCGATGACCTCATGCCGGAGCACGCCAACGCCCTAAACGACGTGCTGGTGAAGCTGTTCAACAGGATACTATCCATCGAGGAAGAGGCCATCACCAAGGCGAGCGCCCTGGGGCTCACCATGTCAGAGATCCATGTCATTGAGGCCATCGGCGACATGGAGCCCAGGTCCATGTCGGAGGTTGCTGCGGACCTTGGGGTTACCATCGGAACCCTGACCGCGTCGGTGAACAGGCTGGTTCACAAGGGACACGTGACCCGATCCCGCCCGGAGAACGACCGCCGGGTGGTGCTGGTTACCCTCACCGACAAGGGAATGGTGGCCTACAGGATGCACGAGCGCTTTCATCAGCGAATGATCGACAGCATCCTCAAAGGCCTCGATGAGGATGAACAGAAGTCGATCCTGCATGCTGCGGAAAAACTCTATCAGTTCTTCCTTCGCGTCAAGCCGGAGGACCTGCTTCGCGAGGGCATAGAGCCCAAACGGGGCGATCTATCCCAGCGGTAGCGGTCTGACACCAACTCCCAGCTCAAAGCGCCCTTCGCCTTCTCCACACTGAGCGCTCCGATGTTGTTGTTGACATGGGTCGATCGGCGGCATATACTTTGAGGCGCAAATATTTTGACCTCCAAAGTAAGTTCCTACGGCATCGGAGGCGTGACCCGTGTTCTCAACAATTATCGCAACCGGCAGCGCTGTCCCGCAACGAGAAGTAACCAACGCCGAGCTGGCTCAGCTGGTTGACACATCGGACGAGTGGATAGTGACCCGCACAGGCATGAGCCGGCGTCGGATCGCTGTGACGGAGACCACCTCGTCGTTGGCCGCCGCCGCTGCGCGGCGCGCCCTAGACGGCGCCGGCCTCTCGCCCGACGCGGTCGACCTCATCGTGGCGGCCACCGTTACCCCTGACAACTTCACGCCGACGGTGTCGTGCCAGGTTCAGGCGACCTTGGGCTGTGCCCGGGCCACCTGCTTCGATCTGTGGGCAGGCTGCAGCGGCTTCGTCTACGGCGTCAAGGTTGCCGACGCCATGATCCGCAGCGGCGCGGTGAGCCGGGCCATCGTCGTAGGCGCCGAAACCCTAAGCCGCGTGGTGGACTGGACCGACCGCGGCACCTGCGTGCTCTTCGGCGACGGCGCTGGAGCTGTGCTCATGGAAGCCTCCCCTGCCCCGGGAGTCATGGCATGCGTCACAGGATCCGACGGCACAAGGGGCGGCTTCCTCAGGATCCCCGGACTTCCCATACGGAATCCGTGGGCCGATGCCACTAGCAGCACCTCAGGCGGCGCCTCAGGCGCCTCGGCGGCCGAGCCAAGCGTGATAAGCATGGACGGGCAAGAGGTGTTCCGCTTCGCCGTTGGCGCCATCCAGTGGTCCATTGAGGAGGCCTCGAAGCTTGCGGGGGTACCCATCGGCCGCATTCGCAGGATCGTCCCCCATCAGGCCAACAACAGGATCATCGATGCGGTGGCCTCGCGCATGCGCCTTCCGAGGGAGGTCTTCTATACCAACCTCCAGCACTACGGCAACACCTCTGCAGCCAGCATTCCCATTGCCCTTGACGAGATGAACCGTCAGGGGTTACTCCATAACGGCGACCACCTGGCCCTTGTGGGCTTCGGTGGCGGCCTCACGTGGGGCGGCGCCATGGTCAGGTGGACCGCTTCCGCAACGCGATTCCCTGGGTAGACCCACCAACACATGAGGGGAGAACGGACCATGTACGAAGAGCTGAGATCGCTAATAGCGGACCAACTGGGCATAGACGAGGATCAGATCACTCCCGACTCCAAGTTCGTGGCTGACCTCGGAGCCGATTCCCTGGCCATGGTGGAGATGGTCATGGCCATTGAGGACAAGTTCGGGGTGCGCATCTCGCAGCAGGAGATCAAGGACCTGGCCAGCGTCGGCGACGCGCTCAACCTGCTCAAGGCGCGCCTGGGCGGGGCCGTGTGATGAGGACCCGCTTCACTGAGCTGGTGGGCATCACTCACCCGGTGGTGCAGGGAGGTATGGCCTGGATCGCCGACGCCGGGCTGGCGGCCGCGGTTAGCGAGGCCGGTGGGCTGGGCCTCATAGGCTCAGCCCACCTTGACCCTGAGCAGCTTCGTGCCGAGATCAGAAAGGCGCGCGAGCTTACCGGCAAGCCCATCGGCGTGAATATCATGATGGCCGCGGGCAACGCCGCCGAGAAAGTCGCCGTAGTGTGCCAGGAGCGAGTGGCCGTGGTCACCACCGGCGCCGGCAGCGCAGAGGAGTTCGTGCCCGAGCTGCGCCGCTCCGGAGTGCTCGCAGTGCCGGTTGTGGCCTCAGTGGCGTCGGCCAGGCGCGCCGAAGCGGCCGGAGCTGACGCCATCATAGCTGAGGGCAGCGAGGCGGGAGGCCACATCGGCGAGCTCACCACTATGGCATTGGTGCCGCAGGTTGTTGACGCCGTTAAGGTGCCCGTTCTGGCCGCCGGCGGCATCGCCGACGGGCGGGGCCTCGCCGCCGCCCTGTGCCTGGGAGCCTCCGGCGTGCAGATGGGAACTAGGTTCCTGGTCGCAGACGAGTGCAGCGTTCACGAGAGCTACAAGGAGCGCGTTCTGAAGGCGTCTGATGTTGACACCGTCGTCACCGGCGCGTCCGTGGGACACAGAGTCAGGTCCCTCAGGAACATGTTCACCAGGGAGTTTGCCAGGATGGAACGGGAGGGCCGTCCGCCTGAGGAAGTCATGGAATTCGGAATGGGCCGGCTGGCAAGGGCGGTGCGCGAGGGCGACGTCGTGTGGGGCTCGGTGATGGCAGGCCAGGTCGCCGGCATGGTCCGAAGGCGAGTTTCGGCGTCGCACATCGTGAATGAGGTGGTCTCCGAAGCCGAAACCATCCTCAGAGCTGTGGGAGGTGACAGGTGATGGGCGTGGCCTTCATCTTCCCCGGCCAGGGTGCGCAACGCATAGGCATGGCGCAGGATGTGCAGAGCGCGTTTCCCGTTGCCAGACGCGTCTTCGAGCTGGCGTCTGAAGCCGTCGGGTACAGCATGGAGCAGCTATGCTTCGAGCCCAACGACAGGCTTGACCTGACTGCGTACACGCAGCCTGCGTTGCTTATGGCCTCGATGGCGCTGCTTGAAGCGTTCCGCTCAGTGTCGGCACTCCAGCCAGTGGCCGCAGCCGGCCTCAGCCTCGGAGAGTACTCGGCGCTGGTGTGCGCCGGCTGCCTGGACTTGGAGTCCGCCGTGTCGCTGGTGGCCCTCAGGGGGCGCCTGATGCAGGACGCCTGCCCTCCCGGCGTTGGGGCAATGAGCACCATCCTGGGTCTGGGCCACGACGGAGTTGACGCCGCGTGCGCCTCCGCCTCCCACTTGGGAGTGGTGGTGCCGGCGAACTACAACTGCCCCGGGCAAGTAGTCATCTCCGGCCACGCTCAGGCCGTGGAAGCGGCGTCGGCCGCCGCGATGAAGATGGGCGCAAGGCGTGTGATCCCGCTGAAGGTTTCAGGGCCGTTCCACAGCCCTCTCCTTGAGCCTGTGCGATCCGCCCTCTTGGAGCGGCTGGCTCAGACGCCGATGGAGAGGCCGGCGATTGACGTTTACTCCAACGTCACAGCCCAGCCCGTCCGGGAGCCAGACGATATCCGGCGCCTCCTGGGCGAGCAGGTGTGCTCGCCGGTGCTGTGGGAGCAGACCATATCGAACATGTCCAGCGCCGGGATTGACACCTTCGTCGAGTTCGGACCTGGCCGCACGCTGCAGGGCCTTGTCAAGCGCGTAGTTCCGTCTGCGACTACGGTGTGCGTGGAGGATTGTCAGTCTCTCGAGGAGGCGGCCAGGATTCTTAGTTGAGCTTGAGGTAAGGAGGTCCAGTCTCCATGGATGATATGGAAAGGAACCGCACTGCGCTGGTGACCGGCGGGGTGCGCGGCATCGGGCTGGCCGTAGCGTCGGCCCTGGCAAGTCGGCGAATGCGCGTGGCGCTGGCTTATGTGGGCTCCCCGGAGGATACTGTGCAGGCCGCCGTGGAGCGCGTTGACGCCGCGAGGCCAGACCGGAAGGAACCCCTCGATGGCCGCACGTGGGCGATGCGTGCGGACGTTTCCGACGAGGATCAGGTTAAGGCCATGATCGAGGAGACCCTCCACCGCGGAGACGGTCTGGACGTGCTGGTGGCCAACGCCGGGATAGTAAAGGACAACCTCAGCGCCTTCATGACGGCGGACGACTTCAGATCAGTTCTCGAGGTGAACCTCACCGGCGCTTTCCTGTGCGCCAGGGAGGCGGCACGGGTGATGATGAGGCAGCGCAGCGGGAGGATTATCTTCATGTCGTCCGTGGCGGGCCTCGATGGCAACTTCGGCCAGGCCAACTACGCCGCGAGTAAGGCGGGGTTGGTGGGGCTGGCCAAGAGCCTGGCGAAGGAGCTGGGGCCCCGGGGCATCACGGTGAACGTGGTGGCGCCGGGCCTCATCGAAACGGACATGACCGCCCACCTGTCGCAGGAGCTGCTACAGCAGTACGCCGCCAGGGCTCCGCTGCGGCGCCTGGGGCGGGCCGAGGACGTGGCCGCGGCCAGAGAGCGATTCAAGGAGACTGATCCCGCAGATGAGAAGCGTAGTAGTGACAGGCATGGGGGCTGTGACCCCCATTGGCATGAGCGTGAGCCAGATGTGGTCCTCGATGGTGCAAGGTCGCTCGGGCGTGGGCCTCATCGACAGGTTCGACACATCCGGGTTCTCCGTGCGGATAGCGGCGCAGGTGGGACCGGAATTCGATCCCGGAGCCTTCATGGACCGCCGCGACGCCAAGCGCATGGACCGTTTCACCCAGTACGCAGTGGCAGCGGCGCGACAGGCCATGGACGACGCTGGCCTGGTGGCGTCGACAGGTGGCCAGGGGGCCGGGGCCATCTCCCCAGAGCGTCTCGGGGTTTGCATCAGCGCCGGCCTTGGAGGCCTCGAAACCCTCGAGGAACAGCACAGCAGGCTGTTGGGGCGCGGTCCTGACTGGGTAAGTCCGTACTTCATACCGATGATGATACCTAACATCGCTGCAGGCCACATATCCATACTCTTCAATGCCCAGGGCCCCAGCACGTGCGTTAGCACCGCATGCGCCGCATCGGCCCACGCCATAGCAGACGGCCTGCGGCTCATTCGCGAGGGCGCGGCTGACGCGGTGATCGTCGGCGGCGCAGAGGCCGCCATCACGCCCATGGCGCTGGCGGGGTTCGCGAAGATGCAGGCGCTGTCGCATGCCAGCGACCCTCGGTGCGCTCCCCGCCCCTTCGACGCCCGCCGCGACGGGTTCGTCATGGGCGAGGGCGCCGCGGCGATGGTGATCGAGGCTGAGGAGTTCGCGCGCCAGCGCGGGGCCAGGATATACGCGCGGCTGGCGGGGTACGGCATGACCACCGACGCGCACCACATCACCGCGCCGGCCCCGGGCGGAGCCGGCGCAGCCCGGGCCATGGCGTCGGCGATCCGCGACGCCGGGCTTTCGCCGAGCGACATCGACTACGTCAACGCCCACGGCACAGGCACCCCCTACAACGATGCCACAGAGACGACGGCGCTACACTCGGTGTTCGATCCCTCTGGCCATATGCCCCTGGTGAGCTCCACCAAGTCCATGACCGGGCACATGCTGGGCGCGGCCGGCGCTGTAGAGGCTATAGCCACTGTGTGCGCGTTGCTGCACGGGATGGTGCCGCCGACGATCGGGTTGGAGGAGCCCGACCCCCATTGCGACCTGGACTACGTGCCGATGGTGGCGCGGCCCGCGAAGCTCAGGGCGGCTATGAGCAACTCCTTCGGATTCGGTGGCCACAACTGCTCGCTGGTGTTCACGGCGGCACGGGAGGAGGCGAGGTAAGTGACTGGCATACGCGACGCACTCGATGGGCGCAGCGCGTGCGAATTGCACGACCTATGCGGCACGCGCGAGGCGCGTGAGGTGCGCGACTTGCTCCCTCACAGACCACCTTTCCTCCTTGTAGACAGGATCGTCGAGATGTGCCCCGGTTCGCGGGCTGTGTGTGAGCTAGTCATCACTGGAGACGAGTTCTGGTGCCAGTGCCACTTCCCCGGGTACCCGGTGATGCCTGGCGTGCTGCTGATAGAGGCCATGGCCCAGACCGCCGCCCTGGCTGCGGGAGGGGTCGCCGAGGGAAAGCTGCCGCTGCTCACCGGGGTGCGGAAGGCCAGATTCGCGGCGCAGGCACGCCCGGGAGCGGTCCTCACCATCGAGGCGGAGCTGGGCAGGTCGCGGGGGCAGTTCGGTACCGCCTCAGGCAGAGTTCTGGCTGCCGATGGCTCCAAACTGGCAGAGTGCGAGTTAACTTTCGCCCTGCTGCCGCAGGAACAGGCTCAAGTGAACGCAAGAGCATAGGCGTGCGAACACCAGGACTAGAGCGATGATGATCCGGGAGGGCATACCTTGGGGGGTATGCCCTCCCGCATCATGAGCCGTAGCTCGGGCGGCACTGGCCCAAATCCTATGTTCTGTGGAGTCCAGATGCTGACATCCACGATCCTGTGGATTTCGCCGCGTGGGCTCCCCAGAAGTTCTGTGGACTCCAAGCTCCGAAACCCCCTGTTTCGTGGATTTGGCGGGTTGAAATCCTCAGTTCCGTGGATCTGAGGTTCCTCGCCCGCCGGGCATCCAGGGCCATGGAGGATGCCTTCCTTTCCCTTGCGCTCCCCTGCAGCCAGAGCCGGCGATAAGGACGCGTGCGGGATCCACAGGTTTCTCGCCGCCGCTGGGTCCGCCGCATCCGAGGCTGAGGTCCTCTGGCCAGTGGATTCCAGGAGCCGAGATCCACGGATCTGTGGTTTTCACGGCGCGAGGTCCTACATTCTGTGGCTCTCGCCCTCCACCGCCTCGGCATCCACGCCCACGAACCATCCTGCACCGCTCCCGCTCACGACGATAGAACCCCGCTCTCCGCCTCCGCCCTCACCTGCGCCTCTGCTCTGCCCTGGTCGCCACCTGTTCTTGCCGCAAGCAGGAATTGCATCTGGCCACTAGAATACAAGTTTGATGGGCCATTCTCCGGCTTGGCCTCGAAATGCCATCGCCGATAGTCAGGGGGCGCTACATTGACGCTGGGCGCACTGCTTCTGGTAATCGTTTCGGCCTTCATTCACGCCACGTGGAACATGATCTCCAAACGCTCACGTGGCGGGATCGAGTACGTACTCATCGTCGGAGGTTTCGCCGCGCTCGTATGGGCGCCTGTCGGCCTGTGGGTCTTGCTTGCAGGTAATGCTGTTGATCCGGGCACTTCGCTTGCCGTTGCCCTGCCCTGCGTGCTAGTGAGCACCGTATTCCACGGCGCTTACTTCACCTGCCTGCAGAAGGGCTACTCCATCGGCGACATGTCCCTGGTCTACCCGCTGGCACGAGGCACGGGCCCGCTCCTCTCGACGGCCCTCGCCATGCTTCTCTACGGAGAGCGTCCATCTGTCACCGCACTGGCAGGCGCGGCACTAATAGGGTCAGGGGCTTTTCTGCTCGCTCGTTCATCCTCTACGCACGCGAAAAACCAACACGAGGATAGCAGCCAGGATGCGTCCGAACCGACCCCATCGTCCGGCATACACACCGCCGTAGGCTGGGGCCTGCTCACCGGCCTCTTCATCGCAGGCTACACCATATGGGACAAGTTCGTGCTCAGCGGTGTAGGCGTAAACCCCCTCTTCCTGGAGTGGGGTACCACCGTTGGCCGCGTGCTCCTTCTGGGGCCCGCCCTGCTCCTGCCCGTCCGTCGCCGACAAGTGGTAATCCAGGCGTACCCCGGCCTCTGGAAGACAGCCCTGCTGGTTGCCATTCTCTCGCCGCTCTCTTACATGATGGCCCTCACCGCCCTCAAGATATCACCGGTGAGCTATGTTGCGCCGCTTCGCGAGATAAGCATTCTCATAGGCACGCTGTTCGGCTCTCGCCTGCTCGGCGAGGGCGACCCTCAGTCCAAGCGGCTTCGCACCATCGCCGCCAGCGCCATGGCCCTGGGCGTAGCCGCCCTCGCCCTTGGATAACTAGAACAGGAGGCGTAGCGACAGTGAAACCCGATCGGAACGAAACGCCGACTGCCACTGCCAACTTCGACGCCAGCCTCCCGCGCCTAGAAGGCTTCCCCGAACCCGAGAGCCGAGTCGAGCTCGACGTGTGGCTTGCCTGCCGCAGGATGGCAATACTCTATGTGGAGATGGCCCGCGCCCTCACCGACGCCCTGGGCGAGCAGCGTGGCCGCGATGCCATTCTTGCTGCCATACACAGGTTCGGTCGGAAGTGCGGCGATCTCGTGTTGGAAGACGTCAAGCGCCTGGGGCTGGAACCCACCGCCGAGAACTACTCCAAAGGCATGGACCTTCCCAGCGTGGGATGGAGAGCCCACACTGAGACCGCCCCAGACGGCACCCCCATAATGGCCATCGACTTCTGCCCTTACGCCGCGACGTTCAAGGCGCTCGGCGAGGAACGCCTGGGGCGACTCTACTGCGAGGTGGATCCCGCCAAGTACTCGGCGTACAACGAGGACCTCACCTGCGCGCACTTGACCAACGTCCTCGACGGCGCGGACTGCTGCAGACTTCACGTTCGCCGCCGCGGCTCTCGGTAGCCGCCGTGCATGGCGGCCACCGCTCGTAGCAGTCGCCGCGTGTAGTAGCCGTCGCTCTGTGCCGTCGCGGTTCTCGCTAACCGTGAATGGGTTGTAGCCCCGGAGCAGTCGTGCGATAATGTGAAGTGCTTGTTACCCGCCTTGAAGGGAGTTGACATCTGTGGACCTGAGACTGCCGAATCATGCTGGAGTTGCAGTAGTCGGCCTGAAGACCGGCTTGATCATGCCCACCGACGACATCGTCGCCATAACTGTCGACACGGTGAAGGGCACGGTCGAGGATGGCGACATCGTATGCGTCACTGAAGCTGTAGTGGCAAGGTCCCAGAACCGCTACGTTACCTGCGATGAGCTGGCCAATGACCTACGCTCGAAGCTGCCCATACGGGAGGACAGCACCATCGCGGTGGTGAGCCCCATCGTGAGCCGCAACCGCTTTCAGCTGGTCCTGTCCGCGATCGCCCGCGCCGTTCCCAAGGGCAAAGTCATCGTCCAGCTGGATATTCCGTACGACGAAGTGGGCAACCAGGTGATGACGGAGGAGTTCGCCAACGGCAGGCTTCGCCTGAAGAAGGTGCTGAAGAGCCTCCTGGAGGCCAGGGGCAACACTCCCCAGATGAACGTGCTGATCAGGGAGATCATCGCCGCGCTGAAGTTTCAGGAGATGGGCTACTCCGTGCTGGCCATCCGCAAGATCACCGGTCGCGGCGTGGCCGACATCACCCTCGCTGCGCCGGACAGGCGCATACTGGCAGCTGAGGTCACCTTCGAGAACCTCGCCGCCACCGCCCACAAAGTGATCGGGATAGCGTCCGACATCAACGCCGATGGCGCTCTGGCCGTCGCAGTCGACCTTCAGACCAAGGAGATCACCATAGTCGATGCCGAGCAGTACCTGGCCGGAAAGGCCGAGCCCCAAGTCGTCAGCTACCGCGAGGAGATGGCCCTCTATGAGGCCGCCGACGTCATAACGCTGAAGGAGATCGGCGACCGCCAGTTCCCGCACCCCATCACCGGCATCGACTACGCCAGGATGTACGCCAAGGCGGTGGAGGCTGAGGGCGCCAGGTGCGAGCTGCTGTACACGCCCAACCCGCTTACGGTGTTCAACTTCGGCCACATCGACGCCATAATCATCGGCGCAGTCCATGCCAGGGAGTCACTGAAGAACCTGTTCCAGTCCTTTGGAACCAAAGCCCCTGTTCTGACCATCAAGGACGTGGGCCCCGCGCCATGGGGAGTCATCGGCTCCAACGTATCCGACCTCAAGAAGGGCATCCTCAAGCTCCTGCCCGATAACGCCGACGAAGTGTGCGACACCATCGTGCGCGCCGTCAGGGAGACCACAGGTAAGAGCATAGAGGTCCTCATATTCGGCGACGGCGCGTTCAAGGACCCCGACACCGGCATCTACGAGCTGGCCGACCCGTACCCCGCCATCGGCGCCAGCGAGGGCCTGCGTAAGGCCGCCCTACGCCAGGGCAACAAGCTTAAGCTCCTAGTTGAGACCTACTACCGACAGGGCCTCACCAGGGAGCAGATCGCCGAGACCATCTCGCACAAGACCGCCTCCCAGGACGAGCTGGGCACCACGCCTCGGCGGATCACGGGCATCCTGGCCACCATGGCCGATCTGGCGGCCGGGTCAGCCGACGCCGGCACGCCTATAGTGCTCATACGCAACTTCGCCCTTTAGTCTAGTACTCACACTTGGAGACTGGGGTTCGCGCGTGGCGCGAACCCTTCCTTATTCATGCAGACCGCCGCCCCGGCCAAGCCGGTCCAGCGCCGCCAGTGGTGGGCACGCCTCTATCAGACTGCCTATGGAGACGAACTCCGACAGCACGTTGAGGAGCGCCATAGTCACCAAGAACAGGTAAAGCCTTGTCCCGGGCATCTCCAGCGCGCTGAGGCCCACCAGGGCGCCAAGGGGATTGGCTCCGGTGTCGCCAAGCATCGCCTCCTCCCGCAGGTCATACCCGACGTATCCAACGGCGGCCCCTATCGCCAGGGCCGCCACACCCGCGTTCCCGCCGCCCGCAGCGCTGGCTGCGGCCAGCAGCACGGCCCCTTTCACCGCCCTTCCAGGCCTGGTGTCAAGCAGGTTCACCGCGTTGGCCGACGCGGCCAGGGCCAGCGCGTGCACCACAAGTGTCGCCCAGCCAGCAGACGGCGTCTCCCTGGCTAACGCAACCGCCACGCACACGAGGGCCACCACGCCCATCTTCACCATGCCCGTGCTGAGCTCGCCGCCTGCCAGCGCCCGAAAGTGACCCTTGAAACCGCGCCTTTCGCCGGAGCCAGCCATGTCGTCGAACAGGCCCGCGCTGGCGGTGCCCAGGCACAGCGCCACGATGGCCAGGAGGTCCGATCTCACCATCGCGGCCTCCGCCCCCTGCCCCGCCAGCGGCTCGACCAGAGTCGCCGCCGTTGCCCCTGCACACGCCCCCATCACCAGACCGAACCCCGCCGGCCTAGCCACGCTCACGCCCCTGTAGTTCGGCACCATACAGCCGGCCCGCCGCAGGGCCCTGACCAGCATCGGGGTCACCAGGTATGAGACCGCCGCCGCCACCGCGGCGGCCACCGCCCACCAAACCGCCGGGCTCATGCTCGTCGCCCTCTCCCAGCCCGGGCCGACAGCGCCGCGCCGATGGCCGCAAACTGCCTGGCGCGGTGGGCAAGCCCGCGCGGCCCGCGCCCCAACCCCGCGTGACGCATGGCGGTGGGCACCTCAACGATGGTGTAGCCCGAACGGAGCCAGTCGATGGCGAGGCCCACCTCAAGGCCGAAGCCCTCCTCGAGGCCGAAGCGGCCCACCACGTCAAGGAGGCTCCGCGCCAGCATCGCCCTCTGCCCACATAGCGG
>Ga0209537_1004409_pt1 | contig 12006 bp, 12 predicted proteins | sample BioPla4DNA1_FD_187698 | JGI IMG/M metagenome (GOLD analysis project Ga0209537, IMG submission 187698) | Biogas fermentation microbial communities from Germany - Plant 4 DNA1 (SPAdes) (version 2) | ecosystem: Engineered > Bioreactor > Anaerobic > Digestate | place: Bielefeld, North...
CCTCTGTCAGTCTTATTTTGTTAGGGGTAACTTGCTTACACCCAGTATTCTAACAGGAGGTACTCGTCTTTTCAAAGTTCATTTGATTTCAATACAGGAATGCTCCTGTTCAATAAATTAAGAATTGAATCAAAAATTTTAAAGATAATAGGAGAAAAGAAAAGATAAGCAAGTATATTTTCATATAAAAAATTTTTGATAGTCCCGACCAATTTAAGTATTACTGGTATATCGCAAGTAAGCTCTATATACTGCAAAAGAGTTAACATACCTACCTCCTCCTTTATCCCTATATAACCAACGCGATAGAGAACACTAATACCGAGCCCCCAAGCCACACGGAGAGAACCGGGAAAACCGAAGTAACAAACAAATACTCTTGAAAAATGCACCAGATTAGAACTCCGAGCAGAATAAGTCCCGTCCCAGCTCGAAGCAGTCTGAATCCGGTCCGCCTTTGCCGATAGGGGTCAACAATCAGCCTCAATATCATGAAGAAACTTGCAGAGATCATCATACCGATGACCACACAGAAGCCGTAGTGCCCCCAGATAATCCTTCCCATGCCGACGGACGGAAATGCCCGCCACTGTGCCCAATCACTAAGCACATAGGCGATGAACGGCCAGCTTCTTTGACTGTTTGTGAGAATCACGATAGCATCGCCGGTCTCCGGCACAACTTGAAAATGCGTCATGATGCCCTTGCCCTGACCGCCGTGGGAAACGCTGCGCAAGCCGTTCGGTAGCTTTTCAATATAATGACCCAATCCATATGCCGCAAATACTAAACCATAAATTCCGATGTTATAACTTTCGGGCTGATACATCTGTTCAACACTTTTGCTGTCCAGAACAGGGTTTTCTTTCAAGCCCGCTACCGCAAAGCGAGCAATATCATGTGCTGTGGCAAACAGACCGCCCGAGGCCTTTACTGGATAGAGATAGACCGGCACCGGCTTTCCACTAAGGTCATATCCCGTAGGCGGGTAAGGCGTCGCCGCTGTGTCTATCGCAAAGGTGGCGCTTTCCATGCCCAGCGGCAGAAATACCTCCGAATGCAAATACTCTGAAAAGCTTTGCCCTGTTACATCCTCTATTAGAATCTCCAATAGGTTATAGCCCACATTGGAGTAGGAAAATCCCGCCCCTGCCTCGCGGATGGGTACCGCTTCCTTGGTCATCACCTCCCGGTTAGAGGGCATTACCTCGCCGGGGGCGTAGATATGGTTGAAATCGCCCAGTGGCATCCCGGCGGTGTGGCTTAAAAGCTGACGTATGGTAATCTTCTCTGTCGGATAGTCTGACTGCGGAAATTGCCAGTTTTTCAGATACCGCGATACCGGAGCATCCAAGTCAATCAAGCCATTTACCGCAAGCCGCATTATTCCCCAGGCGGTAACGGATTTTGTAATAGACTGTACGCTCATAGGTGTATCGACTCTCAACGTCCTGCCGCTTTCCACATCCGCATAACCATACGCCTCAGTCCATACGATTTCGCCCTCCTTCACCAGCGCGATACTGCAACCTGGTATCTCATACAGCTTCATTAGGGCGGGGATACGCTTATCCATATGCGCCTTAAATTCGTCAAACGGCACATTGGCACGTATAGTCTTCCTAATATGCAGACTGCCGGAGAACAAGGCAAGAAGTAAACTGATCAGAATAGATAAAAGGATAAACCATGCCCCTTTTTTGTGCCCTTGAAATAATGCTGAGTTTTGCGTAGCGGCACCTTCTTCCATCTTTCAATATGTGATACGGACATCCCACTCCATGCGTCGGAGCCTTGACGCTAACATGAATATCATGAATCACTCTCATATCGACATTATAATTATAACACGATAAACCTATGATAATAATATTCCCAAATTTTGGCATAAAACTTTTTTCAAAGTAACTGATTCTCGCTCACCTAAAGGCTATCCAAGTCTTGGGTGGGGTGAAAAGCCGATACAGTGCCCCTGTAAGGTTTAAACCAGAGCTGCCATGCACCCCACAGCGATACCCCGCACAGTGCGAGCGCGCAAAGGAAGATGATGAGACGTCTGAACAATTTACTTCTCATGATTTCTCATCGTCGTGCGGTTTATTTTTACCACTAAATAAGTTCGAAAAAACAAGACTAATTAACAGCCCAGCAGCAGCGCCCAGCACCACGCCAAAGGCGATTTGAAAATCACAAAGCAGGGAGACCACTATTCCCACTCCGGCACCGAATGCAACACCTATCCCGAGCAACGGCAATTTTATAGTTTTATTGTTATTAGACATACCTCTCACCTCCTGCCTGTTTCGTCTATTAAATTGGGCATTGATGGTTTTTTTATCACATATGCAGGATATAACCTCTTGAACACCAGGAATGTGTTAATCACTGCAATGCCAAAGTAAATGCATCTTCGGTTAAACATTAAAACTATACTTCCTCCTCGTAGATGAAAATTTCAATAAAAAGATCAAAATATCGAGCAATTTTAAAGGCAAGAATAATCGATGGATTGCTGTTCAACATAATTTACCCAATCAATGAGATCATATTTCTCCCTATAGCCGAAGGTGGTGTATTGAGCGGTGTTTTCATTTGTACTTCTCTGGTCATAAGTAACTACCAGGGATTGTCATGGGATAAGAGCCAAATTTATACAACATCGGCAAACGGCTCCATACAGGTTTTTTCTTTTTATTCTTGTGTTTGGCGAAAGACGGGACAGCTTTGCTCTCTATTGCCAGGTGCTTCCCGAAATCCTGCAGTATTTCCGTAAGTTCTTTTACCAACCGATTAAAGAGCCCGTCAATCATGGTTTCGTGGGCCATCAATGTTTTAAAAAACCGGGTGTAAACCCATGGCGGCGGTACTTGATAGATGATCTTCCCGACATAGCCGGTGTAAACAATGTCATAAGGAATGTTGTGTTTCTTGAATAGCTCCAGGACTGGCGCAAGTTTCTTAAGCATCTCCGCAGCTGATTCTACTTTAAAATAAGTAATGGCCTCCGAAAATTAGTTTGCCTTTTATTTTATCTAAATTTTCCCTTTCCTTAAAAAATAGATCAAAAAGAAACCTGGCTAAAAAGAGTGATTCTCAAACCTCCCACAGCTTCACCAAACTCAGTCCTCTCGCCGCCATATGGGCACAAAACCTTAATCCCGCAAACTGCATTCAGGTTATCATAACTATAAGTTAATCCAGAGACTACGGTACCGCTCTTATCTTCAATATTTGCAATCCATTCCATTTTGCAGTTAAGATCACTCACCAAAAAACCATATAAGCTGAGGGAAGTATAAATATATCCTTTACTATTTTTAAATTCTTCAATATAGCATAAAGCAGGCAAATAATTCTCAGGATTATTGGCACGGGTAAAACCTAAGTATTCATAATACTTCTGCAAATTTTGGCGGTTCCAGTTTTCGTCATCATAATAATATTCCAGGCCAAAACTTACGCCCTCAAGCCATTTACTAGCATATAAACTCTTATCTACCCTTGCCCCCAGAACATAGGCCCAAAATTGATCTTTCTCCATAATCTGCATCCTATAATCTATGCTTTCTCCAGCAATAAACCTTCTCTGCGAGGAATATTTCAGGGAGGCCTCGCCATAAATCAATGCACTGGTATTCATATCTATAGTATGTGCATATTCCAGATTAAGCCCGAAAATAGGCTTCTCTTCTTTTTGAAATTCCGCAAAACCAAATCCACTAAGCCTGTTTTTACTAAAGGTAGTCCGGAAAATACAGGGCAATTCCGATATGCTTTCAATGCGGCGGCTTTCTTCCACGATAGTTATAAAATCCAGAGCATACATATCTTTTAAAGGGATGGTTAAATGAATAAAGGGGTTGCCGATGGTCTCATCCACCGGCTGTAGCCGTTGTTTTTTTAAATTAACTACATCAATGGGGTTAAAAAAACCGTTACCACCCCAATTTATATGATGCTTCCCCACCCGGAGACTAAAACACTCAGTAACAGTATCCAGGTATAAAGCTTTAATAATGATTTCTTCTTTTTCTTGCTGGCTGCTAAATGCAGCAGGATAATAACGTCCTTCTAAATTAATATACCCATGGCTGGATCTGCCAAAGCTAGTCTTGACGATTAAATTTCCGTTGGTGCAAAACTGAAACTCGCTTTGCCCTTGAATGTTGTCAGGATTTAAGAGGCTCTGGGGACGAAGGCTTTGGACAGCCAGTTCATTATAAATATTTCCCCTTATATCCAGCGCTAACACAGGTCCTGTGGCTAGTAATAGAATAATAGCAATTCCAAAAAGGTAATATTTCATTTTCTCCTAACCACCTTTATTTAAATTTAGGGTTTTTAGTTTAATCTAAACCACCTTTAGATTCAGGATTTATCCATAAACGGTTAAATTTATGTCTGGTCTGGGGATTCATCTATATTAAAAAAATGAAACTCTGCCATACCGGGCTCCCCTCCCCAATACGCCAGTAAATTATAGGGATAGGTGTTCTCATAAGCATAATAATACTTATGGGGGTAAAATACCTTAAGGATCCCTGTTAACTGCATTACATAAACATAAACATCTTGATCGTATTTGGTCCTGTCCTTAAAAACCGCGGGAAAATCGTATTCTGGCGCCAATTCTTCAAAATCATTAACTTGGTAGAGTTTGAATCCGGCATTTACTCTTATCCCGCGCGCTTTTTGCAGGACACTGCCTTGAAAATTTCTTATTCCCATTAATAGCTTTTGCTGTAAATATAAAAACAATATATCGCTATCAAGTAACCCGGGAGCATAAGTAATCTCCTTTGTTTCCTTTAGCTTGTCACCACGATAATAGGCGATCTCTATCCGTTGTTTTTCCGGATCCAGCTTCGTGACTCTTTTGTCATGTCCGAGAGTCTTTATTAATTTCCCTTCTTTATTTCTAATAATACTGTTTTGCAAGACTAAGTCTTTATCCAGAACACCATAATACGAAAAGATCCCGTTATCCATTTCCACACTATATGTTTTTGTCTCGTCATTCCAGGTCACTTTTTGAGCTACTTCTATGGCGGATTGCGGGGTAATATTAATAAAAATTGAACTTCCTTTAAGGGTAACCTCCAAATCCCCAATAGGTTCGCGGGCTCCCTGCAACCCCGGGGAAAGGAAAGAAAAGATTATTATCATACAAAGAGTATATATGAACTTCGCCAGTTTATTGGTGGGTAAACCCAACCCGGTTTGCCTATACATACCTTCACTCTCCTCCGAAATATTTCAGGTTTTGTTCATTGAAGTAGGTATCCGGTATATTATCCAGGATTTGTATCTCTTCATATAAAACAATACTTTCCTTTTCCTTCAAGGGTTCATAAAACACCTGTTCCATCCGTTGCAAAAACCCTTCTTCCATTTGGATCCTTCGAAATTCACATTCCTTCATCAAGATGCCAGATACAGCATAGTACTCTCTTTTTTGGGGCAGCATTGTTTCTTTATCAATATATACTTTTACTTTGGCATATCCGGTTTGTCCCTCGCGCGGGTTAAGCGTAAGGATATAACTTTCTTCTGTTGCCTCAGTTTCTACCACATAATAGTCGAAAGATAATTCCGTACCCAAGACATCGCCATAATTCAAAAGGGAACCCATAAAAATTGACTGGTAGGCTACTTTCAGCAAACGATGGTTGGTTGTATAGTAACTCCAAATTACCTCATCCTTGCGCAGGTGCACTGAACCGGCCAACCGTTCCGGCTTTTTAACAACCATCAGATTACGCGCACTGCCTTTCTTGTAACCTTCCAATAGGCTTTCGGTGGTTTTTCCTCTTTCATCCGTAGTTATGATCTTCATCTTATAACTGCAGGTATGTGGGATTAATCTCTGGTCGGATCTTTTGAGGATCTCATCACCGTCAATTTGTGCATCTCCGGTAGTACTAAAAATAAACGATATGAGCGCTATCAGTAATAAAAATTTGCCTCTCATTTTAATCCACCCTTCTCATTACTGCTCTTATAAACCTTATGTATTATTTGGGCCGCGGCTTTAAATGACGGCCCAATTCTTTCGGCAAAAAATTCGAGATCCTCATCATTAAACATAACATTGAAATACATCCGGGAAATTGGCGAGATTAATATGCCATGATCAGCCATGCACCTGTTTATAATGGAGCTTTTAACCTGGGTATCGGCGTTCGGCAGTTCCGAACCGGTAATTTTTTTATCACAGCAATGATATAGAACAACCGGTCCCGGGCCTTGAACAACCAGCGGTAATCCCACTTCCGCCGCTGTTTCAATCATTATCTTGCTAATTGTTTCTGCATATTTCTTCATCTTTTCATAGATAACGCCATTATCCCTGCTCAAGATCTCAATGGTGGCCTTAATTGCCGCCAAACCTAAGGGGTAGCCGTTAAATGTACCGGCATGGACTACTTTTCTACTACTATATAAATCCATTATTTCTTTTTTGCCCCCTAAAATAGAGACCGGCATCCCACCGCCAACGGCTTTGCCTAATACAGTTAAGTCCGGTATAACACCTAATATTTTTTGCGCTCCCCCTAAGTCAACCCTGAAACCTGTTATTACCTCATCAAAAATCAGTACTATATTATACTTATCGCATAGTTTCCTTACTTCTTCCAAGTAACCGGGCAAGGGTATAATACCCCCGCCATTTATGCAAATTGGTTCCATAATAATAGCTGCAATTTCATGCTGTTTCTCCTGTAAGAGATTATTCAGCAAAGCAAGGTCATTCCACGGAAGAATATATGATTGCTCCTTTAACACATTACGGACTCTACCCGCAGTAGCCCTTGGGTCGCCAGGGAACTCCACCGGATACGGATTATCAACACTCGCCATTTTACCGCCCATAATATTATCCATATTTCCATGATAGTGCCCCTCAAAACGCAAAAACTTATCTTTGCCGGTATAAGCCCGGGCCAGACGAAGAGCATTTTGGATAATTTCCGTACCGCTTAAGCCAAACCTGACTTTCTCAATCCCGGGAACACTCCTGACTACCAATTCACTGACTTCCAGATCCAAATCCGTATGATTTACCGCGAGTAACCGGTATATCTGTTTTTCTAAAGCTTCACCATATTCAGGATGATTATGGCCTAAAATCATTGCCCCAAATTTGCAGTAGAAATCTAAATACTTATTATTGTCGAGATCCCATAGATAACTACCCTTACCGCTTTTAAAATGACGCGGTACTTCTTCGCCTACCGTGCGAAAATTGTAATGAACACCTCCGGAAAGAAATTGCTTTAGCTGCTCATTATATTCTTTGGATTTTGATAAAATATACGGTTCCATTATTACACTCCTTTTCGATCATCATTTGGCCTGGAAATACCAAAGGTAAACGCGCGCACCATAGCCATGATTAATAGCTAAAGGGTTTGCTGGCAATCACTTTTCTTATGGGAGGCCGCAGCCAGACCAGCAGGCTGATAAAGATAAAGAGAATAATCAGGAAAATATCACTCAAACCCAAATTGGCGCGCAAAGGAAAGGCAAAGGTATAACCAAACTCCAACCAGATATTACTCTTCTCAACGACAATCTTGGAAAGATAACCCAGGAATAGTCCTAATGCTATTCCGGACAGAGCTTCAAATACCAGTTCATAAGTGATGATACTGATTACCTTCCGGTCTTTCCATCCCAGACAGAGATAGGTCCAGATCTCCTTCCGGCGCTTATGAGTATGGACCCAGACAATGGCGGCCACAACTGCCCCAACGAGCGGGAATAAAATGATCATCATAAGGATTTTCAAGGCTGGCAATAATTCAACCAAATACCCCAAACGATCCATTTCCTGAAAAACGGTGGTCGAGGAGTTTATCTGGAGCTCCTTTCCCTCCAGAATATTATCAATACTCATCTTTAATTTATCAATTTCATCCCTGGTTTTTGCCTTATCTTCAACAGTCAAGTGAAGGAAATTACGGTATTCTTCTGAATTGAGCAGTAAATCCATACTTTCGGAGGTAACGTAAGCATACGGCGACTTGTTGATACCAACAACTCTGTACTGGAGGGTATTCATGACTCTCCCCGGGGTAACCGTTGATATGTAAAAGCGGTCACCGAGCTCAAACCGGCCGGCTTGATAAATGGCGGGGATTAAAATCTCATCTACTTCCTCCGGGAACCTCCCCGCGACCGGTTGGATAAAACTGCTTAATCTCCGGAGATTATCCGGGGTCATTTCCTTTAGTGTAATTACCTCACTTTTTTTGGGGCTTTCCAGCATACAGGTTACAGTTGCTTCAAAACTGACTGTTTTTATTCCCGGCTGGGCCACCACGTCCCCCATCTCTTCCTGGCGGAAGTAATTTGTGGCATAGCTAATATCGCCGGAAAAACCATAGATATAATCGATCACTACTTGAGCCATGGCGTTTCCCCAACCAAAAACCCAGAATAAAGCCAGGGTAGCCAAGAGGAAAACAACCACTAGCACCAGTGAGGAGAATTTATGCCGGAGAAGATTTTTAAAGGCAATCTTTACACGGATCATAGTTTATCCTCCCTGAAGACCTCAACCGGATCAATCCTGGTAGATAAATAAATGGGATAAACCGAAGATAAGATCATGGTACCGACAATCGCAGCCAGGGCAGAAAGAACAGAAGAGAAAACTAAACCCGGATAGAATTTATTCCCGGCAAGCGCCAGTTTTAGCCCTCCCTGAACAGCAATCCCGCCCGATGCGCCAAGAACAAGGACTAAATAAATGAAGAGAGAAAAGATAAAGGCCAAGACGGAGAAGAGAATCATTTCCTTCAATAAGAGCAAGACGACCCATTTAGGTTTGGCCCCAATTGCCAGAATCGTCCCTATCTCTTTTTGCCGTTCGGCGAACCCCAGCAAATTCAGGTTTAATGTGGCCACGGCAAGGATAGTTAAGATAAATATCTTGATGAATCCGCCGGCAAAGTTGACAAAACCAATTACTCCCCAGATAACTTCAAAACCCTGTTCGCCGCGGAAGAACTGATAACCGGATTCTTTGGCCATGTTTTTCAGGAGATAAATCTCTTTAGGATGCAAACTCCAAATTGCCAAGTCCGTAACATCTCCGGGCATAATCCCCAGACTTCCCTCCAAATAGTCTTTAGCCACAAATATTACGGGAAACAGTGGGATGCCGCCTACCCCGGCCAAAGACGGGCCTGTTTTGTTTGCCATAATCCCGGTAATTTCAAAGGTCAGGGGGATCGAAAAACCGTCAATATCTTTTAAAAACAGGGTGACCTTGTCTCCCGTCTCCCAGCCGAATCCGGCGGTCAATTCCTCCCAAACTACAGCCCAGTTGGCAACTGCCGGTGTATAATTTCCTTTTTTCAAAAAGAGATTCGTTAAGTATTTTCCTTCTTCTTCCCAGTCGACTCCCAGGACTGTTACGGTGGCCCCTGCAAACTCTCCCGTCTCTTCATTAAAGACGGCTGCCCCTGCTTTGATTCGTTTGGCATAATTGATGCCGTTAACCTCCAGGTATTCAATGATCTGCGTGGAGATAAATTCCTCCGGAAGGGAAAATGCCGCCAGCGTGTAATCCTTTTCTTTATTTTGATAGGCAGTTATATTATACTTCCCAAGAAAAGTTGTGGAGAGGAACTGCCGCCAGCTGTCCCTGGAGTTTTGTATGAGCGTCCCGGTGAAAAAATAGACCAGACTGGCAAGGATAATTACGATACCGATCAGTGAGTTTTTCACCGGATGTCTGAGGATATTCCGAAAAGCAAGTTTCACACCTCCCTCCCCCTTTCAGTTTGCCAGTTTACCGTCTTTCAGTTGGTAAATATTTGTGGCATATTTAGTTATCGAAGGGTCATGGGTGGAAAAGACAAAAGTCACGTTTTCTTCCTTATTCAACTTCTGCATCAAAGAGATTATTGCCCCCGCAGTTTCAGAATCCAAGTTTGCCGTGGGCTCATCAGCCAATACTATTTTCGGTTTAGTAACCAGAGCTCTGGCAATAGCCACCCTCTGTCTCTGCCCACCTGACAACTGATCAGGCTTATGCTTAATCTGCTGTTGCAGTCCAACTTCATTAATAAGCTTCATGATCCATTCTCTTTTCTCACTTTTTTTCGCTTTTTCATCCTTGATAAACAAAGGGAATTCTATGTTTTCATAGACATTCAGGACTGGGATGAGGTTAAAGGATTGAAAGATAAAACCTATTTTAGCGGCTCTTACATCAGCCAATTCATTCCGGGCCAGCCCGGTAACTTCCACAGAATCAATATACACTTCTCCTTCATCAGGCTTGTCCAAACAGCCAATAATATTCAAAAGGGTGCTTTTCCCACTCCCGGACGGCCCCATTATACAAGCAAATTCCCCTGCATTAACCGTAAGATTGATATTTTTGAGGGCTTGCACTTTTGTCGTGCCGAGGGTATACGTTTTGCTGATATTTTTTAGGCAAATCAAGTATTATCCCTCCATACTTTCTAATTTTTTACATGCTGTTGCCGTTTCTTCCGCCAATATGGTTTCCACCCGGGTCAAGTCTTGGCATATATTTGTAACCACAAAACATTTCATCATTTCCCGGGTGTAAACCACATGGAACAACAGGAGACGGTAAGGGAATTTTCTATATCTTTCCTGATTTATTTTGAGGATATTATAAATCTGCCCAAAATCCTTTACCTCGCCTTCGAAATTGAAGATAATAAGCGGTGTTGAGAAAAAGTCTTTATCAGGCAAGAGCATTTTCCCTATATCCGGATATTTGCTCCGTAAATCTGGATCAAACAACAAACTGACGAAATTTATATTGAATTCCGGTAGTTGCTTAATCTTTTCTTGTGTATTACTGATAATTGCTTTTATGTCCTGGCCGGTATCGATTAGTAATGGCACTATATCCAGAAACTCTCCTACCAGGTCAAAATAATACCGGTTTTGGTAATGCCTCCCGTAATATATAGTTTGAAGCGGAATTTTCGTCATTTGAAAATATCTTGCACAGAGACTTACAAATAGAGAAAATGAGAATTCCCATGGCCTATGGAGGTTAATCTCTTTTGCGTTGATGCTAAACTCCAGGCAATCCAGGCTTTTATTCTTCCGTAAACTCTTTTTTAGTGCCAGTAATGACCTTTTGTAATCTTCCAACTCAAAAAGCGCAATTAACTCTGCCTCGGAAATTTGCTGGGGACCTTTTTTGATTTGCAAAATATATTCATCATAACCGCTCTCGCTTGTAATCGGTTCATTCCTTTTGATTTTCTCATAGTATGTATGAAGGCTTCTTTGAATTACCTCATCACTCATGGCATCAAAGACCGAATGACTACACGGGAAAACTACTGTATACTCTCTCAAATTGTTCTTAATTAGAAAAATACTATACGCCAGCCTGCCTAAGCTGAAATAGTTTCTCCCAAAGTACAAGCTTAAAACCGCTTTTTCAAACTGCTTGCCAAAGCCTATTTCGTATCCGGCTAAATCTATGAACGGTATTGGGATATTTTCCGAGAAACCATGCTCGTACCAGGCAAAACCGCCGTCTTTTTTCCTTACGGAAGACCTCAATAAGCTTTGTACCTCTATTAGCTTTAATATTGCCTGAATCATTTTGTCTTGATCAATACACCGGTTTATTCTGATCAAATTCCCCGCATATTGATTTACCATATTTAAGTGGCCTTTCTGAATAGGACTTAAGGGATATATTTTAACAGCGTTACTATGACAAATAGACTTGTGAAACCTTTTCTCCAACCGCCCCAATTTTCTCTTCAGTTTCAACAACTCCGGCCAATTACCGCTTTTCAATGCCAAGTGCTGGTTAAACTCCTTTGCACCGGCGATAAACTCCTCGCCCTCAATCGCCGGTTTCTGGGAAAGGGGTCTTATTGCCCATTTTCATATAATCGCCGGCGTTATTATAAAGCTCAGCAGTTGCAGGGCTTAGGGCCGGTAAGATTGACTCCATGATCGGATCAAGCTTATAACTGATTATGATCA
>Ga0209537_1004418_pt1 | contig 11986 bp, 15 predicted proteins | sample BioPla4DNA1_FD_187698 | JGI IMG/M metagenome (GOLD analysis project Ga0209537, IMG submission 187698) | Biogas fermentation microbial communities from Germany - Plant 4 DNA1 (SPAdes) (version 2) | ecosystem: Engineered > Bioreactor > Anaerobic > Digestate | place: Bielefeld, North...
GCTCAGGCTTGCGCCAGATGGCTCAGGCCTTTTCAGCATGCATTATTTTCAAGGTTCAATGTCCCTAGCGTCTACGCTACTTTTTTCTCATTTACCACTTGACTTCATATAGTCAGTCTTCTATGCGGTCTATCAATGTCTTTGCAGTCATTTTCCCAAGTTCTTCAATGGGTATGTGTATCGTCGTCAGCATTGGAGATATATACTGAACAGTTTCAAGATCATCAATACCGATGACAGATACGTCTTCAGGTATCTTAAGCTTGTGCTCTTTTAAAGCTTTCATTGCACCCATTGCGGTAAAGTCATTTGCACAGAATAAAGCTGTAAAATCAATACCGCTTTCTATTAATCTTTTGGTTGCGTTGTACCCCCCGGTAGGGGAAAGAGGAGCATCAATGGTATATCTGTCAATATCCGAAATCCCTGCTTTTTGCATAGCGTCTACATATCCAAGGTATCGCTGTTCATCTTCCTTCTCGCCGATATAACATATTTTTCGGTGGCCAAGTTCCAGGAGATGGTTCACTGCCATTGTAGCTGCACCGTATCCGCTGCTTATACCAAGACCTCGCGATACGGTAGATCCGGAATTCTTAAGAATTCGTAAGGAAGTGTCGGAAAATACCGACCTGGCCCTATAGTACAGGGGGGGGGAATAAAAATGAGCTTATCAAATGAATACAAGGTTGAGGTTAAAAATCTTACCAAATATTTTGGCGATTTACACGTTCTTGACAATATTTCCTTCAACATTAGAAAAGGAGAGTTTCTTTGCGTTGTCGGGCCGACAGGCTGCGGCAAGACTACATTTTTAAACCTCCTTACAAGAATTTATATGCCGACAAAGGGCGATTTGTATATCGACGGCGAACCAGCGGATCCAAAAAAGCATAATCTGGCATTTGTGTTCCAGGAACCGTCTTATATGCCCTGGCTTACTGTTGAAAAGAATCTCCGATTTGGACTTGAGATAAAAAAGCTTCCTAAGGAAGAGATCGACAAACGCGTAGAAAAGATTATCTCACTGCTTGGATTGGAGCAATTCAGAAATCAGTATCCGCATCAGCTGTCGGTCAGTACTGCCCAAAGAATAATCATCGGGCGTGCATTTGCAATGAATCCTGATCTGCTCCTGATGGACGAGCCATACGGACAGATGGATATCAAACTCAGGTTCTATCTGGAGGATGAGGTTATCCGCCTTTGGAAAGAACTTGGCTCCACCGTAGTATTTATTACACATAACATTGAAGAGGCGGTATATCTCGCTGAAAGGATTCTGATCCTGACTAACAAACCGGCTACGATCAGGGAAGAAGTAGTTGTTGACCTTCCAAGACCCCGAGATGTGACCGATCCTGAGTTTATAAAGATCAGAAAACACGTGACAGAACAGATTAAATGGTGGTAAACGGTATAAAGCATATGGATAACGTATACGTCTTAAAGCTTGTTGTGATAGCGGCAATCAATTTTGCCGCTGCATTTTTACAGGCAGCAAGCGGCTTTGGATATGCCATGCTTGCCATGACACTTATGCCGCTTGTCTTGCCTATGAAGTACTGTTCTGCGATTTCGGCCGGGACAGTTGTTGCCATTGCCGTTCAAATGGTGATTATGCTTAGGAAAAACCTTAATATTAAAATAATTGCTGTTCCGGTTCTTTTTTGCATTCTTACAATCAATCTAGGCATTTATATGCTTATGACGTTTGAAGAATTCACTTTAAGATTGATTCTTGCTGTTTTTATATTTTTTTTGGCTATATTTCATTTTTATTGTCAGAAAAAGAATATAAAGCTTAAAAAAAGCTTGTTAAGCAGCGCAATATCAGGATCACTGACCGGTATTTCAACGGGACTGTTTAATATAGTGGGACCATTTTTTCTTGTGTATTACATGAACATTTTCGACGACACACTGGCCTTTAAAGCCAGTATGGAGTTCAGTTTCCTGATTGCAGGACTTTACTCCACTGCAATGCATATAATTTACGGTAACATTTCTGCAGATACCTTGCCGTTTATCCTGGCTTCGATTATTGCTTCAGTTATCGCAGGGTTTCTGGGAATAAAGCTTTTCAAAAAAATTAATAAAGAAAAAATATCTTTAATAATCTATGTATTTCTTCCCATAATGGCTTTAATGCTGTTGCTGAAAGGCTGATTATTAATATGTTCCCATAAATATATTGAATGGCAATATTGGTTTAATAATTCGACATAAAGAGACGAAAAAACAGATTATGCCAATGCAATATGGTTCGATCAGATGATATAATAAAAGAAAAAAATGATCGAAATTTCACTGTTTGTATAAAAGTTTTCTCCTGTTGAAAGGGTTATTCCTTAATCAAGTTTTTTTCGGCCATTACGGGTTTCCTGTACTGGTTAGTCCTTTCAATATATTCATAAAAATGGTATACTCGTTCCTAATACTGCTCGTTCCTAATGCTGTAGGACTAATGCCAGAGCACAAATAGCACTTTTAGGGGGCCTTTGAAAATGACAAAAGATATCACACTGTTACTTTTGCAATTTGGAAACCTTTTTGTATCTATCTGCATATGGCTGGTTTTGGCGGTTGTTTTCTGCCGGATTAAGTACAAAACATTGAAAGGCTTTTGGGGGAATATCGGTATTCGCAAACCGAAAGAAAAAACTCTCGGCGGAAATATTATAATCGCAGTGGCGGGTTATCTTTTCACAATTCTTATGTACATAGTATTAAAGGTCGTTAACGGCGGTATGACAGCAGAGCTTCTTGCAAAAGAACGGGAAGCAATGTCTGTTCCGATGCTCTTACTCTGCATACTGATTGTCGGGCTACGTTCCGGTATCGGCGAAGAAATCTTTTTCAGGGGTGTTGTTGCCGGTCATCTGTTTGAAAAGATGAAATTCGGCACGGCAAATATCTTGCAGGCACTGATTTTTATGCTTCCGCATATTGTAACGTTTTTCAAATTGCCAGGTTTGGAGTCGGGATTACTTATTGTAAATGCATTTGTTTTCGGGCTTGCCGCAGGTAAAATAATGCAAAGATCAGAGAGCATTGTGCCTACAATCATCTATCATGGAGTAGTGAATATCATCGCAATCCCGATTGCATGGTATTTATTATAATAAGTATCATGTTACATCCATTAAATAGTATTATTGATTAATTTAAAGATGCCTGTGATAAGATTTAAATTGATAAAATAAGTCGAGAAATTTACAAATGGTAGTTGCTAATATTCTATTGTCAAAACTGATTTTAATCCTGCAGCAAGCCTTGATAAAGAGATTTTTTCGGAAATAGAAGATAAGGTATTGGAAAAAGATGTGGATCTGGCTATTGTTTCGAAGAATGATGTTGCAACAGCATATCAGTTGATTGCATCAAAAAAGGTTTCTGATTCTAAAGGTACAATAGTTATCTGTGCTCACATGGACAGCAAATACAATACCAATGCTGCGCTTGATAATGCATCTGGAGTTGCGGCGATGCTGTATGCTGCAAAGAGCATAGAAAATAACAATTATAATATTGACATTGTTCCGTTTAACTCTGAAGAATACTATGACCCACAAGGAGAGCTTATTTATCTGAAAGAGCTTGAAGCAAGTAAAAAAGAAGTATCGCTTCTGATAAATATCGATACTGTAGCACATGCAGGATCTAAAGTAGCTGTTGCAACTTTTAATTTTAATGAGAAGGAGCAACAGGAGTTGGATAAATTAATGAATAGCTGTGTCGACATTGTTAACGGTCAGCCCTGGTATGCGGGAGATCATGCAGTATTCGCCTTTGGAGGGACAAAATGTATTTTAATTTCTGCATCAGATTTATTTGAAGGATGTTTGTCTTATACACATTGTCCGAAGGATACGATAGACCTTGTTGATGAAAAGCTGATAGAGAATGCAGCCGAGTTTATATGCAAAGTTGTAAACGGTTATAAATAGCAGGCAGGGAAAGGGGGATACCAGGTATCTATTCGACTTGACAGTAGCTTTTGAACGTTGGTTGGAAGACCTACCCAACGAGACTTTGAAGAAAACTCTGTAAAATTGTCCTTCTATGATAAAATATAAAATCATATGAGGTTTATAATTTGAGGGACAGGTATTTAAAATGGAGATTCTTGATATTGTTGATAAAAGCGGCAATCCGACAGGACAAACGGTAGAACGCGAAAAAGCTCATGAGAAAGGCATAATGCATAGGACATCACATGTATGGCTTCTCAGAAAAAAACATGGTAAGATTCAGATTCTGCTTCAGAAAAGGTGTGAGACCAAAGAATCATTCCCGGGGTGTTATGACATTTCAAGTGCCGGGCATATCCCCGCAGGAATGGGTTTTGTCGAATCTGCCATAAGAGAGTTACAGGAGGAACTTGGCATTTCGGCTTCTCATGATGAACTTGTATTCTGCGGAGACAGAATAGTAATCTGGGATGATTGTTTCTTTGGGATACCTTTTCATGACAGGCAGTATTCCCGGGTATTCATTTTGTGGCGGGACATAGACGAAGAAGGATTTAAACTTCGAAAAGAAGAGGTAGATAGTGTACTTTGGATGGACCTGGATGAATGTATTGCAGCAGTCGGGAATAACCAAATAAAGCACTGCATTTATCCTGAAGAACTGATAATGGTAAAGAATGCGTGTGGATGCAAGTGAAACTCCCAATAATACTTTTAAATACACATGCCGATCCGGATCATATTTCAGGCAACAACAGTTTCGATAGTTTTTATATGCATCCTGACGAAGAAGATAATTACAGGGGACACGGCGGACATGGAATTATTCTGCCTGTAAAAGATAATGACATCATAGATCTTGGGAACCGGCCGCTGAAAATAATTTTCATACCCGGGCATACACCCGGCAGCATAGCTGTGCTGGATATAAACAGCAGGGTGCTTATTTCAGGAGATACTATACAGGATGGAAACATTTTCATGTTTAATGATCGCAGAAATTTGCCCATGTATGTTGAGAGCCTGAAGAAGTTATCGAAGTATGCCATTGAGTTTGACACAATATATCCGTCGCATGGCTCATTCCCGGTCTGTCCGGAATTGATTGCAAAACTTATTGAAGGAGCGGAGCAGATCATCAATAGAACGGCAAAAGGAAAGGTTGTCGGTATGTTCGGCACACCGGTAATGCTCTATAGATTCCCATATGCCGGTTTCCTGTGCGATATCCCTGAACACAGAAATTAAAGTATACAATCAAACTAAATCGAATGTTTAATATATTTAAAAGGAAACGCTATGTCAAATATTATTACTGTTACCTTAAACCCGGCTTACGACCTGCATTACACCATCAGTAATTTTCGCCCCTACAAAGAAAATATCGTAGAGTCAGCTTTAGTCGAATCAGGCGGAAAAGGAGTAAACATCTCCCGTGCTCTTAGTAATAATAACAAGGCTAATACCGCCTTTGTCATACTGGGACGTGAAAACTGCGGTCAATTCGAGAAATCCCTGCAACAGTGGGGCCTAAACTATATCCCATTGTATGTGCCGGGAAAAATTCGTGAGAACATTACAATCCATACAAAAGATGCCCCGGAAACCCGTATCTGCTTTGATAATTTTTATTTGAACGATGAACAGCTGGGAGAATTATTCGATAAGTTGTCAGGCTATATCCAAAATGGTACGATAGTTGCCTTTTCCGGTCGTATCCCACGGGGAATCTCCACTGAAAATGCTCTTTCATTTCTTCGCAAGGTTAAAGATGCAGGCGCACTTTTGGCAGTGGACTGCTGCAGCTTTGATATCGAGGCGTTGTCGGAACTTCGTCCCTGGCTGATAAAGCCCAATGAACAGGAGATCGAGAGCCTGTGCAAAAGAACGGTTACTACTATTGAGGATGCCTTATCTGCCGCAAAGCAGCTGGCATCTGTAGGTATCGGGCACGTCATTGTCAGTATGGGAGGTAAAGGTGCTGCTTATGTGGGTTGTGGAGGTGCCTGTGCAGCCACAGCACCTGCCATCACTCCAATTTCTACCATCGGCGCAGGGGACAGCACCGTCGCCGGATTTATTTCCGGATTTGTGGATGGGCTGACATTTACAGATTGTTTAAAGAGAGCCATTGCTTTTGGTACAGCAGCATGCCTTACAGATGGCACTTTGCCTCCACGTCCTGAAGACGTTACCAGGCTTTTACATGAAGTTACGATGCAATATCTTTAGGAATTTACAGGTAGAATGCTATAATAAAGGCATATTACTGCAAAGGAAATGTGTGGTTCTACAAACGGATGGATTGAGTGGGAAAACACTGAGGGGAAAACATTGGACGAACTATACAGGAGGAAAGAATAAAAGCGACTGTTGATAAAACTAAGGCGAAAGAGAGTCAAGGAAATCCTTGGCTCTTTTGTATTGATGGTTGATGTAATTGACTTAAAATAGTAAAACGGTAATGAAACTATTTCTACCTTTGAGATATCTAATATATAGAAATACATGATGAAACACAACAGGGGGTTGAAGCTCTGTGTTTTCCCGGGGAAAGAAACAAGATACAAAAGAAGAAAAAATTGAACAAACAATTTTAAAGAAATATAACAGCTATTACAGAATGGCAATGAGTTTTGTACATAATGAGGCGGATGCTGCTGATATCGTTCAGGAAGGTGCTTATAAAGCAATCAAGAACAGTGATTCCCTTAAGCATGTTGAATACGCTGAGACCTGGATATACAGGATTATGATGAATGAAATCTACAGACGATTAGATACAAAAAAATTTGACTCTATCGATGACGAAATTTTTGTCCAGATCCAGGTTGAAGATAAATATGAAAATATAGATTTAAAGAGAGCGTTAAATTCAATGCATGCCAAGGATAAAGCGGTTATTCAGCTGAAGTATTTTGAAGACCTTAAACTTGATGAAATCGCATATATACTTGGGGAAAAGCTAAGTACCGTAAAAAGCAGATTGTATAGGGGCTTGAAAAAACTCAGATGTGAAATTGATGATCGCGGGATGAAAGGAGATGAACATAATGCCGGATAACTTTAATACGATTTTAGGATTATATAAGGAACAGTATGAGGAACCAGCAATGAGTGATAAGGCTGTTTTTAAGATGAAACAGCGGATGGAACAAGGAAAGAAGGAGAAGAGACTTATGGCTAAGAAGAAAATATATAAAGGATGGGCTATTGCTGCAGCAGTAGCGCTTGCAATTTTGATTTTGCCAAATACTTCTGGAACAATAGCACATGCTATGGGGAATATTCCGGTGCTGGGAGGATTCTTTAAGGTAATTACTTTCAGGAACTACCAGTATGATGATGGAAGAAATATTGCAGATGTTGCTGTACCGGAGGTAAAAACAGAGGGAACAGCAGATAGTTCAGCTGCTGAAACGGGCAGGAAAACAGCTGAAGAGATCAATGCGGAGATCCGGGATATTACTGACAAGTGGGTAGAAGAATTTAAGTCAAATATGGAAGGTGAAGGTTATCAGAATACCACAATTGACTCTGAAGTTATTGCTACGACAGAAAACTATTTTACATTAAAGCTTACCTGCTTCCACGCTGCAGGGGACGGGTACGAGGAGAACCATTTCTATACAATAGATCTTAACACAGGTGAAAAGATAGAATTAGCGGATCTTTTCAAGGAAGGCAGCGACTATAAAAAGGTTATCAGTGAAAATATCAAGAAACAAATGAAAGAACAGATGGCTGCGGATGACAGTATTATGTACTGGGTAGATAATGAGGAATATCCAGAATGGAATTTTAAAGAAATTACTGATGATACGTCATTTTATATTAATAAGAACGGAGAATTAGTAATTTGCTTTAATGAGGGCGATGTCGCACCCGCGGTAATGGGAACAGTAGAGTTTACGATTCCAAAAGCTATAGTTGCAGATATTATGAATTAAGAAAATGATAAGTACAAAATAAAATCAAGCTTTAAAAAAGCCCTGACCGCAAGACCTTGCGTGACTTGCAATCAGGGTTTTTTCTTAATTACAGTGGTTGTAAAATAATTAGCCAAGCGCAATGTCCAGGACCATCATCAACGTAAAACCGATTGCCGCGCCGATTGTTCCGATGTTGCTGTGTGTACCGGATTGAGCTTCCGGAATAAGTTCCTCTATTACAACATAAATCATGGCGCCTGCTGCAAAGGACAGGATATACGGGAGGACCGGCGTGATAAGAGAGGTCAGAATAATCGTTAAAATTGCGCCGATTGGTTCTACGATACCGGAAAGAACACCATATGAGAAGGCTTTCCGCTTGGATATTCCTGTGCCGAGCAGCGGCATAGAGATGATGGCTCCTTCCGGAAAGTTCTGGATCGCAATACCGATGGAAAGTGCAAAGGCGCCTGCGGCTGTAATGGTTGTATTGTTAGCGGCAAATCCGGCGAATACAACACCGACAGCCATACCTTCCGGTATGTTGTGTAAGGTGACGGCAAGTACGAGCATCAACGATTTACCGAATGTTGATGTGCGTCCTTCCGGTTCTCCAGAATCCATATGTAGGTGAGGAATGAAGGTATCCAGTAAAAGCAGAAACCCTACGCCGAACAGAAATCCGACGGAACAAGGGAGCCATATGATACCGCCCTGTTCTGCCGTCATATCGATGGCAGGAATGAGCAATGACCAGACCGAGGCGGCGATCATTACGCCGGAAGCGAATCCAAGCAAGGCTTTTTGAACTTTCGGATTCATTTCGCCTTTCAGGAAAAAGACCATTGCTGCACCCAGAACGGTTCCTGCAAGCGGAATAAACAGTCCTAACGCGATTTTTATTGTGTCACTCATAGCATTACCATCTCAAAACACGCAAAATATTTCTTTTATTATCATTCAGTATGACCATGACAAGTACAGGAATTTTCTGCCTTTTTAGCGACAGCAGCCTCATCCCCATACTGATCACTGTTTCTTTTGTCAACTATGAACTATTATACATCGAGCTGTATCTGTTTACAATATTCGACACAGCTAAACGGAGCATATTCCAATATGTATAAAACACCGGCCGGGAAAATCCTGCCGATGTTTTTTATTAAAGATGGTAGAGAGGATAGCAGAGGCATACATGGTGAGGAGTATTGTTTTTTACGACATTCTGCTGCAATTTTTGTCTTTAGTGGTATACTATTCGGGGATATATTTTGAACCACTTTCATGGTTCGATCCTTTTTAAAGGAGAGAACTATTATGCGTTAAAATCACATCATGGAAGCATGACATGATCATTTGGAGTGAAAACTATGAAAAACGATTATAAGGTGCTGACAGATAATTATCATCAAAATATTTTAATTGTTTTTAAGAGCTTACTGGTTGGGGCTTTCGCGGGAGGAACCGCAGTTCTTTATAGGATAGCTTTGAAATATGCGGAGCAATTTTCTTTTACTATGTATGACTTTTTGAGAAAACATCTTATACTCTTTCCCGTTGCAGTGATGATATTATGCCTGGCAGGATATTTTGCAGGATATTTGGTTTCTAAGAATAAAATGATTTCCGGAAGTGGGATACCACAACTGGAAGGTATAATGAAAGGATACTTTAGGAACAGGAAATCATGGATACATACATTATGCTGTAAGTTTATAGGAGGAGCGATTTGTATAGGAGGAGGCCTTTCATTGGGAAGAGAAGGGCCATCCGTTCAACTTGGAGCATGTGCTGCAGAGGGATTGGGAAAAAAGCTCGGAAAAGGGCGATTAGAAAGAAGAATCCTTATGGCCGGCGGAGCAAGCGCCGGGCTGGCTGCAGCTTTCAATGCACCTCTGGCAGGCGTTGTGTTCGCGTTGGAAGAAGTATTTAAGTACTTTTCACCGGTAATATTGCTGTCTATGATGTCTGCAGCGGTAGCAGCCGATTTCGTGTCAAAAGAAGTATTTGGGACATCACCGATTTTCAATTTTGAAATAATGAAAGCTATTCCATTAAACCAATACGGATTGCTAATTATTCTCGGAATTTTGCTTGGGGGAATGGGAGCGCTTTATAATTATGTATTATTAAAAACGAAGATATTGTATGGTAAACTTAAATTTCTTAATGAAAGAACCAGAATTATTATCCCGTTTGTAATAGCCGGAGTGTTAGGCATTGTATTTCCTGTTGTTTTAGGAGGAGGAAACAGAATAGTAAAAGAATTGACCCTGGAAAATGGGATCATGTTCTTGGTTACGATCTTCATTATAAAATTTCTTTTTTCGATGGCAAGCTTTGGGTCAGGAGCACCAGGGGGGATCTTCTTCCCTTTAATTATTCTTGGTGCGATGTTAGGGGCTGTTTTTGCCGGTATATCAATAAATTATTTGGGAGTTGATAAGGACCTTTACAATAATTTTATAATACTTGCGATGGCAGGCTATTTTACGGCAATAGTAAGAGCGCCGATAACAGGTATTGTTCTCGTAATGGAAATGACAGGCTCATTTACCCATATGCTTCCGTTAACGGTGGTTGCTGTTACTGCCTATGTTGTAGCTCATTTGCTTAAGAGCCCGCCAATCTACGAAGCGCTCTTAGAAAATTTGCTTATAAATGAAAATGAAGAAGAAATAAAAGAAAGCAGCAAAAAAATCTTAGTTGAACTTATTGTGAAACAGGGGTCAGAATTTGTCAACCACAAGGTTAAGAATATAAATTGGCCTGGTAAGTCCTTACTGGTTGAAGTAAAACGGGGGGATAGGAACATTATCCCCAAAGGCGATACAGAACTGAAGGAAGGCGATTATCTTACCATACTGACAGATGTAAACAGTGAGAGTACAATAAAAGAAATGCTTGATATAATGAATGAACCAAAATAATATCTTCAGACGTAATATTTTCTTGCATGATGGGATGCAGGCAAACTGCAGTTGACCGTATTATTTCAAAAGAAAAACGCGGTAAATGGCTTAAAAAAGAGGTACTTGTTTTCCAACATACGTTGTAGACCACTATCCAATGGGACGGTTCTTATAGTTAAGATTACAAGGACTATTGTGTGTGGGAATGAGAAAAGACTCTTTTTCTGGTAAGGATCAGTGATAAGAAACTAAAAAAAGAATATTTTTTATGAGTGTATTACCCTATGAAATAGCAAGGGATCTGAGGGAATACGAAATGGAGAAAAATATGGATCTTATCAGGATTTTATTAAAGATCATTATGTGGTTCTTAATAGCGGAGTTTGGATGCAATTATACTTTGCAGACAATAAGCTATTCATTCTATAAAAAGGCAAATAAGATGACGGATATTTCTTGTAATCCGCAATTTATTCAGTTTAATAATACATTGACTGGTTATGGCAATAACCTTGATTCGTCGGCCATAGTTACGGAGCAGGAATTGCAACTTATCTGGCAAGTGCCAGGGAATGTCACTCTTTGGTTATCGCTGCAGGATACAGAGATATCTCGGATTTATATATTTATATAATAAAATCATTCCCATATTCTGGGGGCCGTTAAAGGTATTTATCTCAAATAATATACATACTTCAGTATATGCTGAAAATGTAAAATGCCCGGTTTATATTATCGGTTCTGCCGGTGATAAAGTTTTAAGTGCTTCTTTACAAGAAAAACTTTCATTCAGTTTCAAGGATCCCAAAATAAAAATATTCGATAATATTGCTCACGAAGATTATTTTTACTCGGATAATGTAATTAGTTTTATAAACCGGATCATAGAATAATCTTTAAAGACATGAGAATGCTTCAAATACATCAATCATATCCATGAAACCCACGGTAAGTTAAAAACACCCTTCAACCAGAAAACAGAGAATATTATCTTGTTGAACCAATAAAAGAAATATTTGGGAAATATTCGGTTTTTTCACGATGAGCGTAAAACACACTTCGGCCAGAAAACAGAGAAATTTATAATACAAAACCATAAAAGAAAAACATGGGAAATAACCAGTTTTTTGTATGGCATGATAAAATATTATTATATTTTACAAAATAT